>Ga0207663_10000465_pt1 | contig 17583 bp, 25 predicted proteins | sample LARL53metaG_FD_184346 | JGI IMG/M metagenome (GOLD analysis project Ga0207663, IMG submission 184346) | Corn, switchgrass and miscanthus rhizosphere microbial communities from Kellogg Biological Station, Michigan, USA - LAR L5-3 metaG... | ecosystem: Host-associated > Plants > Roots >...
ACGGTGACCCGGACGCTGCCGTGAGGCACCTCCGTGACGCCCTCGGCAGGGCCGTTCGCGCCGCGTCCGAGCTGACCGAAGCCGTCAGCCAGATGCACTCCGAGACCTCCCCGATGGGCCTGGACACCACCGGCCTGCCCGGGTTCGCGGACTGATCCCGATGGCAGACACCCGAGGAGAAACGATCCCCATGATCACCCACGACATCCCCACAGGACCGGTCGAGGACAGACCGGCCGGCTTCCTCGAATCCGCCGACCAGGCCACCGTCCTGAGTGACACCCTCACGGCCGCCGGGGTCGAACTCGGCGCCTACGAGCGGCAGATCATCGACTGGCTGTCCCGCTGGGAGTGGGCCGCGGTCGCCGTCATCGCCTCCTGGGTGGCGCGCGCCGCCACGAGCCGTGAGCCCGCACCGGCCATCCCGCTGCCCGGCCGCTTCGACGCCACCCCGGCCGAGGTCGACCAGCACCTGCGCCGGATCCTCGCCGAGGACACCTACCTGCGCTACCAGCAGGCCATCGGAGCCCGCGCGGTAGCCGAGGCCGTCGACGAGACCCGTTCGACCGACCTCCCGGACGACTACATCGACATGTTCGACAACGGGGCCAAGTGGGCCGGGGACCTGGTCGACCCGGCCAAGGGCGGTGGCCCGTACCCGTCGCGGCTCCAGTGCTCCCAGCACGGCGGCTTCGGCCCGTGCCCGGGCGCCCCCGACTGCACCCCGCGCGACACCCCGGAGGACGACGCCTGATGGCCACCGGACCCCAGCACTACCGCCAGGCCGAGCGGCTCGCCGAGCAGGCCGACGCCTGGATGAACGCGGACACCGGCTGGAAGGCCCACCTGTCCACCGACGAGCGCATTGCACGACGCAACGCCGACCTGTTGGCCGGTCTGCTGCACGCGGTGCTCGCCGACGCCGCCGCCACGGCCCTGAACGACCACAGCCACTCCGAGGGCGGCATGCCCCTGGAGGACTACGACGCCTGGGTCAAGGCTGCTGGCGTCTGGCAGCCGAAGCCGCAAGGCGGTAGCGACTGATGGCCTTTGCCCCGAGCGACTACTGCTCGAACGCGAAGTGCGGCGGCACGGCCGATGCCTGTGGCTGCCCCGCTGACCACAACACGCAGGACAAGATGCGCTGCCCCCGCTGCAATGGCGAGTGGTGGCGCGCCCACGGCGACGCATCCACCGTCTGCCTGCACCCCGAGTGCCGACAGGAGGGTTCCGTCGTCGTGCGGGCCGCCGCGTACGCGCCTACCTACGGCGAGGACGGCAAGCTGCTGGACCGTCCGGCGCCTGACGACGAGCCGAGCGACTGCGGCGCCGTCAGCCCGGACGACGAGTGCGGGATGTGCGAGGCCTGCCGCGAGTCCACCGCCGCCGACATCGAGTCACAGCACGAGACCGGCTCCCTCACGTACAGCGAGGCCGTAGCAGCGCACGAGCTGAACGGAACGTGGACCTGATGAAAGCCCACCACGAGCCGTCGCCTCGCGACGTGGATTGCCCGCCGGCGCCGAATGGCTGCGCCGCGACCGCCGGTGCGCCCTGCCTGAGCCACGGCGGCACCCGCGTGCGGAGCAGCTTCCACCTTGCCCGCAGGGCCGTCTGGAACCAGGCCCGTATCGGCAACAACCCGGCCGTCCGCCTGGTCCTCGACGCCGCCAAGGAGCGGCGCGGGATGCACGGCAGCCACGCCGCAGAGCTGCTCGACGAGCACGGCTACACCGCCGAGGCGGAATGGATCCGCCGCGAGGTGCGTGCAGCGAACGGCCACCTGTCCGCCAAGCAGGCCGCCCAGGTCCTGCTCGACGCCGCCGAGGCCGGTGAGTCCCGATGAGTACGCGCATTCCGCTGAAGATGGCCCTCGTCATGGGCGGCATCAGCGCCGAGGACGCCGACGGGCTGCTCGACGAACACGACGCCGCGGTGCTGCGCGAGTGGGCCGCGAAGATCCGCGAGGTTGGCACTGCGAAGGGCTGGTCCGTGTGGGCCTCGGCCTACATGGACCCCGACGTGCCCTTCACCGACACCGGCATGCCGTCGACCGAGACCATCGTCGCCGAGCTGCGCCGCCTCGACCGGGTAGCGATCCTCCGGGAAGCCGCCGACGCCATCGAGCGCGAGCAGGCGCGCGAAGAGGCTGCGGAGCGTGGCAGGTTCGGCCACCTGGACCGCGAGACTGAGCTCCAGATTGAGGCTGTCCGCGCCAAGGCGACGTTCCTGCGCCGTCTGGCCAGCGACCTGGAACGGGAGAAGGACACCAGCGGCGACCTCCAGCCGTCCGCCGGCGCGTCCACTCCCGCCTCCGTCGAGCCGTACGCCTCCACGGATCCGCAGAACTGCCAGCTCACCATCGTGCCGGTGGTCAACAGCGGCCGTGGCCCGGCAGTGGAGTTCAGGGCTGAAGACCTTGCTGCCGGGGGCGCGGTCGTCCTCGTGTGGCTTCCCATCGCGCAGGCCATGGCCCTCGATCGGGCCCTTCAGACGCGTGCCGGGTTCGAGTTCGCTGACCACTCCGACGACAAGGTCACGGTCGAGCCCGGTGACCCCTGGACGGTGTTCACGTTCGCCCGGCCTTCGGATGCGGAAGAAGAGGCCGCCGTCGTACGTGTCGTCGTCCTCACGGGACGCCTGCCGGAACTGCGCAGCGCAATCGGGGCCGCGGTCACCCTGGCCGAGCAGGCGACGGACTACGCCGGCCGTGCCCCGTGCGAGCCCCGGACGTGCGCCACCGGCGACACCACTGGGGAGACACCGTGAGCCAGCCGCCCGCCATGAGCATCGCCACCCGGCGCGCCCTCGTACGCCAACTCGCCGACGGCGATCCGACGTTGAGCGCCAGAGCCATCGCAAGTCAGGTCGGAGTCAGCAAGGACACCGTTCTCCGCGACCTCGCCGAGACCCTTCCGGCTTCGAGCCAGCCCGCGCCGGAAGTCGCCGTCTCTGAGCCGCAACCTGCGCCGCAGCCCACCGCCGAGGCGCGGGCCGGTGCGCCGCAGGGCTACCTCGTGCTCGTGCTCGACGAGCCACTGCGCCAGGCCCTCGCCGCACTGCGCGCGCAAGTCGGAGCCCCCGACACCGAGAAGCAGAACGTCGCCGCCGCCCGGGCCGCGATCCGATCCGTCGCCGACACCGTCGTCGAGCAACAGCAGAGCATTCAGGAAGGCACCAGGCCGTGACGGCACTCCCCACGGAAACTCGCAGAATTGGCGCGCGAGACATCGAGATCATCTCCGGGTACGCCCGGGGCCAGACGGCTGCTCAGATCGCCCGTGACCTGGACAGCGGCGAAGAGAACATCCGACTCCGTACCACCAGGCTGGCGAAGCGGATCGGCATCACGGGCGCCCGGCAGGCAGCGCTGGTCGACTATGCGTACCGGCATGGCCACATCGAGGTCGTCCGGCGGCGAGCGCTCCAGCCGCTGCCGCCCCGCCTGGCCCAGGCCTTGGACTGCTCCGCGCGAGGCCTCGGATTCAGGGCCACCGCCACCGAACTCGGCATCAGTCCGTTTACCGCCCGCTCCCATCGCGAGCGCCTGCGTGAAGCCCTTTGCGCCAACACCGTTGCTCATGCCGTCGCCATCGCCTGGGAGGGCGGCCTACTCGGCAACCGCACCCCCGCAGCACCCTCACAGGAAGAGGCCTCGGTGTGACGCGCGATCACGGTTACGCTCGCTACCGGCTCGACGGCTGCCGCTGCTACACGTGCGCCTTCGCCCGCAGCCTGTATGACGAGAACCGTGATCGCGCCATGGCCTACGGGACGTGGCAGCCATGGGTCGACGCCGAGCCGGTCCGGATCCACATCCGCTTCCTCCAGTCCTGCGAGATGGGGCTGCGAGCCATTGCGGCCGCCGCGCCCTGCGACCGGAAGCGGCTCCAGGGCGTGTTGCACGGGCGACCCGAACGCGGCACCGGACCTCAGGAAAAAGTTCGGCCCGCCCTCGCCGCCGCCGTGCTGGCCGTCGAACCCACCCTGGAAAACCTCGCCCCGTCCACGCTCCTCAATCCGCTGGGAACCCGCCGGCGCGCCCACGCCCTCGTCGCCGTCGGCTGGCCTCAGCAGCACCTCGCAGCTCACATCGACATGGACCCCGGCAACTTCGGCCAGATGCTTGCCCGCGAGCACGTGATCGCCCGCCGGGCCCTCGCCGTGCGGGAGATGTACGACGAGCTGTGGCGAGCCGACCCGGTCAATCACGGCGCCACGGAGGGCGGCATCAATCGAGCCCGCGCGTATGCGGCGGACCGCGGCTGGGCGCCGCCCGGAGCGTGGGACGACGACACCATCGACGAGCCCGCGGCCTACCCCGACTGGACCGGCAAGTGCGGCACGCCGGAGGGGTTTTGGGCGCACCGGTACATCGCAGCTCCCGTGTGCCCACCGTGTCGGGCCGCCTTCAACGCCCATGGGCGCAAGCGCCGCCCTGCCTCGTGACCTGACCTCGGAAGGACTCCTGTGAACCATCGCCCGTACCCCGCCGTCGACCGCGCGCTTCACCAGCTGGAGCGCGGTCGTGCCCCCGATCCGCGGAGGTGCCCGATCTGTGATCACTTCGTCAACCGTCACGCCCTTGAGGATGAGCAGCGCGTGTGCAGCCTTAGCGGGGGCCTGGTCTCCTGCCGTGACTGCGCGGAACTGTGGGCCCGCTCGCCGGCCGTGGCCGGGCTCATGAACTTCGGGATGATCTTCCGGAATGGCTCCGGTCGCCGGGTACTCGTCGAGCACCCGCGTAAGGCAGGAAAGTCCGCCATCGTGACCGCGGTCACCGACCAGGCCGTGAAGGCCGGCGAGCACGTCCACGTCGCCACCCGTCGCGGCGTCCGCTGCGCCGGGGGAGACGGCGCCTGCTCGCTTCCGCAGCTGAGGCCGGATCCGCCACTGGTCCTCGCTCGCGCCATCCGGACGTGCACGGCCGTTCCGTCCCAGTGGAACGCCTGGACGGTCAACGGCCAGTACCTCTACCTGCGTTACCGGTCAGGTATCGGCACCGTCGACGCCTACGACACCGACGACAGCGAGCAGTGGACGCAGCCGCCCGACGGACGCGTGGCCATCTTCGACACCGGCGAGCAGTACGGCGGCGACATGAGCCTCACTGAGTTCTGCGAGCGCGCCGGCCTCCAGATCGCCGACGACGCGGAGGTGACCGGCGAGTGAGCGCCGCCCGCGTCCTCGGCCTGATTGTCGTGCTCGTACCGGCAACCGGTGCGCTCGTGATGCTGCTCGGCCACCTCGCCTACCGGATGGTGGCCCGTCACATTGCCCGGCGGCTGCGCGACCACGCCGACTCGATGCAGACCCTCGACCCGCTCCGCACGGAGCCCGCTGGCATCAGGTACGCGGCCGGGCTGATCGACCCCGGGAGGCAGCGATGAAGGCGCCCCTCCAGGTCCGCATTGCGAGCTTCCCGCCGGTCGGCTTCAGCACCGCGCCAGCAGGCCCAGCATGGGCCGCCGCGTGCCGGCCCTGTGGGCGTCACGGTGTGCCGCTGCTCATCGCCCGCTCCGCCGCCATGGACCGGCCCGGCTGGGATGCGTGCATGACCGCCGCCCACGCCCACATCGCCAAGCACAAGGAAGGAGGCCGGCTGTGATCGCCCGCCTGCTCCGCGACGCCGAGCACTACCTGTCCGCCCTGCACGGTTCCGTAGCCCGCCACGACAATCTCGCCGCGCAGTTCGTCGCCATCGCCGCGATGTTCCTGCTGGCCGGTGTGGCGCACCTGCTGGCGCAGCCGCCGCTCCTGGCGCTCGCCGCCGTGGCGCTCGGCGTCCTGCGCCTGGCGCGTGTCGGGGCAGGCCGGTGAGCGATCCGCTGTCCAAGGCCGCCCGCGCGGCGGTCGAGGCCGCAGACAACACCGAACAGCTGAAGCTCATCGCTGCCGTCCTCCAGGTACAGCAGCTCACGCAAGAGCAGCGGCCCGTCTGCCAGCACCAGGAACCGAAGCCCGAGTTCAACGCGAAGAAGTGGTGGACGATCGGCGGCCTCTCCATCGTCGGCGCCTGCGTCGCCTGCGTCTTGGCTCTCGCGTTCGCTCTGGCGTCCCTCGCTGTCGCCGTCGGCGCGACCTGCGCCACGGCCTGTCTGCTCGTCCTGCGCTCGATGTGGCGCGACCTCCAGAGGGGGAAGTGACCGTGCCCAGTTCCTACACCGGGGGCGAGAAGCTGCACATCGCCTGGCTGGTCGCCCGGGCCGCGAAGCAGTCCGCGGCCGGTGATCGCAACGTCGACACCATCGATCCGCGCGTGAAGGCCGAGATGGACCGCATCGAGAAGCGGGCCGCCGAGCGCGGAGAGGCCGAGGCCAAGGCGCTGCGCGAGCAGCTGGCGAAGGCCCGCAGCGACGCCGCGACCGCGAAGGCAGCCATGCGCGCCGGCAAGGGAGCGGACCGGGCCGCCGCGCGCCGACAGATGCATGACCACGAGCGCGCCGCCCGCCGCCTCGAACGCGAGCTGAAGAAGTACCAGTAGCGACGCCCCGGAGACGGCCCCAACCCCCAAGTCAGCGGCCGTCCCCGGGCATCCCAGCCCAGCAAGGAGCAAGGACGCCCCAGCATGACCGAGACCATCGAGCTGCCGCCACAGGAAACAGACCCCGTCCCCGCGACGGCTGCCACACCGGACACTGCGCCGCCTGCGCCGGTCCCCGTCGACAACCCGGCTCTGCCCGACCCTGGCGTCGCCACCGAGAAGCGCCGGCCGATCATCACACCGTGGCTGCGCAGCCGGCGCGACTTCCAGGCCACCGTCTCCCGCGCGGCCGGTCACGCCTGGTACGCCACCGTCTACCACGGGCTCCGCGCCCCCTGGTACACGGTGCAGCTCGCCACGATGGCGCCGCGCGGCGCCTGCCGGTTCGCCGCCGACACGAACCGGTGGCTGTGGGACCGGGAAGCGGCCCCGCTGCGCGACTTCGCCGTCCGCCAGGAGGACGTCGCCGAATACATGACCCTCGCCCGGCTGCGCGGCAGCCGGGTCCGGCTCCGCGGCCTCGTCACCGTCATCGCCTGCACCTTCGGCCTCGGCTTCGCGATCTGGCTGTACGTCATGGCCCCCGCCTACCTCTACGCGTTCGCGGCCGGGGGAGCGCTCACCCTCGGCTACTTCGGTCAGCAGCCCGACGCCCCCGTCATCGGCCCGGCCGTGATGCGTACCGAGCTCCAGAAGCTCACCGGATCGATCGTGCTGCGCGCCCTCGACGCGATCGGCAACGCGAAGATCTCCGCCGCCGTCAAGAAGGGCGGCGACATGAACGGCATGCGCTTCACCTCGGAGATCTGCCGCGACGGGCCCGGCTACCGCGCTGATCTCGACCTGCCGTACGGCGTCGTCCCCGAGGACGTCATGGAAGCCCGGCAGTCCCTCGCGTCCGGCCTGCGCCGCAAACTCGGCTGCGTCTGGCCGTCCGGTGACCCCGAAGAGCACGAAGGCCGGCTGATCCTGTGGGTCGGCGACCGGCCCATGAACGAGACCACGAAGCCGCCGTGGCCGCTCCTCAAGGACGGCCAGGTCGACCTGTTCAAGCCCGTCGTGTTCGGCAACGACCAGCGGATGCGGGACATCGTCGTCACCCTGATGTTCGCCTCCGTCGTCATCGGCTCCATCCCCCGCATGGGCAAGACGTTCCTGCTGCGCCTCCTGCTGCTCATCGCAGCCCTCGACCCCCGCGCCCAGCTGTACGCGTTCGACTTCAAGGGCACCGGCGACCTCGGCCCGCTGGAGCCCGTCTGCCACCGCTACCGCAGCGGCGAGGACGACGAGGACATCGAGTACGTCCTGCACGCCCTGCGCGAGCTGAAGGAGGAACTCCGACGCCGCGCCAAGGTGATCCGCAACCTGCCACGCTCCCGCTGCCCCGAGTCGAAGGTCACCCCGGCCCTTGCCAACGACAAGAGCCTCGGCCTCCACCCGATCGTCATCGGCGCCGACGAGTGCCAAGTCCCCTTCGAGCACGAGAAGTACGGCGCCGAACTCGAATCAATCTGCACCGACATCACCAAGCGCGGCCCCGCGTTGGGCATCGTCGGCATGTTCGCCACCCAGCGCCCCGACGCCAAGTCGCTCCCGCCCGGCATCTCCGCCAACGCCGTCCTGCGCTTCTGCCTGAAGGTGATGAACCACCAAGCCAACGACATGGTGCTCGGAACCGGCGCCTACAAGGCCGGCATCCGCGCCACCATGTTCAGCCGCTCAGACCGCGGCATCTGCTGGATGTCCGGCGAGGGCGAAGACCCGCTCATCACCGCCTCCGCGTTCGTCGACGCCCCGGCCGCCGACCTGGTCGTCACCCGGGCCCGGAAGCTGCGCGAGGACTACGGCAACATCACCGGCCACGCGATCGGCGAAGGACCGTCCGAATCCCGCGGAATGGACGTCCTCGGCGACGTCCTCAAGGTGTTCCGCCCGGACGAAGACCAGCTCTGGTGCGAACGCATCGCCGGCCGCCTCGCCGAGTCCTGGCCCGACCTGTACGGCGAGTGGACCACCACCAACGTTGCCCCGTCGCTGAAGCCGTGGGGCATCACCACCGTCGACGTCTGGGACGCCACCGACGACGGAGAGAAGACCACCCGCCGCGGAATCCGCCGCGCCGACATCGCCGCCGCGATCACACGCCGTGACGCTGACCGGGTCGCCGCGTAGATCAAAAAGAGGTGCTGGGTCTAGCACCGACACCTGCTAGGCCTAGCACCTCCGCTAGCGGCCCCATGTCCCCCTGACCTGCAACCTCGTACCTAGCGGCAGGGGCCTGCGAGACCCCGGATCCCACCCCAGGAACAGAAGGGCCGCCCGTGCTCACCGCTTGCCTCATCCTTGCCGCCACACCCATCGGCTACGCCCTGTTATGTCTGGCCCAGCCGTTCAGATGCTGCCGCCGCTGCGCCGGCACCGGCAGGACCGAACACCGCGGCGCCAGCATCGTGTGCCCGCGCTGCCGCGGCGAACGCTGGCAGCTGCGCCGCGGCCGCCGACTCCACAACGCCTGGCGCCGCACCCATGAAGCCGGCACCAGGCCGTCCCGGTTCGACAGCTGATGCGCGAGATGATGGGCGCATGATTCGACGCGAGACGTATTGCGACGGCCGCCTCGTCAAGGAGATCGATCAAGTCAACGTGGGTGGCGCGGCTACGAACTTCACTGATCACTACGTCGACGGGCTGCACGCGTGGCTGCTGGATGGAGCGGCGGTCACCGAGGCCGAAGCCGAGGCTTTCCGTGCGTCCTGGAGCGGTGCGCCGGAGGGTTCCCGCGAGGGGAGCGAAGAGCGATACGCCTGATCCGGTGGCTGCGGACGATGGGCCAAGACTGGGCCCAGGGGATCCGCTCCGCAACCGACGTCCTGCTGTGGGGACAGGCGTATCCTCGCTCCGTCGACATCCGCGACCTTGAGCAGCTCCGAACGACGCCCAGGACTCCCACTAAGGGGTGACGCGAAGGGATGGGTTGCCGGACCGGCCTACGGGCCCATGAACCGGCGAGGCTGCCGCAAGCCTGAAGAGCGGCCCCTGTCACCCCGTCCACAGAGAAGAGCCCCGTCGCACCCTGCGGCGGGGCTCACTCGTGTCACAGCTACGACACGAAGCATGCACGGGCCATACAACGGGCTTCCCGGACACACCACACTGGCTCCGCTCATACCGTCCTTGGGGGGACCATGCACGCCAGAACCGCCTTCATCGCAGCCGCCCTGCTCGCAGTCACCCTCACCGCCTGTGGCGGCAGCCACGAACAAGGGAAGGCCGAGCGTGCGTCGACCGCCGCCGGCAAGACCAGCTCGAAGTCGCCCGACTGCGGGCCCAACTCGACGCTCTCGCAATCCGACTGGATCGACCAGTGCAGCAGCGCCAGCGCCACACCCACCAGCGCCCAGCCGGACACCGAACTCGCAGTCGGCGACACCTTCGCCTACAACGACGGCGCCAAAGCCACCATCGTCAGCATCCGGCACCTCACCGAGTTCGGAGAGTGGGACGACCATCCCAAGGCCAACCAGACCGGCTACCGCGTGACCTGGACGATCCGCAACGGCACGAAGAAGCCCCTCGACCTGGACAACTGGTCCGAAACCGAACAGGGAGCGACGAACGGCGGTGAAGTCACCCTGCTGGCCGTCGAGAAGGGCTCACGGACGATGACCGGCCGCATCGCGCCCGGGCAGATCGGCACCTTCACCAGCGAGAGCGCTTTGGACAAGTCGTACGGCACGAAGATCGTGGTCACCATGACCCGCATGGACGCCCAGGCTGATGTCCTGGCCGAAGACCCGCACTGGACCGGCACGATCAAGTAGACCGCCGCAGCGCCCAACACGCCACACTCACCAGGGCGTTGTCAGACCCAGGTGGCGAACGCGGTCAAGGATATACGCATGCGGATAGATCGCCACGGGCTTGATAATGAAGACCCCAAGCACGACAGGGAGTTACCGTGGCACCTTCACTCTCGCCACTCGACATGCAGCGGCTCGCGTACATTCGGTTCCTCTATGAGGAAGGCGCCGATTACGCCCGCCGGCCGCACCCGCTGTCCTGCACGGCCGTCCTCACGCTGCACGACGCCGTCGAAAACTTCCTGGGCCTGGCCACCGACCACCACGGCACCAACCCAGACCCCAAGATCCAGTTCATGCAGTACTGGTCCGAGCTGAAGACCAAGGCGCAGATCGATCTCCCCGGCAAGGGGACGATGACCGGCCTTAACGCCGCGCGCGTGTCCCTCAAGCACCACGGCACGTTTGCGTCGGACCAGACAATCCAGGGCGCGGTCAGGGACGTGCTGCGGTTCTTCACGACGGCGACGCCCATCGTCTTCGGCGTGGACTTCGACAACATCGACATGGTCGACCTCGTGACGCAGCCCGAAGTCCTACAACTGCTTCGAGATGCACAGACTCATGCCGACATTCGCGACTACTCCATGGCCGCTGCGGGCCTCTCGATGGCGCTCGACGCCCTACTTCGTCACTATGTCGGGCACAACACATCGACCAGGTGGAAGCCCTTCGCCTTCGGATCCACCCTTAGTTGGACTGACGCGCCTCGGCTCGATGGGCGCGAGTCCCCACGGAATGGGCGCCTTGCCAAGCTCAGCGAGATTGCCGAGGCGACCCAGGAGGCAATGCGCGCCATCAGCCTCGGGATCGACTACCCAAGCCTTATCCGATTCAAGGTCATCGTTCCGTCGGTGCATGGGTACGCGATCGGGAATCCGAGGTACACCGAAGCCAACTGCCACCGGCTCTTGACTGAGGAGGACTACAGCTGGGCACGCCACTTCGTCATCGAATCCGCGCTCAGGGCATCCCGGGCAGATGGGATCGAGCAGCTCCGGCAGGGGCAGCAGGAAGCAGCCGGAAACCCGACGGAGGCACCTCCGGTACGCCCGTGGGCTGGCCCCGCCCAGCCATCTGGTGCGGCCTGATACGACTCGCCACGCGCAGCACCACACTGGAACCATGACCCCCGCGACCGGACGTGACGGCCGGCCCCTCGTTCCCACCGCCCAGGCCGCCTACTCCCTCGGCATGCCGCCCAAGAAGTTCCGCGACTGGGCACGCAGACGCGGGCTCACCCCGGCCGGCTCCCGGCCCAACCCCAACCGCGGCCAGGCCCTCGCCCTATGGGACCTAGCCGACATCACCCAGGTACTGCGCCCCACAGAGCCGCAGCGCACCATCTGTCAAGAGGCCTGACCTGCAACTGCTTGACAGAAGATCAGCGCGCGCTCATTCTGTGAGACGTTGGCACCGTTGTCCCGCAGGTCTCACCGACCGACCCAGGCCAGCGTGCCCCATCCGAGCCCGGCCCCAGCGCCGGGCTCCGGCATGTCCGGGGGTGAACGTGGAACAGCCCCGGATCCTGCGCCCCACCGTCCTCTTCGAGAAGCGCTACGTCTGGGTACGCCTGCCTGACGGGCGCCTCGCCCTGTACCCGGACCCGCTACGCCGGGATCCGGCACGGCCAGGGATGACGGCCATGCTCCAGCCCCACACCGTCACCCTCACCGTGAGCACCGAGCTGGTCGAGGCCTTCGAGGCGCACGCGCATCTGCTGGCCCCGGCCACCCTCACCGGCAAGGCCCCTGACACAGACCCCTGCTGGTGCACCTACTACCTGCACCACCCCAGCGCACCTCCTGGTGCAGCCAGCGTCACCCCGGTCTACAGCCGCAGTGCCGACGGCACCGTCTCCCTGTCCTACCTGGAGTGGTACGACCAGGCCGGCCGCCCCCTGCCTGCCCCTGCCCCTGCCTCTGCCCCTGCCCATGGCCCAGCTCACTGACCACGAGATCGAGCGCAGGACCCGGCAAGCGCGAAGCGGACGACCATGGCGAAGGCTTCAGAAGAAGGTCTTCGCAGAGGAAACCCACTGCTGGATCTGCCGAGCATGGGTCGACCAGTCCCTACCCGGCACCACCCACCCCATGGGACGCACCGTCGACCACGTCCACCCGCTCTGGCTCGGCGGAGACCCCCTCGACCGTGCCAACTGCCGACTCGCCCACCGACGATGCAACACCGCACGAAACAACCAGGTCAGGGCCGCGCAGCGGCCGCGCCCAAGCTTCACGATCGACGTAGCAAGCCTCTGACCTGCGGAAACTTTCCGAGCCCACCAAGATCGTTTTTTTTGATCAAGGGGTGGCTGACCCCGCCCCCACCTGACCCTCCCTCTCCCCCCGCGTTTTTTGGACAGGCCAAACGATCTTGGAGGGAGAGCGTTCCGGGTGAGTGAGGAGCCTGTCGGTCTGGGGGAGCGGGGCCAACGGATGTGGCGGGATTCCCTGGCGATCTGGTCTCTGACTCCGGCGCATCTGGTGCTGCTGGAGGAGGCTTGTCGGATCGCTGACCGGCTCGAAGTGCTCGATTCCATCCTCCGGGCAGCGTCCAGCAATGTCAACCCTGATGTGGCTCAATTCGCCGATATGTCGGGGCTGTTGGCCGAGTCGCGACAGCAATCCGGCGCTCTCAAAGCCCTTCTGGCCGAGATCCGGCAGGGCCAGTACGGCGCTTCCCCGGCTGCTGTGGATCCGGCGGGAGGTGCGGGTGTCTCCGACCTCACCGCGCGGATCGCTCGCAAGCAGGCCGAGGGTTGAACTCGCCCCGCCGTCCGCGTATTCGCTCGGCCCCGAGGCGTGTGAACTCGCGCGGCGCGCCGGCCTCATTGCCGACCCGTGGCAGGCGGACAGTCTCGACCTGATGATGTCCGTCCGGGCGGACGGGAAGTGGGCGTGCTTCGAGTTCGCCGAGTGGGTGCCGCGCCAGAACGGCAAGGGCGCCATCCTGGAGATCCGAGCCCTGGCCGGCTTCTTGCTCCTGGGCGAGCAACTGATCATGTGGTCGGCGCACGAGTACAAGACCGCGATCCGAGCCTTCCGGCGCATGAAGCAGCTGCTGAAGCGGCTCGGCAAGCAGGTCGGCGCCAACGAGAACCTGCTCGAAGTTGACGGCATCCGCATCAAGATCCTCAACACGAACGGCGAGGAAGGCTTCGAGCGCCTCGACACCAACGCGGAGCTGAAGTTCATCGCCCGCAGCAAGGGATCGGGCCGCGGCTTCACGGGGCACCTCAACATCATCGACGAGGCCTTCGCCTACACCTGGGAACAGAACGAAGCCCTCATGCCGACGATGCGGGCCGTCGAGAACCCGCAGATCGTCTACACCAGCACACCGCCGCTCACCGGCGACACCGGCGACGTGATGTACCAGCTGCACGAGCGAGCCGAAGCCGGAGGGGACGCCTCGCTCGGATACCGCGACTGGGGCCTCGGTGGCGACCTGGAGCACCTCACGGACGTCGACCTCGACGACCCCGCCCTGTGGCAGGCCACAAACCCGGCATGGGGCCGCCGCGTCACCGAGGAAGCCACGGCGCGCGACCGGCGAGGCATGAGCGACCAGGGCTTCGCCCGCGAGATCCTCGGCATCTGGCCCAAGCGCGCCGAAGGCAGCACGGTCATCGACCCCGCCAAGTGGGCGCGCATGCTCGACGAGGGCTCGCAACGCGACCGGGACGCCGGCCTCGCACTCGGCGTGGACATCAGTCCGCTGCGGGACTCGACTTCGATCTGCGTGTACGGGCTGCGCGCGGACGGCTGCGGGCACGCCCAGCTGGCCGACTACCGGCCCGGCACGAAGTGGCTGATCCCGCGCCTGGTCGAACTGCGCGAAGCCCTGGGCCCGATCGCGATCGCCATGGGCCGCGGCACCTTCGCGTTCCTCAAGACCGCCCTCGACAAGGAGGGCTTCCAGCTTCCCGAGGACCCCGAGGACCCGGAACCCGGAGACCTGGCCGTCACGGGCGCACTGGAGATGGCGGCCGCCACCGGGCAGGTCCTCGACGGCGTCCGCGAGCAAGCCTTCCGGGTCGTGCCCAACCGCCACCTCGACGTCGCAGTCGCGGGCGCGAAGACGAAGGCCAGCGGCGACACGATCGCGTGGACGCCGACCAAGAGCGACGTCGACATCACCCCGCTCGTCGCCATGAGCGTCGCCCGCTGGTCGTACGAGAGCCGCTCTCACCTCCTGGCAGAGGCCGATTACGACGTCCTCGGATCGGTCTTCTGACATCTACAGACCTCCACAGACGGCCCGACTGACACCGAGAGGGGGCGGACGCGAGTGCACGACGAACCGCAGCTCCAGGTGAAGAAGATCGGATGCGTCGTGCCGGTGTCCGCAGAGCAGCTGCTCGACGCCGGTCTGCCGCTGCCGCCCGGCATGGAGCCGCCCGCGCCGTATACGCCGAAGCCGCTTCCGTGGCGCATCCGCTGGCGCATAGCGCGAGCCGAGCGCATTGAGAACCTGCGCCGCCGGATCGGCTTCTGGATCGCCAACTACGAACCCGACGACGAGGATTGGTAGGCGATCGCGTGAAGCTCTGGCCCCGGCGCAAGCCGCCTCGGTCCTCGGACGACGGGGGACCCGTCCTCGTCGGCGACACGTGGATGGACGCGCGCGGCCACACTCCGAGGACCTGGCGCGCGACGGCGCGCGCCACCTGGGGGCGCCGTCTCGGCCTCGCGGTACGGGGCTTCCGCGACGCCGGCGCATGGCTCGTGGGTGTCGAGTCACGCTCCAGCATCGAGAAGCGCGCCATCACCTCGGTCCCCTGGGACCAGGGCGGCCCATCCAACTCATCGTCCGTCAGCATCGAACGGGTGCTGCGCCTGGCGCCCGTGTACGCGGCAGGCCGGCTCCTGGCGAGCAACCTGGCTGCCGCGCCGCTGCGCCAGTTCCGCGAGACCGGCGACACGGTCCAGCGCCTTCCGCTCAGCTCCCTGTTCGCGAGCCCGTCGACCCAGGGCAACCTCAACGACTGGATCTGGCGGGCCGTGCTCAGCATGGTCTACCGCGGCAACGCAGTCGGCTACGTGACCGCGCGGGACTACTACGAGTACCCGACGCAAGTCGAATGGCTGCCGATGGACTGGGTGCAGGTCCTCGACTCGATGCCGTACGGCGAGGGCTCGTTCGTCAACCCGATCTGGTACGTCCTCGGACGCCGGGTCGACCCCAACGACATCGTGCACATCCCGTGGTTCACCCTCCCCGGCAAGATTCTGGGCCTGTCCCCGATCGGGGCGTTCGCGTCGATGGCGAACACGAACCTGGCCGCCCAGGAGTACATGGAGGCCTGGCACGCCACCGGCGGCGTGCCGCCGGGGACCTTCAAGAACAACAGCAAGACGGTCGACCAGAAGGACGCCGCGATCATCAAGGCGCGCCTGGTCGATGCCATCCGGTCCCGGCAGCCGATCGTCCACGGCGCGGACTGGGACTACACCGCGATCACCGTCCCCGCGTACGAGGCGCAGTTCATCGCCACGCTGAAGCTCGGCGCGACCCAGCTCGGGGCGATCTACGGCGTGCCGCCGGAGCTGATCGGCGGTGAGACCGGCGGCAGCATGTCCTACAGCAGCCCGGAGCAACGCGAGATCGAGCTGATCCAGCTGACGCTGCTGCCGTGGATGAGCAAGGTCGAGTCGCACCTGTCGATGCTCACCCCGCGCGGGCAGTGCGTGAAGTTCGATGCCGACGCGCTGATCCGCCTCGACCCGCTGACCCGGTGGTCGATCTACGAGAAGGCGCGCCTCATCGGCGGCATGAACGTCGACGAGATCCGCAACAAGGAGAACCTCGCGCCGCTGCCCGACGGCAAGGGCCAGGACTACACGCCGCTGCCGATCACTGCGGGCCAGCAGATCTCGACGCCGGCGATCCGCGGCGACGACGAAGATCCTCGGCTGCGGCTGATCCCGGGGAGAGGACAGCAGCATGGCTGACCAGGGCAACATCACCACCCCGAACGCGGCCGACCTCGACGCGGACGCCCGCAGGTACGCGACCGCGCAGGGCTGGGCCCTGCCCGACGGCTCGTATCCGATCCGGCCGCTGGACATGCACGGCCGGGACGACCTCCAGGCCGCGATCCGCGCGGTCGGGCGGGGCGGGGCGAGCCACAACACGATCCGCGCCCACATCATCAAGCGCGCCCAGGCCCTGGGCCTGGGCGCGCTCATCCCCGACACGTGGGGAGCCGACGGCAGCATCAGCGGCCAGAACAGCCTGGAGGGCACTGTGGAGATCGAGCGCCGGTACACCTCCGGCGACACCGGAAAGGCCGAACTGCGGGCCGACGGCGGCGAGAAGCGCATCGGCGGCTACGCGGCCAGCTTCAACCGCCAGAGCAAGAACCTCGGCGGGTTCATCGAGGTCGTCGACCCGATCGCCTTCAACCAGTCCCGCGGCGACGGCTGGCCGGACGTCATCGCCCGCTACAACCACGACGACAACCAGCTGCTCGGCACAACCGCGGCCGGCACACTGCGCATGTCCCTGGACCAGTACGGGCTCGCGTACGACGTGCTCCCGCCCAAGGCGATGGGGTACGTCGTCGAGCTAGTCGAGCGCGGCGATGTCCGGAAGAGCTCGTTCGCCTTCCGCACGGTCTCGGACGACTGGACGACCACCGACCAGGGGTATCCGCTGCGGCGCCTCACCGGCGTCCAGCTGGTCGACGTCGCTCCGGTGAACACCCCTGCCTACAACGACACCTCCGCCGGACTGCGGTCGCTGGCCTCGAAGTTCGAGGTCGAGTTCGAAGAGGTCCGCTCGATGGCGCAGGCCGACGAGCTGCGCAAGTTCTTCGTCCGCACGGACGACCGAGGCAAGCCGAAGCCCGTGAAGAAGGGCATGTTCGGCCCGGCCGCCGCAGCGCAGCTGCTGGCGCGCAAGGAAGACCCGTACGCCTGACCCGTCCGGTCCGCGTACGCACTGCACCACCAAGACCCCCGCGCACTAGGGGGCGGCACGACCGTCCTGGACCGCGTAACCGCACCGCCACGGCACCGACTTGGGCAATCCCGGTCGGCGTCCGCGCTGGGTGCGGCCAAGCACACAACGGACCGCGTGTGACACGGAGAGGGATCAGCGGACCGCCGGTTGCGCACAGGCGCCGGCCGCCGGCACCCCACGGGGTGCGGGACCGCGAGGGCTCCCGGTCGAGATCGATTCGATCGGACGGGAGTCCACCCATGTCGGACATGATCCAGCGGCTGCGTGAGC
>Ga0207663_10000466_pt1 | contig 17555 bp, 17 predicted proteins | sample LARL53metaG_FD_184346 | JGI IMG/M metagenome (GOLD analysis project Ga0207663, IMG submission 184346) | Corn, switchgrass and miscanthus rhizosphere microbial communities from Kellogg Biological Station, Michigan, USA - LAR L5-3 metaG... | ecosystem: Host-associated > Plants > Roots >...
TGGAATAACCATGGTTCATTTGTTTTGTGTATCTGCTACAGGTCCTTCGTATTGGTTCATGCACACAACTTGCCGATATGCACCAAACACCTACAACAGTACGTCTCTTACTACTGTGCGTTGTCGCCGATAATCACCAACAGTGTTGAGATTTCGGATGTCTGTTATAATTGGTTGAAAATATGATATCATGTCTAGTAGGAGCACGTCTGATTTTAATTGTACAAATTATCTGTTGCAGTATATCAGCTGCTGTTAGTGATGGTTTGATGTATTTTCTTCTTGTCGTAAGTCTTGCTCTTTCCGTATAGTATTGTGAAGTAAGAGCTGCTTTGAACCCAGATGAATCTATCCCAATGAATAATTGTCCTATTTTTGTAAGAATTATGAATGATGAAATTATCTTTGATAGTAGGGTTCCACTGATTCTTTCCGTGAATTTCTGAAGAGTAGATTTCTCCAAATTGTAATAAAATCCTACAATGGTGAAACCTTCTCTTACCATTCTTAACTATCATTTTTGGTTGCTTGTGGAAAGTATTATCTTTCCATTTATCTTTAAAGTTCTGTACGTTGAAAAGCACTGCCACAATTTCGCAAAGAATGATTCCAATGTAAAGGTAAATAGAAAACGCAGATGAATTAGCAATAAGTCATCTGCCCTGTTTGTCCTTATTTCGACTTTTGATCTCCGATGATCGAATATTTATTTTACTCAAACACAGCCAGCGCGGATGTACCATTATGCATCGTCAATAGTGGTATATATCATGACAAAAGAAAAAATCTCCAAGTTGTTCTACAGTAATTTGCCATGTCCCTAGATTCTGAAATCTGCGATAGTATTTCTTTTGATAACAATAGATCGTCCTTTCCCTATCACCATAGTCCAATAACTCTAAATTCTGGAATTTGTGAATTCATTATTATATCATCAACTTGTACTTTAAATCAAGAAGAGCCTTATTGAAAACCTATGGTCGTTAAGCTACTGTCGGTGTTGAATGAACCTTTCAAAAAAATGGTACCTTACATCTGTCCTGCTTTTCCCATTTCTGTATCTTACTTTCTTCATGATGAATTTAAAATCTTCTTCATGTTTGTAGTGCTCATCCCTATTTTTACTATCTATAGATTTGATGGTAGGATCCTAGTAGCATATGGAATATCGTTGTTGATACTCGTAGCGGTACTTACCGTTATGAATGAAGGAAATTTTGCGGATCAACTAGTCATATTTAGTTACTGGTTATTAGTAGGTGGGACCTCATGTCTAGCAATTGAATTTTTTAGAAAAAATGATTGAATAATAACATTCTGGTAAGATAGAGACATTTGATATTTTGACAGGTTCCAAGTAAACAGTTGTGATATTATGATAACCCTGTTTGAATAAAAAAATCATAAATACTCTATTATGCGAAAATTATTATGCCACATCTAAAATCGTTAGCAGGCTTGGGCATGGTGGCTAAATACGTGAGCAATTGGTATTGTATTTTGGCTTTATACGCCAACATTATACCTAAAACCACGGCTAGGTTCAAGGATGGCAGAGGAGTCGATGTTTATAAAAATAACCATATTGTATTTTATGAAGAGATCTATAAACGACATTTGCAAAACCATGGTTTTATCTTTGAAACAAAGGGAAAAGAAGAATCAGTACGCACCCCGGAGGGATTGGTAATTATGTTGAGGCCGCCATATTCTTTTGTTTTAGATGAAATATTTTTAATGAAAGTATATGGTCAGCCTCAGCTAAAGGGCCGAGTTGTAATAGATATCGGTACATCATTCGGCGATTCAGCGCTTTATTTTGCGAGCCTGGGGGCATCAAAAGTATACTGTTTTGAAGCAGATAAAGATCTCTATCAGATGGCACAGGAGAACATATCTCTGAACAATATGACTGGCAAAATATATATCTACAACCAGAAGGCTACTGGGGAACTATTAAGAATCCTCATTTTGGAATATAGGTTGAAAAATGTATTTTTGAAAGTAGACTGTGAGGGATGTGAGTATGAAGTTATTAAAAACATGGGCCACTCAATGTTTGAAAGCATAAGAGATATTGTCATGGAATACCACAGACAGCCAGAACCATTAATCGGATATTTGACAAGACTAGGATTTAGAATAAAGAGGAAAAGGAGGATTTTATTTGCTTCAAAGTGCTAACTAATAGATAGTATTCTTTTATTTTTAATTAAAGAATAATTAATGGATGTGCTAGACAAGTTAAGGATGACAAACTAACTCGAAGTGGTACTGAAATAGATCGAAATTTTAAGATTGTCATCATTTATTACATTTACATCTTATTAATCTCTTTTAATTCTATCATAGAGACTTGTTCCCAGCTTAATGGTTTACTGGCTTCTTTTGCATCCAAAGCCATAGTTTTGCGGCTATTCTCATCTGCAAGGAGGCCGATAACAGCTTTTGCCATAGCTTCCTTATTACCCATTTCTACCTTCAGTATGGCATTACCGAAGACCTTGTAGACAGATAGGTCATAACAAACAACTGCTAACTCACAAGCCATTGCTTCGCTAACTGGGATACCCCAGCCTTCCTCATAACTGGCAGAGATAAATATCTTGCAGGATTTCATCACAAAAATCTTTAGTTTTTCAGAAAGAAATCCAGTTAATATTATGTTTTTGTCTAAGGCCTTGTTTTTGACTGTTTCTAACAGATGATTGTACTCTTGTCCATCACCTATAATCAGAAGCCTCGATTTTGGAAAATCTTTCAATACCCTTTCCCATACATCTAATAAGTCGTAAACACCCTTTGACTTAACAAGTCTACCACAAAAGCAGGCATCGAATCTCTTTGTATTTACTTTTACAGAATCTATGAGTTGATGTTCAACTCCGTTGCCTGTCATAAATATCTTGTCAGCGCTAAAACCGTTATCAATTAAGGCATCTCTCACATCACTGTTCACAACGAAAATCAAGTCTGCCGTTTTACACAAAGATAGGCTGATCCTCTCATTTAACAACGATATTCTACTCCAAATTCCGTGTCTTTGTGTTCTAAAAGATCGCAAAATATGATGCACATAAACTACCAATTTGGATTTCAACCTTCTTCGCAAAAATATTGCTGGAAAAACGTCATATAGCAGATGTGAAGAAGCTATTATCACATCTGGACGGTGATCAATCCTCAGGAACAAACTTCTCGTAATCCGGATAAGATATGAAATTATAATTGTAGCTGAACCATCTATCTTTTCTTCTCCTGAAGTAAAATAAATGGAGCATCTGCTGGATAGCATGGATGTTGTAGAGGTATAGCCCAACTTGGGCATGATGAGAGAGATGTGGTGCTCCTTACTCCAGTTCCTCAAAACACGTAATATGTGGTAGTCTCCTCCAGTCATTGTCTTGATTGCCCATCCATTAATTATAACTAATAATCTAAGCACGTAGTCATTTGAATTTCTCATCTTAAAACCCTTTTCCACGTAATTAATTCATCGGTCGTAAGGTATTATCATTTTATATTTGTCAAAGAACTCTGCCTTAATGCATGAACTATTTTCCTGTTTCCACATCAATATGTGGGATTTAATAGTTAGATAGAGTATGGAGTAGCGATGAAGCTTATGAAGAAATTGGGTTCCATATTAATAGTAAGGATATTATCTTATGTTATCTTTGATATAATTTTAGGATCAGTCGGATGATATTTCATCCATGAATGCGTATTAATATATGAGCTGCCAAAAAATTTTTAATAGTAATTACTAAATGCACAATGTATGCTTATTTTGAGTAAAAGTTGTTGCTACCAATCTCATCAGGCGAAATAATTCTCTTAACAATAATCCTCTACATACATATATATATTCAATATTTTTTATTGGCTATCCGATGCTGTTTCTCGCTAGATCATTTATGTTTACAACTTTGATTTTGATGCTTGTACATGTCGGATATTATGCCAACGCTTTCACGCAGCAATTTGATAAAGGACCGACTATCAATGATCCTCATCTAAAGGCGGAAGTGATTTTTAGAGGAATCAACTTTCCCACAAACATGGAATTTTTAGGCCCAAATGATATTTTGGTTTTAGAGAAAAATGAAGGTACGGTGAAGAGGATTGTAAATGGTACGATGTTAACACAACCTCTGCTCCATGTAAATGTTGCAACAAAATTAGAAAGAGGGATGTTAGGAATTGCAGTTGCGAGACATCAAAACGGACCTACATATGTTTTCTTATATTATACTCAATCTCAAGCGAAAGGTGGCGAGGACGTTAGTCAAGGCAAGGTGCCGCTTGGTAATCGTCTCTACAGATATGAGTTGGTCGGTAACAAATTACTGAATCCTAAATTGCTTCTCAATCTTCCAGCTAAACCTAGCCAAAACCTAATGACTGGTATCCATAATGGTGGTAAATTACTGATTGGTCCGGATGGGAATGTATATCTTGTTGTTGGTGATGTTGGAGGTCATCAAACCCAATCTCAGAATATAGTTGGCGGACCACCCGCTAATGGCACTGGTGGCATACTCCGTGTTACCCAGGATGGTAAAGTCGTAAAAGGCATTATTGGTGACAATTTTCCTTTAAACTTGTACTATGCTTATGGAATACGAAACAGTTTTGGAATGGATTTTGATCCTATAACAAAAAAGCTATGGGATACAGAAAATGGTCCAGGTTTTGGCGATGAAGTTAATCTAGTTGAAACAGGCTTTAACAGTGGATGGAATAAGGTGCAGGGTCTTTGGAAACCGAATAGTTCAAATCCATATTTTGCAGGATCCATCGAATTACATCCCCCTGGTTTGGTAGACTTTGGTGGAAGAGGAAAATATAGAGCTCCTGAACTTACGTGGTACAATACAGTCGCTCCAACTGCTTTGAAGTTTATCAACTCCGATAAATTGGGCAAACAATATACAAACGATATGTTTGTGGGGGATTTTGATAACGGAAATCTTTATGATTTTCATCTAAATAAGAGTAGAACAGGGTTATTACTTGATGGTTCTTTTGCTCGTAAAATAGTGAATAATACTGGTGAACTTCAAAGAATAACCTTTGGACACGGATTTGGTGGAATTACCGATATGGAAGTTGGGCCAGACGGTTATCTTTATGTTCTTTCTCTCTATCAGGGCGGTGGTAATTGCCTTCCCCCAGTTTATAAGACGAATTGTATCACATATAGTTCTAGGGTAGCAGGAACCATTTTCAGAATAATTCCTGTAGAAACCAAATAATTACACCCCCACTGAATGACTCAAATCATTCCGTCTGAATTAACTAAATATTCGGAAGAAATCTTGAAAGAGAAATTATGATTTGTTTATTTTCATCTTTGCAGTATACACCACATATTTGGATATGCATTATAGAGTTGCTATAGGAAGTATACGGTATCCTTTAACTTTAAAATTGATCAATCTATTCTGTGATATTAGAGACTAACATATAGAGGAATTCCTTTTAAGGTTTCCTTCTCTCTTCTCTGAAGCTAAAACATTAAGCGTCATCCATATCCATATACTCATGGCTACATATGATCCTTCCTTCAGGTTATGGCAAATAGAAATTGTTTTATATGAACACATAACTTTAGCGTTATGACAAATAAAACTATTAAAACTAGGTGGGATCCTAAGGTTGATAATAAACCTGACAACGGACCTCGTTTTAAATTTACTCGAAATTTTGCCAGCAAGTACTTGGGGAAGGCAACTCGCATATTGGATGTAGGATGCGGCATCGGAAGTTATATGCATCTGATTGATAGAGACGGCTGTTTTGGAATAGAGTTGGAAAGCGAGCCGTTGAAAACAGCAAAGAAATACTGCATGAAGTCAGACTTCGCTGTGGCATCAGTCTTGAACTTACCGTTTAGAAATGAAACTTTTGATACGGTAGTTATGTGGGAAGTTATCGAACATGTGCCCGCAGGGACGGAAACGCAGGCCCTTTCCGAGGTTCATAGAACTTTGGGCGCATGTGGAACACTGTTGTTATCAACCCCCAACAAACACATCATCTCAAATATCATGGATCCTGCTTACCTACTTGGACACAGGCATTATGATGCAAAAAAACTTGTGATGTTTATTACCGAAATTGGATTTTCTGTAAAACATCATACGATCCGCGGCGGTCTGGCTACGTTGGTAGGGGTAAATATTTTTTATTTCTATAAACATGTTTTCCATAAAAAGGGAATGAAACTACAAAAATTTTTTGACCAGAGATCAGAGAGAGAATTCAACTCTACAAAAGATGGTATTGCCAACATATACATTGCAGCAAAAAAGGCATGAAAAAGCGAATTGTAATATCGCTTTGGTTCAACACATACACTTGTGCAATTCTTTTGGTATCACTACGGTTTAAACTGAGTACCTCAGTGAACGTTGTTTCTAGTAGCTTATTTTATTGTGGACAATAAGAATTATTTAAGGTAAAAATGATCAACTGCCATAAATTTCTGAGATTAGCTTTCAGCCGTATTACAGTGACATTCCTACACCTACAGTTTCCCTTCGAGTCAATCAAAAGACGAATTCGAATCGATTGGCTTGAGGAGAATTTAATGGCACCGGAGTGACTGTATTACACCATCTTCCAAGGTTCCTGAAAAAAAGCAAAATTGCCGCATCATGCGATCCATGCATTTTTTATATTTAAAAAAGAAATTCAAGGTCCAAAGATGTACGTTATCTTATTATTGATAAATTTTGGCTATTTCTTTATGAAGAGAATTCATTTAGTAATCAATCAGAATTAAATGGTTATGCAACTATCACAACCTTGAAGCAAAAAACTCGAGGGCTTTTAAAATGAAGACACCTGTGGTCAGTATTGGATGTCTGATCAAGTTTCTCCAATTTCCATTTACCACGAAAATCTTAATTCTATAAGAGACGCTTGTTTGAGCTTTGGCATATTTGCCATATTCATTAGAATATGATTTTGCACTAATAGAATAATAGCGTTTTTTAGAAAGCCATTTTCTGAGATTGAATCCATCTTCATTATGTGATATGAATGAAGCTACTCTGATATTTACGCTCATGCCGATATTTTCTATCTTTTGAGGAAGTGTGCTTTCTTCATAAAACACGATATCCTCGTCAAACCCTCCGACTTGGACAGCAAATTTCCTTCTAAAAAAGCGTGCTGATTCAATTTTTGAGCCAGCGTATAAACTTCTTTCGAAATCTCTGACCGCAATCCAAAATCCAGAACCCGTTGAGCGTTCGGGGATTATCACTCCCGCAATTCTGTTATTATCAGAGCAGATTGTAACACATTCTTCAACCACAGTCGGATATAATATCATATCTGAATCTATAAAAAGTAAAAATTCACCTTTGGACTTCGATATGCCTAAGTTTTTCGCAGCTGCTCTTTCACCAGCAAACAAATAGATGCTTGCATCAAACCTAGATGCAATTTCAGCTGTATTGTCCGAAGAAAACCTATCAATTACAAAAATTTCGATATTCTGATAAGTTTGAGCTTTGATAGACTTTAGACATTTTCCAATTGTCTTGGATGAGTTCATAGTAGGGATAATAATCGAAACCCATCTAACTAGATCATCAATTTTCATCTTCTTTGATAAGATATCACAGATTCAGACGTAAATATAACTTGGCCTTGATGAATTAACATTTCTTTATTCTTTGACTTAGAGGCGATTCATGTACCATCAGATCTTTACTCTCCAATAAGGTTTGGCCAAAGATCTATCTTTCCAGCGAAATTAAATAAGCGATAATTTTTTGTTGATCTGCACATTATGAAGGAAGAATTAAGTAGAAGTTAGAGACAGCTATGACAGACGTACCAATAAGCCATATACAAATCGGTAACAACATTACACTGCCAATGGCTTGTTTCCTTATGTAATATAAAGCAATCCCGGCTGGTATTTGGAAAGGGATATCATAAAACACCCTGGTTTGAATTATATAATCTCCTAGAAGGAAAGGAAAAAGACCTACCGATAAATAAGTTATAAGGAAAATGGTGACAGGTTCGCGTATACAGGATCGAATAAGCCAGTACAATCCCAAAGTGAAAATTATGAAGTTGCTAAATTGACCTCCGACGTACGAGTATATAGTACGGAGCAAGTTGCTCCATCGTAGACTAAATTGCTCTGGACCTACGCCTGTTACTTTGGCAATCTCTATGTCTTTCTCAATCCCACTAGCAGAAGATGTTATGGTCGTCCTAGCAACATCAATAATAACAGAGGCTAAGACAACCAGCAAGAGTAATACTATGCTCTGTCTACGATAGTAATTCAGCTTGAGCATAATCGCCAAAAATACCCCCATCACTATAACTAGTAGACTCCATGTATACACATGACTAAATAGCAAAAGTACTATGAGTGTTGAGAATACTAACAAGTTTAGTTTATTATCAGGCATTTTCAGGAATTTAATAAGAAAAACAAAGGACACATATCCAATTATAAGTGCAAACCAATTTGCATAAAACCCTGCATATATTCCGATTGATACCTGAAACGACGTCGCCGTCAGAAAGGATGCGAATAATGAAGCTGTCTCGTTAGAGGTCAGTTCGCGTGTCAAAAAATAGACTGCTAAAACAAGTGCTGGTCCAAGTATCACCGGCAGATGTTCAGTAAGATAGAATAGACTAACATTTACAATTTTAGCAAGTGTAAACAAGAATATTAGTGTAAGCGGTCTATCTCCCAGGTTCTGTATAATAAATGCCTGTTGGAGAAATTCTAGATAATCATGCGAATGTATCAATCTATTTGTCCACGCAATATAGTAATCAGTATCGACGCCGATCTGTTGATTATCTCTGTTAATAGATGGCTGATGCGGAATAAGCGCCAGAACAACTGATAGGAGCATAAAAAGTAAAAGGTAAATGATTTTGGATTTTGGTTTTATGCACGTGTCGTTAGGAGGAAGTGAACCATTCTGATTATTTTTGATTTTTAAGATTCCACCCATGAATCCCTTTATAAATAACATGACAGGAAGACAACCTATTAGTAGTATTATCAATACAGGAGAAAAACTGGAGAAAAATAAGAATATATCATATGTATAGTTACGTACGTGTGCTGAATCTGATGGGATAGCAAGGAGAGGAGTTATTGATGAAATAAGTCCAATACAACCAGTAATAATACCAATCATTGCAAGATAATTTGCCAACAATCTGTATGCATGCGTATGTAGAATCCCATTGTTCTTTTTTTTAGAAACGAATCTATCATATAAGAAAAATGATATTACCATGGGAATAGACACTAATGCGACAATATCAAGGACTGCGTCATGATTGGTTGTGGCCGCTAGTAACGCTATTCCACCATATATCACAGGAGCAATAAATCTTGCCTTGCCTTTGAGAGATAGTGCAAGCCATAAAACTATTCCTGCTGCAATTATCAGATGGTCTGCTTGCTTATTAATTATATAAACATCGAAAAACGTGTAATAGATTATACGATGCTCCAAAGGATATATGGTGACCTTTAGATACGAGCCCACAGTATAGATGTAGAACAGGGAAATTAACGCAAGAGCCGCAGAGGTTATGATTGATAGACGAGAAGTACCTTTTCCTAATACGCTGGCAATATAAGCGGCTGTAGTCATTGTGACTCGCTAGTTTCTTCTCTTTCCACTATGGCAGATATAATAAATATGATGATAAACGCTACAGATACAATACAATGACTCATACTGTATAGGATCATTTCCTTCGCTTCGGTATAATAATCGGAGGAAAGAAAGGCAGTTATAGGATAGTTCCCATATGCTGAAATTTCCATCGAACTGTATTTATATAATGTCAACGTCCCATGTCTATGTTTAACAGTGTACCGTCTGTACTGAAAAGGTACAAACAGCTAGTTGGTTTAGGTATAGCTTCTGCCATGTTGATTGCAATTTTTGTCCCATCTCAAAACATCCCGAGTACAAGTGGTACGCGTTTATGTGGTGTTTATTATGGACATGACTACGGTCCTTGTCCGGTGAATAAACCAGACGTGGATAAAGAGAAGCATCGTGAGGGAACACATCATGCAACTATCATTAATAACCATGTGACAATTATCAATCAAGCAATATCTATTGCCATTGCTAGTGCCTCTGCTAGTGCGGCATCAGCAGCTGGCTCAGCAACGGCAACGGCAGCGGCAACGGCAGCGGCAACGGCAGCGGCAACGGCAGCGTCTGCTTCTGCAGCTTCTGGTGCTACGGGGGCTACAGTTACTTCAGCTGCTTCTTCCGCGGCCGCCGTTGCAGCTGCTTCTTCCGTGGCTTCGCATGGTGGTTCTGCGGCGGCGGCAGCTTCAGCTGCTTGCGACGCTGCGGCTTCAGCATCCGCCACGACAGCTGCTTTCGCTGCAAAGGAGGACGGTGAATCTGCTGAGGGCGTGGCTTCAGCGGCTGCGTCTGCCGCAGCTGCTGTTGATTGTGTCTCGCCAGCCGCGGCCGCCTCTGCAGCTGCGACTGCAGCAGCCGCAGCTGAAGGGTCCTCAGCCGCTGCAGCAGCCGCAGCAGGGCGCGCGGCAGCAGCCTCTGGAGCCGCAAGTGGCGGAAAAGGTGTTGACGCGTCTGCAGTCGCTGTAGCAGCATCAGCTGCAGGTGCATCTTCATCAGCAGCTTCCGCAGCGTCGGGTGCTGCAGTAGGCGCTGGAGCAGGTGTAGCCGCTGGCGACGCTGCCGCGGCAGCTTCCGCCTCTGCGGGATCCGGAGCAAGTAGCGCTGCTAGTGCAACCTCTGCTTCTGGTAGCAGATCAAGCACTCCTGCATTGAGCCAGGATTCGGGGCCTTCTATCAAATTCGTAGCGCTAGATCCAACTCCTCACCACACCAAACGGAATGCTGCAGCTACTGCTGCAGCCGTTGCAGCAGCGTCTGCTTCGGCCTCCTCTGCAACCACGAGTGCATTAGCCGATTCGAGCACTCATGGCAAGTCATCACCGAAGAAAGGCACTTCAGCATCTGAGAATCACAAGAGGAAGAACGGTATTACGGCAGCTGTGGCGGCAGCTGTCTCAGTAGCGGCAGCTGGGGGCGGGTCGGCAGAAGTAGCAGCAGCAGCAGCAGCAGCAGCATCCTACGCCAATGGCGCATCAATCAGTGGCGTGGCGGCTTCAGCAGCAGCAGCAGCAGCAGCATCCGCTGCCAGTGGTGCATCTGCTGTTAGTGTCGCGGCAGCCGGTTCAGCTTCAGTCAAAGGCGGCAAACCCCCAGTTTCATCGGATGTTACAGCGGCTGTCGCAACAGCCGTCTCTAGCGCTAAATTGGTCAAACGCCAATACACAGGATCTACCGCGGCAGCGGCAGCGGCAGCGGCTGGCGCAGCAGCTGCAGCATCAGCAGCAGCTGGTGGCGGAGCTTCATCAGCGGCAGCTGCCGCGGCCGCTGCAGGTAGAGCTGCCCAAGCCGACTTAACAGCTGGTAGTGTTGCAGCTGCAGCAGCTACAGCAACGGCAGCTACTGGCGGATCATCAGCGGCTGCATCAGCTGCGGCAAGTGCTGCTAGTAGTGCTGCATCTGCAGCTTCAGCAGCCACTGCCGGTGCAACCGCTTCCGCAACTGCCGCCGCAACTGCCGCCGCAACTGCCGGCGCAACTGCTGCTAGTGTTACAGCAGCAGCATCTGCTGCATCCACAAGACGCTAACACAACTGTGCTAGAACAATAAAGACTTCGTTTCTCTTTCTTTTCCTTTTTGTCAATAATATACCGACTCACGTGTCCGCAATATAGGATTGAAGTAAGTAATATTCTTATATCAATAGGATTTCAGTAATTATCGATGAATAGGTCTCCAATACTCATAATAGTACTTGGTTTCAGTTTATTATGTGCGGTTTATACTAATATTAATATCGTCAATGCCCAGCAAGGAATTCCAAACACTGTACTGCAACCAAGAAAGCCTCCAACGGCTACACAGCAAGCACCGCTATCATCTCCACCATCTCCACCATCTCCTCCAACATCTCCACCAACTCCTCCAACATCGCCTCTTAATACAAAATTGCATTCAGTTAAGATAATTTCACCTATCAAAAGCCAACAAGTACCAGTAGGTAAAGATCTCTCAGTGTCGGGAATATCTACTGGTAATGCAGTAACATCTCATTGCCAAGTATCTGTAATCGTAAATAGTATAAAGCCATATCAACCAGCAACAGGTGCCGGCCCAGGCGGAGCAGCAGATTATTCCAAATGGAACTTTGTAGTTACTTCTAAATACGCTACAATCAAACCAGGACCAAATAATAAGATTACAGCCAAGTATACATGCAGTGGTCCTCCTAGCACAGTATCGTTTTATAGCGCAAATGTTACTGGTGTAGTGGTTCCCTTCCAACAGAACAAACCTGTGGTATCCAATAATGTTACTAACACTGGCAACGCAACAGGCACCATCCACCCTGGTGGTGGCAGTAAACTTACTAGTCCAATAGCCACAGGTGGCAGTAATAGCGATGGAGCTTCCAGATCCGATGGCAAAACTTCTAACGGAAGCAATCCCATCAGCAAAGGGATTCCTAGCGACAACAACAAAATAAATGAAATGAAAAATAGAATAACGCAAAACCTTGAAAAACACTTAAGGAAAAGTGGATAGTAAGGGCTCACTGTTGTTGTGGTTCACTAGTTGAATTTAAGTTAGAGCGAGTAGAGACGATATTGCTGGCTCTATCTATAGACATCTTGCTTTCCGCAATAACGGTAAATACAATATCAAAATTTAATGATTTTGATAAGATGGGAAGGTCCATATGTCCATATCAATCGGACACTTGTATTTTAGGAGCCTTTTTCTTCCTGGTTCCCCGTCATGATCCTTATCATCAAGCGAGAAAATGCTACTACAAATAATCAGAAAGTAAAGGAACCTTATGATTACTTGGAAGTATTGATCCTCGCATAGCTGTCTGTATGCACTTTTGACAGCCACATTCTTTTACAGGCAGCAGAGACAGATGAAAGTCATCGATTTAGGGTAATACATGTATTGAATTTCAGAAATATAAAATCAAGAAACCGGTTTTGAAGTTATATATCCGCTCTTTTGTGCAAATGTCAAATGAAATAGTGGAAATAATGTCCAGAGTAAACCGATCGCCAGAGAGAATCCATCGTATAAGGAGGGCAGTTCTAAGGGTATGTATGGATTTCATTAAGGAAATCCAATCTCGCGGTTGGAAATATTGGAAAAGTAAAAGGAAATAAAAACTCGTCCTTTACAACCTATTAAAGAATTGTTGCTGTTGCTGTACAGAGAAAAATGATGTCCATGCTTTTGCAACATTGCTGTTAAAAACGGTTACTGCATCAACTGTTCTATTATATATTCTCAGGTTCTCTCTTGCTGCATCTATCGCATTGATTGCAAGCTGATTGTTGATGCCCACTGTTCTCATTGTGTTGTCAGTAATTTCGCTTGTTTGTTTTGCAAATTGCTCGGAATATGGTATAGTTACTGGTGAAATATTCAAGCCAGCTATAAATTGTTTTTGAGCTGAAACTGCATTATAAATAATATTCTTGGTTGTTTGGATGTAGTCTATCTGGAGGTTAGAGAGTGACTGTGAAAATTGTGGTTGAGCCTTTGCCATTTCATCTACTGCTCTGACAAGATTTTCCTTTACTGTATCATAAACGTCACGTACGTTCGTTGTTGACTTTACTGTTGTTGATCCGATAATATTGTCATCCTTGGTTATTTTATCTATCATTTTTTTTGCCACTAATACTACGAACCATTACAATATAAACGTTGGTAATCAAAGGCTGTTATTACCATTTAAAACCTTATTCAATCTCCCGCCACTCCCAAACCCATATTTGACGGTATCCAACTTGATAGCACCAAAAAATTCTGGAGGTTTATAATCATGAGCCTTTACTGCACGTTGTTCTGCACTTTTGATAAGTTCGTTACATACATGGACACAGAAGGTGAGTCTGAATGTCTGTGCAATTTGATGTTGCCTGTTTCTTAAGGTTGTGTCAGCAAGATATTCTGTTCTCGATACGTCTGCAAATACTAAAATAGTTACGATATGGTCTGTGGTCCTAGAGTATGCTGTATACAATTACCATTGTTACAGCTTTTGAGTGGCAGTAGTAGCCTTCCGGACAGCTAATAAAATCTTGGCTTCCTCTATTTCCTTTCTTGCTTTTGACTTTGCTTTGTATTTCAGATTACGTGGTCTTGTTCTCAGTCTATAACCACAACATGGACACCAAAATCCATCCCACCGTATAAATATCTCACATATTTGACATCGTTTTTGCCCGACAGCATAACGACCAGACTTAGATGGTTTTTGTGCTTTATGACGTATACATATGCCCTTACAAGTCATTTTTTATTATTCTCTTTCATCCTATGATACAGGATAGTGAATATTATACTTTTAACAGGAAAAGCATAAAATCCTATAACGCATCTTTTGTAAATCTTGGCTTTCCTTTTTCATCCTCTCAGCTAAGGAGCAATCCTTTTTAATTTTACGGTAACATGAATTAGACCCATATGTGTTTACGAGATCAAATGTTCCATTCTAACAGGTCTGTTTTTTACTATAAACGAAACATTATGTAAATTATACAGGCTATGGTTAACAGCGATGAGGATGAACTTTTTGGATCAGGATTAGTTGAATATAAATTACTTGAGAATATCATTTTACTATATTATTTTAGGAGTAGATAAGAGCCTATTCCAAAAATGAATAATCATATAGCTTGAGGATCAAGTTGCTACTTCCATCGAAAAACCAAATAATACCATAGGACGTCCTCTTATTCCATTTAGAAAAGTTGTTGATATTATTCTTTTATGTCTTAAGAACAATGTCAATGGAAAATGCTTTCTAAAGAATATTGTTCTGACTCCACATGCCATAGGTGATTTCAAGAATGGATAATATCAAAAGGTATTTCAAAAGTTGTGGATCAGACTATTGGAACTTTATGATGATCTTAGAGACATTAAATAGAAATGGCAATCACTTGAGAGTGTATTTGTGAAGGTAGATTTAGGAGGGAATTGACAGGTCCTAATCCCAATGACAGAGGGAAATTTGGAACTAAGTGCCATGTATTGACAGATCAAAAAGGAAAGGGTTGTAGAAAGAACAAATTCCTGGCATAATGCAAAGTTATTAGTAAGGTACGAAAAGAAATCAATTAATTATTAGTCTGGGGCATAATCACTCTATATTTTTGACAATTTCTTGATGATTTGATATATAGCTAGCCTCAGGATGTTTGATGTTTTATGGGCTCTAGAGATGGAGGATATGAGGAAGTACTTTCTCATCATATATATCTATATATCCATTATTGAAATTGTATCAAAAGATCCCTTTTTTGCTGCTATCAAATGATATTCCTTGTTACCATTGATACCGTCGTTTTCCTTCTAGAGGCTCCTTATAGATTTTCTGACGATAATAAAATACAGAAAAAAAGGATATAAATAATATCTTGTTATTCGTAATCATTACCGAGGGGCCACAGATTGGCGCAACTATTGCAAGCTTTATTGGATCTTCACTTCTTTATCTTGGTATAATGAAAAAGAACTCAGTAGTTTATGTGATTAAAATATTAAAAAATTAAAAGATAAGATATTCACAGCAAGAATAGGGGTAGATGCCTTTTGGACTTATCGGATGCAAAAAAAGCGGTTCTTTAAAAATAAATTTCTCACAAGCATCAACAACATTTCTTGGGAACTCTATTTAGGTTCTTCACTTTTCTTCCCTTTTTATTTTATTACTTTGAATCATGGCAAGGAAACTCCTGTAACCTTTAACTGACTGATCACATACCTAACATGCTCAGGCTTTACTCTCTTTACAGTCGAACCTTCTGTATGGTGTAGCATTGCGTTGATAAGTCCAGCTATCATATCTGCATCATAAAAAGCTGTTGACTGTGAGAGTAATTCCGCCATTTTGGATACATCAGTGCCACTTGTGATCTTGCCACTTGTAATTAGGCTTCCAAATTTCTGAACTGATTCATACACTCCTATGTTATATGCTATAAATGCAATTTGTTCAGAAGGTATAGCATCATCAATGGGTTCCATTATATGTGTCGTGGATAGTAAGTCCGGAGATAATAAATTAATATGAACGGAAATGAAGATATGACCGAAACAGTCTATCTACATCTAATACGTGATACCTTAGTTTCTATAAAAACATACCCTTACTTCCTCTTTGATAATTCAGTTAGGTGTAGTCACAGGTTCTGCTACCTGCGGATGATAGCTTTCCGACATTATATTATTTCTGTATCATAATTCGTCAAGATCATATCTTTCGAATTGGTTAGGTACTGTTCCTCATGACGCCTATATCTATCCGGAGGATATAATTTTGTAATACCGGCAAGGTAGTAGTTCCAACTAACCATTAGGATGTCTCTTGTATAATCCAATTTTTAGTTTATATTACCTAGCAAGAGAGTAGTTCTAGTATTCGCATTGTGATTCCTAGAGGATTGCACGCGTGCCTTGTTCCCGGTACAAACGACAGTCAAGATAGGGCTGCTGTCACAATGCGAATATCTTATATAGCTATGCTGATCATATGAAATGCCAAATTTATTCATAACTTCGAGCAATACGAATAGAAAGGTAAATGTGCAGGTCTGCTGATATTTGTTAAAGACGTTGAAAGCCCGAGATAATGTCAACGACGATCGTCTCAAATTGATCCGTGATGCTCACAATACAAAAAAAGAGGAAGAAGAACAACACACGGATAGAATGGAAGACTATTTAGAAGTCATTTATGAATTGATACAACAGAAAGGTTATGCTACAGCAGTAGACATTTCTGAATCTCTGAATGTAAGTTCCCCAAGCGTAACTAGAATGCTGCGCCGGTTGGATGACAGCAGCTATCTACGCTATGAAAAATATCGAGGGATCTGTCTTACTCAACATGGAATCAATGTTGCAAAGAACATGCATGAGAAGCATGGCTTATTGGCTGATTTTTTGAAGATGATCGGAGTTGATGAAAATACCGCAAACATAGATGCTGAGGGTATTGAGCATCACATACATCCAGCGACATTAGAAAAGTTAGAAAGATTCGTAAAGATTGTAAAAAGCAGCGCGGAATTTAGTGTAATGCGGGATCCAAAAATACCTCCTGACAGGAGTTCCTCCCCATAGGTTGAAAATCAAGAGTGAATGAAAGTAAGTAAGGTTAAGTAAGTTAGTATGGTAAATAATTGTATGGTATGGGGATGACTCAATAAATAGTGTTATCCATACCCCTGCCTTAAGACCAACATAAACATTATTACTTACCAATTACCTTACCTAACCTGTGACAGAGGTAACTGACTTACCTGCCAAGCCAAAAACAAGAAGGCCAGGATAATTGAGCTTCTTTCAAGTGGAAATCAGTCTGCACAAGAAATTGCCATGATTGTGGGTACAACTCCGGCAAACGTGTGGAAAGAAAAAAGTAGGTTAAGGTCTAGA
>Ga0207663_10000471_pt1 | contig 17478 bp, 17 predicted proteins | sample LARL53metaG_FD_184346 | JGI IMG/M metagenome (GOLD analysis project Ga0207663, IMG submission 184346) | Corn, switchgrass and miscanthus rhizosphere microbial communities from Kellogg Biological Station, Michigan, USA - LAR L5-3 metaG... | ecosystem: Host-associated > Plants > Roots >...
AGGCGTTCAGCCTCCTGTTCCGCCCGTTCGTCGTGGGCCTCACGGCGATCGCCGACCGGATCCTGCGCCTGCTCGGCGTCGACATGAGCCTCGAGCGACGCGGCGGCTCGCCGGACGAGCTCAAGCTGCTGATCGCCGAGTCCCATGCGGGCGGGCACATCGACCCGGGCGAGGCGGGCATGCTCACCGGTGTGTTCCACCTGCACGAGCAGGAGGCCCGCCAGGTGATGACCCCGATCCCGGCAGTCATCACGATTGACATCTCCCAGGACGTGGAGAAGGCGCTCCAGCTGTGTGTCTCAAGCGGTCACACCCGCCTGGTGGTAACCGAGGCGGAAGACCGCGATCGCGTGCGAGGAATCGTCCACGCCAGCACGCTGATCGGCCAGCTCATGCAGGAGGGCCCGCACGCCCCGGTGGAGCCGCTCGTGCACGATGCGCCGATCGTCCCCGAGACCAAGCCGTTGGACGATCTGCTGGCCGATCTTCAGCGTCAGCGCACCTCGATGGCCGTGGTCGTGGACGAGTACGGCCGGGTGGTGGGGATCGTGACGGTCGAGGACATCATCGAGGAGGTCGTTGGGGAGATCAGCGATGAGACCGATCCCGCCGCGGGCGAGATTCGCAAGCTCGCGGGCGGCGACTGGTTCGTGCGCGGGCACGTCGCTGTCACCGATCTGGTCGACTACGGCCTGCACCTGCCGGTCGATAGCGACGCCTACAACTCCGTCGGCGGGTTCGTGTTCGCCGAGCTCGGGCGGCTGCCCAGACGCGGGGACACCGTCGCCGCGGACGGTTACTCGATTCGGGTGGAGTCCGTACGCGACAACCGCATCGAGGCGGTCCGCATTCGCGAGCGGCGACCGGTGCAGTCAGACGCAGGCCGTGAGTCACGCGAGTCCTGAAGTCGCCATTAAACACGTCCGGCCCGCGGGGGGTGCGGGCCGGATCATGTGCACTGGGAGGAGGCGGGTGTGCATTGCGACTATGTCGCAGGATCAAGTATCTCCATGTTGATGAACGCCAGCTAAAAGTCACATCAGGGTAAATAAATTCTCATGTGCGGAACGTCACAGTCAGTAGGCGTGGAATCCGCGCCTGCTCTTGCGCCCGAGCGCCCCTTCGGCGATCAGCTGCCGGATGCGATCGGGAACGGTCTCGCCGATCGTCTCGCCGATCGCGGCGGAGACATCCAGGCCGACAAGGTCGAGCAGCGCGAGCGGGCCCATCGGGTGCCCCGCGCCTAGTCGCATGCACGTATCCACTCCGGCCGCGTCGATGTCCGTCTGTTCGAGCAGACGGACGGCGCCGAACAGGTAAGGGAACAGCAGCCTGTTGACGACGAACCCGGGCACATCCGGGACCTCGACCGGAGTCTTCTCGAACGCATCGCACAGCGCCCGTGCGCGGCTGCGCGTATCGGCGGTTGCGGCGCTCGGGAAGATCAGCTCGACCAGGCGCATCTTCGTCACCGGGTTGAACACGTGCAGCCCGACGAACCGCTCCGCGCGCCCGCACTCCTGCGCCAGCCGCTCGATCGACAACGAGGAGGTCGTGCTGGCGAGGATCGCGTCGGGGCCAAGGATGCGATCGAGCTCGGCCAGCAGGCCGGCCTTGACGTCATGGTTCTCGACGACGGCCTCGACCACGAATCCGGCCTGGGCGAGTGCGTCGCGGTCGGTGATGATCTGCAGGTGCTCGGGGTCGATCTCGGCGCCGAGGCGGGCGAGCGTCGTCTCGACTGCCCGTCGTGCCCGCTCCGCCGAGCTGTCCGAGCGCGCGAGCAACAGCACGGGCCCGACCACGCCCGTCGAGCGCGGTGCCCGTGCGGCGGTCGCCGCGAGCCCGCAGGCGATCGCGCCGCTGCCGACTATCGCCAGGCGCTCGTTCATCATGCCGGTCCCGCCGAGTTGGGAACGGCTCGCGGATTGCGGGAGAGGCTCCGCGGGTGGGCGGGCGGTGGAGTGGGCATGGGCTCGAGCGGATGGGTTGACTGACTGGTCAATCTAATCGCGGTGCAGCGCGGTAGAGTAGAGGTACGGAGCCGGGCATGCTCGCACAAGTCCGCTCCGACACTCCACCAACGCCGCGCTAGACCCGTACTAGGAGGACTTCCACTCATGAGGCAACCAGATGGCCGCGAGGTTGTGATCGTCGAGGCTGTGCGCACGCCGATCGGCCGCGGACACAAGGAGAAGGGTTACTACAAGGACACCCATCCGAACGCGCTGCTCGGCAAGTGCTACACCGAGGTCATCTCGCGCGCGGGCATCGACGCGAACGAGGTCGAGGACGTGATCGCGGGCTGCGTGCAGCAGTTCGGAGAGCAGGGGTTCAACATCGCCCGCAACGCCTGGCTGCAGGAGGGTCTGCCGATCGAGACGCCCGGCACGACCGTCGACCGCCAGTGCGGGTCCGCCCAGCAGGCGGTCAACTTCTCGGCGGCGCTGATCGCCGCGGGCGTGCACGACGCGATGATCGGCTCAGGCGTCGAGCACATGGGACACCTGCCGTTCGCGGCCGGGATGAAGACCCAGGAGGACTTCGGGTTTGCGTTCACGCCGGAGCTGATGGCCAAGCACAACATCGTCGGCCAGGGGCTCGGCGCGGAGATGATCGCCGACCAGTGGGAGATACCCCGCTCCGAGCTGGACGAGCTGGCGGTGCGCTCGCACCGGCTGGCTCATCAGGCGACCGAGGAGGGCCGGTTCGAGCGGGAGATCGTGCCGATGGCGGTCAATGGCGACACGTTCGTCGCAGATCAGGGCATCCGGCCCGAAACGAGCCTCGAGGCGCTCTCGCAGCTGAAGCCGGCGTTCAAGCCCGACGGCAAGATCACCGCGGGTAACGCCTCACAGATCTCCGACGGTGCCGCGGCCGTGCTGCTGATGTCGGCGGATAAGGCCAAGGTGCTAGGTCTGACACCGCGTGCGCGGATCGTCGATCAGACGACGGTCGGATGCGATCCGGTCAAAATGCTGGAGGGGCCGATCCCGGCGACGCGCAAAATCCTCGACCGCAACGGCATGTCGATTGACGACATCGACCTGTTCGAGATCAACGAGGCGTTCGCGCCCGTGGTAGCGGCTTGGCGCCGCGAGCACAACCCGGACATGGACCGCGTCAACGTCAACGGCGGCGCGATGGCGCTCGGCCATCCGCTCGGCTCGACCGGCGCGCGGCTGATCACGACGCTGCTGCACGAGCTCGAGCGCTCCGACAAGGAGATCGGGCTCGTGACGATGTGCTGCGGCGGCGGCCTCGGGACCGGGACGCTGATTCAGCGGGTCTGATTCACCCTTGCGGTCCCCCGCCGGTCCAGTCCACGGCGACCGGCGGGAGGGCCAGCAGCGCTCGCCAGGTGGTCGCTTCGGTCTTGCCGGTCGGGGCGATCCCGTGCGCGGCCTGGAACTGCGCGAGGTTGGCGGTCGTGGCGGAGTCGAAGACGCCCGTCGTCGCCTGGCCGGGGATCGCGCTCGCCAGGTGCTCCTGCATCCACAACACCGGGTCGCCGTGGCTGCCCTGTGCCAGTTCGCTGTAGCCGGGGTTCGGGGTCACGCTCGTCAACGGGCTGAGCGGTGCAGCCAGCGCAGCCCAGCCGGAGGCCGGGGTCTCCTGCCAGTCCCACCATGACAGCCCGGTCGCGCCGTAGTCGACGGCCTCCTCGCGGAAGCGGATGAGCTCGGCGCTCGAGGGATGGTTGTAGGTCTGGCCGAGAGGGAAGATGGGGCGGCCGTAGATGCGGTTGGAGATGTAGGTGTTGGCATAGACGGTGTCGATCGAGTTGCCGATGTCTCGCCAGTACATCTGCGGCGCGTTGAACTGAGCGCCGTTCGGCCCGAGGAAGACGGAGTAGGGCAAGGATGTGTGGTAGTAGACGTACGGGAACGAGGCCAGACCGAGGGGGTAGGAAGGTCCGATCTGTGCGCGCAGATCGGCGATGTAGGTCTGGGCCGCGCCGTAGCGCCCTTCGTACTCCGCCTCGGCGTCGATCACCAGGCAGTCCGCGCCGTTGGCGACGGCGCGCGCGCCGAGGCTCGCCTCGCCGGCGGGGTTCGTGCCGTAGACGTACTGCCATGCGCACACTCGCAGACCCTGTGCGTGCAGCTGCTGCACGAGCGCGCTGGAGAACTGACTCCAGTAGTTGGTCGACCCGTCGGAGCTCTTGACGAACACGGTGCTCACGCCGGCCGCGTGCGCCTGGGCGACGAGCGAGGGGATGTTGCCGCCGTTTGACTGGCTCAGATACCAGATCCACATGCCCTGTCCTTCGAACCCCGTGCCGCTGGGCGCGCCCGTGGCGGGCGAGGAGGGAGGATCCTTCGGGGCGGGTGGGTGCAGCGCGTAGCGCACGATGCTGATCGGCCCGTAGGAGCTCGAGTGGCGACCGTGGCTGAGCAGCACCATGATGTTGCCCGAGTGCGCGCTCTTCGGCACGGTCACCTCCAGGCCGGCGGGTAGGGAGGCGGGAGTCCTGTGCAGGTGCGCGGCGGGCGAGGCGCTGCTGATGCGCGCTCTGGGCGTGCGTGGAAACGCGATGGTCATTCCCCGCGCAAGCCCTCTACCTGCGATCAGCAACGTTCCGCGAAGGGACACCTGATGTGGGTTGGCGCTGCACCTGCTGACCGGCATGCAACGCACGCCCGTGATCCGCACCGTGTAGACGTGTGAGCTGGAGGTCGGCTTGCCCGTGCCCCCCGTCTTCGTCGTGGGCGCCTTGCCGTGCGTGCCGCCGGGCGCGGTTGCGCCACCTGGGCCCGCCGCTGCCAGCGCCGAGACGTTGCCAAGGGCGCCCAGCGCGAGACCGCCCAGCAGCATGAAGACGCACAGCAGCGCGGCGGCTGCTGGTGCGGCGAGGGACCTCAATCGCTCGTTGGCGCCTGCGCTCGTCATGACAACTCCAATCGCGCCGGGAAAGCGGCCATGACCTTAGCCGCTCTGTCCTCGCAAACCGACCGGCGGGATGGAAGTTGCGTCAATCCCAGCGAAAGCCCAGCTCGGACGGAGCGGGGGCGAGCGGGCTGGAGGGCAGGTTGGGGGGCGGCTCGGGGAGGTTGAACCCGGCGGGGGCGACGTCGTTGGGAGCGTCGGCGTGGAACAGCGATGCGAGGTATTGGATCTGGCCGCGACCGACGCTCAGCTCCGACTGCCCACCGCCATAGCAGCCGATGCCATGCGCGGCGCAGTAGTCGTAGACGTCGAGCAGCGATTGCAGGCCGCCGAGCCGCGAGGGCTTGATGTTGATCGTACGCGGTGGCCACGGCAGCTTCTCGATGTCCGCGACGGAGTGGATCGGCGCGTCCCACGTCACGCGTGAGCGATGCGCGCGCAACACCTCTTCGGTCTGCGGAGTGAGCTTCGGATCCTCGATCCAGGCATCTGTGAAGGCCCCCACGACGCGGCGATAGAGCTCTGGATCGGCCGGGTTATCGACGATCGTGCCCTCGTACTGCCCCTTGAGGTCGACCGACTCGACCGCGCCAAGTGCCACCAGGCGCGCGATCAGCTCCTCATCCCACGATGGCGTCGGGTCGAGCTTGAACTGCAGCCCCGGCGCGATCTCCAGGCGTCGCAGCAGCGGTTGCAGTGACGGGGGCTCGCCCAAGCGCAACGAGGCGACGAAGCTCAGCGGCCTGCACTCGCGTTTCAACGCCTCGTGCAATGTCGTGCTGGCCTGGCGCAGCGCGAGGTCGAGCGCGGCGGAGTCGAACGCCCAGTCGCGGTACAGGCGGAACTCCGGTCGCTCGGTCGGCTGCGGGAACAGGTCCAACGAGCGCAGGTGCTCGGCAAACGAGGCCAACGTCCACCGGCCAGCGAGCGGAGCGACGGCGCCGGCGCGCTGCAGCGCGTCCTGGTCCTCGACCGCGTAGGTGACGTCCTCGCCGAGTCCCTCCTCGCCCGCGCCGCGCAGCCGGATGACGGTCGTCTTGCGCACGAACTCGGCCGATAGGGCGACCTCGTGGCCTTCGAGCTCATACCCCTCGACGACGACCGGCAGGTCTGCCACCAGCTCCCACGTGCTCATGACCTGGGCACCTCGGCAGGATCTTCGGTCCCGTCTGTGGTGACGGACCCCGGAGGGGAGCCTCCAGCCTGGCTTGAACGGCTGGGCTGGCGCCCGGCCTCCTGTTCCAACCGCGCGACGAGCTCGTCCAGGTGCAGCTCCTCGAGCGCGCCCGACACAGCCTCCAGCTCGCGCGCGCACAGCTCGATCAGCGCCTTGCCCTCTCTCACCAGCTCCAACGTCTCGTTCAGACTGGCCTCGCCGGAGTCCAGGCGGCGGATGATCTCCTCGACGCGGGCAGTCGCCGTCTCGTAGGTCTGGGGCCGCGGCTCGTCACCCGGCGTGTTCGGGGGCTCTATGGCGGGGTCGGAGTCGCTCATCGCTCGACGATCCGCGCGGGGAGCGTGTCGTCGGCAAAGCGCAGCCGCACCTCGCCCGCGGTCCTGGCGGCCGCCGCGGTGGTGATCGGCTCGCGCTCAGGGGACTCAACAAGCGCATATCCGCGCTCCAGCGTGCGCTGCGGGTCGTGCCCGGCGAGGGCCAACGCCAGATGTCGCAGCTCCAGAGAGCGGCGTGTGCGGCAGTCGTGCACCGTTGAGGACGTCTTGCGCTCCAGCACCAGCCCCCGCCGCCTGGTCAGCTCGCGCTCGGTCTGCATGCGCCGGCGCGAGCCGGCCCGGATCTCGCGCAGGCGCTGGTGAAGTCGCGCGCGCTGACGCTCAACATGAGCAGATGGCGCCCGCGAGAGCGTGCCGAGCACGCGGGCGCGCGTCAGGACGGCGCGGCGGCCGTGCTCGCTGATGCGGGCTGCTGTTCTCACCAGCTCGACGCGGGCGCGGGCACAGTCCAGGCCGACGGCGATCTCAGCGGCGTGGGTGGGGGTCGAGCAGCTGACGGCGGCGACGTCGTCGAGCAGCGTCCTGTCGGTGTGGTGCCCGACCGAGGCGATCACCGGCATGGCCAGCAGCGCGACCGTGCGGCACAGCGACTCGTCGCAGAAGCACAGCAGGTCGGCCAGCGAGCCGCCGCCGCGCGCGACGATCGCCACGTCCACGTCGCCGAGCGCGGCAAGCTCTGTGAGCGCCCGCGCGATCAGCGGAGCGGCGTGGCGATCCTGCACGGGCGCAAACCCCCAGATCAGCCGTCCCGCCCAGCCGCGTCGCTCGAGACCCGCGAGGATGTCATCGCGAGCCTTGCCGGTCTCGCCCGTGACGACGCCGATCGTTCGCGGTAATAGCGGCCTGGGCAGCCGCTTCTGCGGCGCGAGCAGTCCCTCGGCGTCGAGCTGCTTGCGCAGGCGCTCGATGCGGGCGAGCAGATCTCCCTCGCCGGCGATGCGCAAGTCCGCGACGGAGAACGAGAACCCGGGGGAGGAGGTTGCGCTGCCCGGGTAGAAGTCGCAGCCGCCGGCGACTACCACCTGCATTCCCTCCACAGGCACGGTCCCGGCGTGGGCAAGGATCGACTCCCAGTCGGCCAACCACACTGCGCAGGGGATCGCGCCCGACGCATCGCGCAGCTCGAAATACGCGCGCGCGCGAGACGGGCGCAGGTTGACCAGCTCTCCGACGAGCTGCACTCGTGCGAACGAGCGCAGCCGCGTGCGCAACGCGGTCGCATACTCGCCCACGCCGTACGGTCCGGGCAGGTCGCTGCCGGGGATGCCGACGCCGGTCGGCCCAGAGGCCGGGAGGGGCATGGATGGCGTTGGCGGCATGGGCATAGCGCCCAGCATAGGGGCCGCTGCCGATAGGGTGCTTGAGCAGAGTGGCGAACAGTCGTAGTAGCAAGGGACGTAATCGCAAGGGGCGCTCCCGCAAGCGCCGTCCGGCACCGGGCGCGGCGGTTGTGGACACACCCGAGCAGGCGTCCGCCAAGCCTCAGACCGCGCCTGTGCGCCCGCGCGGGCGCGCCCGCGCGCGCACAGGCGCGCGTGAGCCTCGTCCGTTCAGGGATCCGCTATCGGTCGGCGAGCGTCCACAAGCGCCGTGGCATCCGTGGCCGCTGTCGGAGATGCTGATCCTGGTCGGCGCGGTCGGGACAGTCGTGGGCCTGGGTAGAGGAGAATCCGGTGGGCCGGTCCTGCTTGCGGGCATCGGCGCGGTCGTGCTCGGCACGGTCGAGATCATCTGGCGCGAGCATCGCGCCGGCTACCGCTCTCACACACTGCTCCTGGCGCTGCTGCCGGTCGTTGTGTTCCATTCGGCGATCGCGCTCGGCCTTGCCGCGTTCACGACCGTGCCGCGCCTGGTGAACGTCGCTCTGCTGGCGGTCGACGCGGCTATTTTCGCGGTCCTGTTCAAACTGCTGCGCACCAGCTTCCAAGACGCCCGCGCGCGCGTGGTCAGCCGGCGGTGAGCGAGGGCAGCGGGCGCTCGCCCGTGTCCGCCGCCTCACCACGGGTCTCGCCGTCGAAGCCGAGGCGCTCCAGGCGTGAGATCTCGCGCTCGCCTTCCAGGCGGGCCGGATGACCAGCGGGGAGGTCCGCTATCAGGTGTGCGATGCGATTGCGCAACTGCAGCGCGAAGTGAGGGGTGGAAGCGCCCATCAGCCGGCGCACGTCCTCGACGCTCACCTCGTGCGCGTGCTCCTTGCGCAGCAGGACCGGATCCTCGGCCTGGCTCATGTCTGCCTGGGAGGGACGTTGGACGTAGGGAAGTGAGTCATTCGACGGGCAGGCTGGAGGATTCTTCGGAGGCGTTGGCGTGCGGCACGATCTCCAAGGTCGTGTCGAGCTCAGCTTGCGTCATAGCCGAGATCGCGCGTTCGTCGCCGATCAACCAGCCGTGATTGTAGACGCCTCTGACCGGTTGTGATTGGGGCGCCGCGGGTTGGATGTTGCTCAGGTAGGAGTTCAGCAGGGGGGGGATCGCGCCGGTTGCGCCTTCCAGCAGCAGCAGCGGCGCGTAGTCGCCCGTGGCCGACAGGATCGCCGCAGCGGGCGCGTCGAATGGGCGCGTCGCGTCGGCGAAAGCGAGGCCGTGCCCTGGTTCGCTGACGCCCCATCCGAACGAGCCGTCGAGGAAGCGCGAGACGGCGATCGCGTTGCCGGCGGGGGTGACGTCTTCGCCGGGGCGCACCTCCACGCGCTTGACGACGGTGCCGAAGCGATGAAGTTGATCGAGCACGCGTTCGCCAATCGCCGTGGACCCGACCGCGTAGATCGCGGGCCTGCCCAGGCTCCTCAGCTCGGCGGCGGTCGCCGCGGGCACGCCGGCGGAGGTTACGAACAGGATCGGTGCGCCGCTCTGCGCGGCCAGGCCGGCGGCGGGCATCGCCAGCGCGGGTGGCCCGTCCGCGGCGACGACGATCACCTGGCGTGGGTTCGTGCCGCGCGCGATGGCGAGCAGCTTGGCGACAGACGCAGCCAGCGAGTAGGGATCGCCCGCGGCCCCCCGTGCACGGTAGCCGGCGGGCGCTTCGATCGACGATCCGAGCAAGATCAACTGCGCGCCGCCGAGCACGCTCGCACCAGTCGGGTGCAGCGCGTGCAACGCCTGCTCGCTCGCCGGCGGCAGGCCGCCGGTGTCGGCATACAGCAGCGGCGCCCCCAGAGGGGCGCTCGCCAGTGCGGAGGCCACCAGCGCCGCGGGCCAGTTACGCGCGCCGGCGAGCACGACCGCCTGCGGGCGCGTCGCCGGGGTCAGGCCTGGGTATGCCGCGAGCGCGACCGCGGCCGCGTCGGCAATTGGATCGGCGCCGCCCAGCCGTGTCGTGTTCCGTGTCGCGGCGGCCGCCGCGCCCGCGCCCGTCACCGGCGAGGCGCTCGCAGCGGGACCCCCGCCGCCCGGCTGTTCCGGTGCCGACTTGCCGCAGCCCGCGAGCGCGAGCGCGAGCGCGGCGGTGGAGACGAGCGCGGGCACGGACAGGCGAGGGATGCGGCGTGGATAGGGGCGCTTCGAGGGCGCCGCCGAGACGCAGGGCACCGCCAGGACACTAGCGAGCGCGCCGGAGGGCCCGGTCGGGGCTGCTCGTACAAGCGATTCACGCCGCGTACTACGCAACGGCGTACGATCGCGCCCCTCGAAACGCTCGCCGGACAGCCCAAAAAGCCCTAGTAACCCCCAATTTGCAGGAAAAAGCCGCGCAAGCGCGTAGAGGTGGTGCAACCGTCGTTGCACTTTGCTAGGGTGCCGCGATCAACGCCGAGTCCTTGACCAGAAGTCAGGGAACGGGGGACCCAAGTTGTTGGGGCGAATCCCACGGTGAACCGTGAGAAGCGCAGGCTCTTTCAGCGCTAGCCCGTCAGCTAACCCCGCAGGCCGACGAAAGAGGAGTTGCTTTGCAGGTGCGAGCCCTATGCGGGGTGCTTTGCTGGAGCTTGACGGTTGCGGCGTTCATGGTCGCCCCCGATCTCGCCGGTGCCACCAGCTCTATCGCCGTGGCCGGAGGCGTCGCCGCGAAGGTCAACACGTCTGCCAGCGGTGGTGCCACTCCGACCTCGACCGCGCCGAAGAAGCCGCTGCATCTCTCGCCCGTCACGGCCAAGACCCCGAGCCTCGCCTACCACGGCCCGATCTACCAGAAGACCGCGACCGGCGAAGTGGTGCCATATGTGCCGCCGACGCCGGCGGCTCCCGGGCAGGCAAACGGCCCGACGGGCGGCAGCCCTGTCGTCGGCGTGACCGCCACCACCAAGCCCAACCTGCTCGTACCCGGCTCACTCGCCCGCTACGTGGGCGGGCTCGCCGCGGCGCCGATGTCCGCGCCCGCGGCCGTCCAGGCGGCCGTTTGGGCCGGCAACCAGATCATCGGGCTGCCCTACATCTTCGGTGGCGGACATGCCTCGTTCAGCTCGTCCGGCTATGACTGCTCGGGCACCGTCTCGTTTGCGCTGCACGGCGCCAGCCTCCTGCAGACTCCCGAGGACTCCTCTGAATTTGAAGTCTGGGGCTCGCACGGGATCGGACGCTGGATCACGGTGTTCTCCAACCCCGGACACGCCTACATGACGGTCGCCGGGCTGCGTCTCGACACGAGCGCCGCCGACGACCCGTCCGCCCAGCAGGGTCCCCGCTGGCGCCCCCTGCGCACGGGCAACGGCGGCTACAGGGTTCGCCACCCGTTGGGCCTGTAGGAGGAGGAGCACGCTTCGGCTACGCTTAGCCGACCGTACGCGTGCACTACCCATAGGAGGATCATTCGATGGCCGGCCTGACCGGGCGCATGTCAACCGTCGTGAAGGCGAAGGTCTCGAAGCTGCTGGACCGCGCGGAAGACCCCGCCGAGACGCTCGACTACAGCTACCAGAAGCAGGTCGAACAGCTGCAGAACGTCAAGAAGGGCATCGCGGACGTAGTCACCGCCAAGAAGCGTCTGCAGATGCAGGAAGCGACGCTGAAGCAGAGCGTGGTCAAGCTCGACACGCAGGCTCGTCAGGCGCTTTCATCCGGCCAGGAGGATCTCGCCAGGACCGCGCTGGAGCGCAAGAACGTCGCGCAGACAGAGCTACAGGGACTCGACACTCAGGTCGCCGAACTGGAAGACCAGCAGCAGAAGCTGACCGACTCCGAGCAGAAGTTGCGCGCGAAGATCGAGGCGTTCCGCACCAAGAAGGAGGTCATCAAGGCGCAGTACTCCGCCGCCGAGGCGCAGGTGCGCATCTCCGAGGCCGCGACAGGCGTCGGCGAGCAGATGGCCGACGTCGGGCTGGCGATGCAGCGCGCGGTCGACAAGACCGAAAACATGAAAGCCCGCGCCGACGCCGTGTCCGAGCTGGAAGCCGCCGGGACGTTCGATGACATCACTGCGCTGGGCTCCGGCGAAGACGACATCGACCGCCAGCTGAAGTCGCTCTCCAGCCAGTCCGCCGTCGACGACGACCTCGCCAAGATGAAGGCCGAGCTCGGACAGGGAGGCACGGCCCCGGCGGGCGAGATCTCCGCCCCCGCTGCGGCTCCAGATGAGCCGGGCGCCGCCGGCGCAGCCGATGGTCAGCAGCCTGGAGGCGGGCAGTCATGATCGTGCGCATCTCCGGCGAGGACCAGTATCGCCTTGCCGACGGCGACGCGGTGCGTTTGAACGAGCTGGACAACGCGGTCATCGCGCTCGTCGAGAGCGGGCGGGAAGACGGCTTTGCCGATGCCTACGCCGCGCTGCTCGACTATGTCCGCACGCACGGCGAGCGTGTCGGCGACGACGAGATCGAGACCTCCGAGGTGATCCTGCCACCGTCCGACCTGAGCTTCGCCGAGGCTGGGCGCGAGTTCACGGGCGAGGGATTGATCCCCGACTAGCTGCCGCGCGCAGGCCGTTGTGGGCGACACCGGGACGAGGTCGCTATGGAACGCCCGTTGGGCGCGTCGAGCACCCTCAGATCGGAATTCCCCACAGCGGGAACCAACGCTCCAGCTCCGGCTCGATCGGCAGCTCGGCGGACATCTGTGCCTTCAGCTGCAGCTCGCGCTCGGTCGCACGCTCATTGGCGTCGCCCGGCTCGGGCACGAACGGGTACCAGGAACCGCGCTTGTAGTTGTAGATGAAGTACACCGGCCGGTGTTGGGCGTCGGTGAACGCGAACACCGCGCACAGCAGCCGCTCGCCGTGGCCGGCCGTCTCGATCGAGCTCGAGACGGCGTTGATGCCGACCGCGAGGTCTTCGACGCTGGGCCGGCCGTCGGGGTTGCGCAGGACCATCCAGCGGTAGCCGTAGCTGTCGTCCTGGGTTGAGACGGTCGTGCCGCTCTCTCCGCCGGTGGCGGCGACGACTTCCTCCATGTCACGCAACGTAGCTTCGAACTCGCTCGTGGCAAGCGCCTGGAACACGATCGCCGCGACCCCGGCTGGGTCGATGGAGTGCTCGCTCTGCAGCGCCACATAGGCGGTCGAGATCGCGAACAGCCGATCGGGCGCCGGGCCCTTGACCTCATGGCGGCCCGTGATGATTTCGCGCAGGCCCACTACGCGATGGCTGCAGTGCCGGTGCCCTGCAGCTGAGACTCCAGCCGCGACAGCGCCTCCAGGCGCGCCTCCAGCGGGGGGTGGTCGGCGAAGATGTTCATCAGCGAGCGCTTCGCCCGCGCCGGGATGATGAAGAACGCGCTCATCCCTTCGGCCGTGCGTAGATCCTTCGCGGGGATGCGCTCCATCGTGCCGCTGATCTTGAGCAGCGCCGAGGCCAGCGCCGATGGCCGTCCGGTCAGCACCGCGGAGCCGCGGTCGGCGGCGAACTCGCGGTAGCGCGAAAGCGCGCGCAGCAGCAGGAACGAGACGGCGTAGACGATCACGGAGACGAGGATCACGATCATGATGTCCCGCTCCTCTTCTTCGCCGCCGTAGCCACCGCCGAAGAACAACGCGAACTGCGCGATCATCGAAGCGAGCGTGGCGAAGAAGCTGGCGAGCGTCATCACCATCACGTCGCGGTTGATGACGTGCGTGAGCTCGTGCGCCATCACGCCTTCGAGCTCGGCCGGCTCGAGCATCTGCAGGATGCCGGTCGTCGCACACACGGTTGCCTTCTTCGGCGAGCGTCCCATCGCGAACGCGTTCGGCATCGCGGTCTCCATCACGCACACACGCGGCTTGGGCAGGTCCGCCTGCACGCACAGCCGCTCGACGATCCCGTGCAGCTCGGGCTCATCGGCGGGCGAGACCTCGCGCGCGCCGAGCGTGGCGAGCGCGATTTTGTCCGAAGTGAACAGCTGGATCAGCAGCAGCCCGCCTGCGATCACGGCGATCGTGACGGCGCCCGCGCCAGCGGCGAACAGCACGCCGATCAGCACCGCGTAGACGAGCCCGAGCAGGAACATCGTCAGCACCATCCGTGCCTGCAGGCCCGTGTCGCGGCCGAAGTTGGAGGGTCGTCTGACCATCACCGACATTGTCGCAGACCCGCCTCATGGTGCCCTAAAGTCCCGGCCGTGCCAGGTAAGGATCAGCGATGAAGCCCGAAGTTCACCTGCTCGGCATCTCGATCAAGACGTTCGGGGTGACATTCGCGCTGGGGTTCCTCGCCTGCGGCCTGGTGGTCGCGCGCCGGCTGCGCGAGCTGGGCAAGCCCGTGGACTGGGCGTATGAGATCGTGTTCGCGGCGCTCATCGGCGGCGTCGTGGGCGCGCGCGGGTATTACCTCATCCAGCACTACTCCGAGGTCAAGCACGACCTGCTCGGCAGCGTGTTCTCCGGCTCGGGCCTGGTCTGGTACGGCGGCGCGATCGGCGGCGCGATCGGAGTGCTCCTGTGGATGCGCTGGCGCGACGCGATGCAGCTGCGAATGTTCGACATGTGCGCGACCGCGCTAGCGCTCGGCTATGCGATCGGGCGGATCGGCTGCCAGGTCTCGGGCGACGGTGACTATGGGATTCGCTCGAGCCTGCCGTGGGCGATGGGCTATCCGCACGGCACCGTGCCGACCCCGCCGGGCGTGCGCGTGCAGCCGACCCCGATCTACGAGACCGTGGCGATGTGTCTCGTCGCGTATCTGCTGTGGCGGCTGCGCGATCGTGTGCGCCCGGGTGTGGTGTTCGCGTTGTACCTGCTGCTGAGCGGTCTCGAGCGGTTCCTGGTCGAGTTCGTCCGGCGCAACACCGAGGTGCTCGCGGGCCTGACCACGCCGCAGCTGGAGAGCCTTGTGCTGATGGCGATCGGCGGGGTGTGGCTGGTGTTTATGGCTCGTCGGGGCGGTCTGGCGGAACGGTCGGAGTCCTCAGAACAAGGTCAGGTCGCTTGGGTCTGAGATCTCGATGGTGGCATTGCTGTTCGGCGCCCGCACCAAGCCGGGCTCTTGATCGGAGCCAGTCGTGATGACTTCGCCGAGATCCGGGGTGTCCGCGAGCAGCCCGAACAGATCCGTGGTCCAGGGAGCTTCCAGGGGCCAGGAGATCGGGACCGTGGTCTTCAGCAGGTAGAGGCGGTCCTCCGGCGCGTATTTGGGCCACGTCGTGCGCTCCAACGTGCTGTTCAGGCGAAAGGCGAAGTCCCATTGCCGGGTGAAGGGATGGAGCGGGGTGGCGAGCACCATGAACTCGCCCGTCACGTAGTTCGCCGTCTCGATGTGGTGACCGTTCGGCAGGATGACGCGCCGACGATCGCTCCCCTTGCACTGGATGTCGGCTGTGAACCCCGAGCCGTCTCTATTGATGCTGTTGGTCTGCATCGACTTGACCTGAATCGTGTAACGGCGACCCTCGTGAAGGATCGTCCTGTCTGACTTCGTCTTGGCGTGGTCATCGTCTCGTAGCTGGCGCTCGAGCGGCACGCCGTTGGCCACCAGCCAGCGCGAGAGCTGCGCCTCGGCAAGGTAGCCGTAGATCAAGCCGCGCGCGCTGGGGGCACTTTCCAGAACCTCGAGAAGGATCTCAGGATCGGTCCACTGCCGAGGATTCGTGATGTTCTGCCGGACAAACTCGAGCGAGTCGAGCGCATCCCCTGCCGCCGCCACGTGGTCATGCATGTCGAGTCGCGCGCGGCTGGGCTTATACCGCGACGCTCTTCGCGGTTTGCCCCTTGCCGGCCGCGCACTTGACGAAGACGAGGAAGTAGCTGTGGTTCTTGCGGGCGTGCACCTGCTTTTTGACGCGGCTGACGCCGGGTCGGTTGGCGCGCACAACGACGAACAGGTCCTTGCAGTAGAAGTCATCGGCCTCGAAGTGGGTGATCAGCTCGACGTGCGTCAGACGTTGCCGGTTGGCACTGACCTCGTCCTGGCACTTGACGATGAACACTCCACCCGTGCGCAGCGTGCGCTTGGCCTCGGCGCCTGCTCGGTGGTAGAGATCCAGAACCGCATCGTGCCATTTTGGCCCGTTGCCGGCTGTCGCCTGCCCGTTGGAGTAGTGCTCGCGAAAGGCGGCATGCGTGCCGCTGCCCGCCATGTGGCTGGTGTCGCGGCGGTAGAGACCCTCCATGTACGGAGGATCGAGCACCAGCGCGTCCAGCGACTCGTCCTCGTAGGGCAGGTTCGTAGCGTCGGTGCCCGTCTGCAGGTCGCTGGGCATGAGGACATAGTCCTCGGCGGGCACGTCGCGCCAGAAGGCCCCTTTGCCGTAGGTCACATCGGCGACGATCGCTCCTACGGGTACGTGTATCCGCAGAATGTCGGGGAACACATCGGCGTTGCGTCCAACGGTCGCCGAGACCACGACGTCGGTCGTCGCTACGCCTCCCTGGGTGCGGCGCTCCCCCGGGGTCGGGTTCTCTACCGCAAGTCGAGCCTGAGCCATGTCCATCCGGCACTCTAGGTCCTTGCGCGGCTGTCTTGCTGCGGGCTGGCATGGGACTCATCCAAGCACGCCGATCGGACGAACATACGTTCGTCGAGGGCGACAGCTGAGCTTCTACGCCGGCATCCGTCCGACGACGGGCTGGACCGCCAGCGATAATCCAGGTATGGCCACCACCCGAGCCCCATCGCCGACCGGCGTGTCCCCGGTGCTGCCCCTCGGCAGCCGCCTGAACGAGCGCGGGCGCCTGGAGGTCGGCGGGTGCGACACGGTCGAGCTCGCGCGGGAGTACGGCACCCCGGCGTATGTCGTCGCCGAGGACGATCTGCGCGCGCGCGCGCAGGCGTTCGCGCGGGCCGGCCGGGAGGCGGGGTGCGAGGACCTCGGTGTCGTGTTCGCCTCCAAGGCGTTTCCGTGCACCGCCGTGCTGAGCCTGTTCGCGCAGGAGGGGCTGTGGTGCGATGTGGCCTCCGGTGGCGAGCTGAGCCTGGCGCTGAACGCGGGGTACGCGCCCGAGCGGATCGTGTTGCACGGCAACGCCAAGTCCGAGTCTGAGCTGCGCATGGCTCTGGAGCGGGGGGTGGGGCTGGTCGTGATCGACAACTTCGACGAGACCGACCGTCTGGAGCAACTGGTCGGCGCTAGTGAGGGCCAGGAGTCACAGCCCGTGCTCGTGCGCGTGACGCCAGACGTGCGGGGCGACACCCACGACAAGATCTCCACCGGCCAGGCCGACTCGAAGTTCGGGTTCTCGATGGCCGACGCGCCCGCGGCGATCGCGCGGATCCAAGCCGTCGCGGGGCTGCGGCTGGACGGCGTGCACGCGCACGTCGGCTCGCAGCTGCTCGAGCTCGAGCCGTTCCGCCGCGCGGTCGCGGAGCTGGCGCGGCTGGGTGACTTTCCCGTGTGGAACGTCGGCGGCGGGCTAGGCGTGCGGTACACCGCCGATCAGCCCGAGCCACCGTCGATCGAGGAGTACGTGAGCGCGGTCGTGCGGGCGGCGCGGGAGCACGGCATGACTGCGTCCGGCAAGCGACTGCTGATCGAGCCGGGCCGGGCGCTGACCGCGAGCGCGGGCGTGACGTTGTACACCGTGGAGAGCGTCAAGCACAACGTCTCGCGCTGGGTGGCGGTCGACGGCGGGATGTCCGACAACCTGCGCCCGATGCTGTACTCGGCGCGCTACGACGCGCACGTCGCGGACCGCGTCGAGGGCACGACGCGGTGCGTGCTCGCCGGCAAGCACTGCGAGTCCGGCGACGTGATCGTGCGCGACGCGCTGCTCGACGATCCGCGCCCGGGCGATGTGAT
>Ga0207663_10000472_pt1 | contig 17438 bp, 17 predicted proteins | sample LARL53metaG_FD_184346 | JGI IMG/M metagenome (GOLD analysis project Ga0207663, IMG submission 184346) | Corn, switchgrass and miscanthus rhizosphere microbial communities from Kellogg Biological Station, Michigan, USA - LAR L5-3 metaG... | ecosystem: Host-associated > Plants > Roots >...
CAACAGCGCGTGCAGAGAGTGTGTGCGACGAGGCTGGCTGCTGGGCGAGCTGAGCAGGCGGCTTGACTACCACAGCCGCGACGAGCCTCGGCTGCTGAAGCTGCTCCTGCTGGACGACAAGGAGCTGATCGAGGCGATCGCCGGCCGCCGACGCAAGGAGCTGAGAGAGCGCTGGGAGGGGTTCATTGGCGACGAGCATGACGCGACAGCGCTCAATGCCAAAGCGGGTGTAGAGACGGTGTGCTGGCACAGCCCCAACTATCCACGCGCACTACGCGAGCGCCGGGGGGCTCCGAAGATGCTGCACATCGTGGGCGCAGCCGAGCGGTTGGCACAGCTGGCGGCTGAGCCGGCGGTCGCGCTCGTCGGCGCCAGGCGGGCGACCGACTACGGGATGGAGATGGCGCGCAGCCTCGCGCGGGGGCTGGCCGCGAGCGGAGTGACGGTCGTAAGTGGGCTGGCGAACGGGATCGCGGCGGCGGCCCACGCGGGCGCGCTGGAAGCCGGCGGCTCGACGGTAGCGGTGATGGCGGGAGGCGTGGACGTGGTCACACCGGCGAGCAGACGGTCGCTGTACGAGCGAGTGGTGACGAGCGGGTGCGCGGTGGCAGAGCTGGCGTGCGGGTTTCGAGAGGGGCTCTGGTGCGAGGTGGCGCGTGCGCGGGCGGTCGCGGGGCTGACGACGCTCACGATCGTGGTTGAGGCAGACGACGGCCCGCGCGAGCTGGTGGGGGCGCGCGCCGCCCAGGCCTTGGGGCGGACTGTGGCCGCGGTCCCGGGACGAGTGACCTCGCCGGCGTCCAGGGGCACCAACCGTCTGCTGATGGACGGAGCGCCACTTGTGCGAGGCGCGGAGGATGTGCTCGACCTGCTGTACGGGCTGAGCGCGTCCTTGCGGTGTGCGTTCGGCGAGCGTGAACCCGTCCCAGCCGAGACGTCACAGCTGGAGCCCCGACTGCGCGAGATGCTGGAGCAGGTGGGTGCCGGCAGAGACACGGCCGGCAAGCTGACCTCCGACGGAGGGGATGCGAGTGAGACGCTCGTGACGCTCGCCGAGCTCGAGCTCATGGGCCTGCTCGCGCGGGGCGACGGCGGACGATATGTGCCGCGCGAGAGCCTGGCGGGGCGGTCAAGCGCCTGAGAGTCGCCGCGCGGGCGCTGCCGGTGTGTCGGCGTGCCAGCCGGACGATCCGCCAGCAGCCGAGCTCAGCGGGCGGGCGGGCCGACGCGGTAGACGGCACCGGCGGTGTCATCGGTCACATACAGCGCGCCATCGGGACCGGCAACCGCGTCGACGTCCCGTCCCCAGCGTTTGCCCGAGGACAGCTGAAACCCGCTGACGAGCGCCACCGGTTCGCCGAGCGTGCGCTGGCGTGACACCCACGGCAGCCACAGCACCCCAGGGGCGCGAGGTGGTTCACGATCCCACGAGCCATGCGTCGCCACGACCGCGCCGCGCGACCAGGGTGCGCCGATCGCCGAGCCTGCGAGAAAGTGAAACCCGAGCGGCGCGCTGTGCGCGGGCAGCCCTCGCTGGATCGGCACCAGCTTGGCGCAGTTGAGCACGCTCCTGCCGGGGTTGGTCTGCGCGTCGGCGTCGAACGGCAGGTTGGCGTAGCGCAGCGCACTGCCGGGCTGACCGGGCGTCACGTCGGGGTCGGGGTTGCAGTAGGGCCAGCCGAGGTTGCGCCCGGGGGTCAGGCGGGCAAGCTCGTCGGGCGGGTGCTCGTTGACGTAGGAGGTGATCACCTGTCCGAACGCTTCGGAGTGCGATTCGTAGGAGCGATGGAAGGGATAGGGGATTTCGTCCCGCTGGTTGACCGCCGTCCAAAGGGTGTGGTCGGGCGCGAGCGAGAGCCCCTCGCCGTTGCGCACGCCACGGGCGAACACGCGCAGGTGACTGCCGTTGGGTCGAACCGACAGGATCGTGGCGCGCGGCGGCGATTCGCTCGGCGGGATCGGCGTGGCGTTCGAGCTCGAGCCTGCCGTCACGTAGATCGTGTGGTCGCGCCCGACCGCCAGGCTCTTGACCAGGTGGACGTCATCACCATTGGGATCGTGGCTAGGCAGGTTGCGGACTACGACCGTGCGCGCGCCGAGCACGCCGGTGCGCTTCCAGATATAGCGGTCGATCTTGTCGGACTCGGCGACGTACAACACCCTAACGCCCTTCACGACGTCGAAAGCGAGACCCTGGGGATCCGAGAGACCCGAGACGAGCACCCGCCGGCGGGGCGGCGAGGAGAACCCTTTGGCGGGAATCAGCTCGATGACCTGGCCGGCGTCCGAAGAGCTGACGAGCAGTGCGCGCTGGGGAGTCCAGGCGGCAAACCGCGCATCGGGGATCCGTGCCCACACCGCGGCGGTCCAGCCCACGGGAATGGTCAGCCTACGTGGGACGTCAAACGGTTCGCCGCCGTTGCCCGACAGCACGGCGAGCGTGACCGACGCGAAGCGCAAACCGGCGGCGCCCTTCGCGGTCGGCTCGGGTGCCGCCGCGGACGATCCCGCGCCCGTTTGACCGCCACTGCCGGATGCGCACGCCATCAGCAGCAGGCCGGCGAGCACAAGCAGCACGGACAGCCGCAGTGTGACGATCGTCTTTCGTCGGAGATCCCGCCGCAGGGGGGTGTTGAGCGTGGGGACTCCCATGAAGCTCGGCCTCAGCATAGGGAATCACCTACCGGGGACGACGCAATAACGGCGCATACGTCAAGCTCGGCCCGGTGCATCCCCATATCGGCCGATTGGAGCTCGCCGCGGTCGGAGCGGGCGGAGCGGCGGGCACCTGGCCGTGACGGTTCTGCTTGCCCTGCTCGCCTCTGGGTTCATCGGAGTTTCCGATTTTCTCGGCGGTACAGCCAGTCGAGCCCACAGTCCCCTGCAGGTGACCGTAGTGCTCCACGCAACGACGCTCATGACGCTCCTCCCGATCGCGATCGTGCTCGGCGCAAGCGATCTAACCGTGCACGACACGGTCCTGGGTGCGGCAAGCGGCCTGGCGACCGGCGTCGCGTACGTCGGCTTCTTCGCGGCCATCGGTCACGGACGGTTCGGCATCGTCGTGCCCGTGTCAGCCGCCATGACCGCCCTGCTGCCGACCGCCGTCGGGATCGCCGACGGCAACGCGCTGTCCACGCTGACGGCGGCCGGCGTCGTGTGTGCGCTCGTGTCGATCCCACTCGTCGCCTACGAGACCGGCCACGACGGGGTAACCACCGGCGACTGGTCGGTCGCCCGGCAGCTCGCCGTGTCGATTCTGTGTGGCGCCGGATTCGGGACGTTCTTCGTCTGCATAGGGAGCACATCGCAGGGCGCGGGGCTGTGGCCGACGGTGGGCAACCTCGTCGTCGCCACCGCGGTGACCGGCACGATCGCCCTCATGCGAGGTGCCATGCCCACGAGCCCCAGGTCCACTCCACAGCTGGCCGTCGCCGGCGGCATCGCGTTGGGCGCCGCCGACACCTGCCTGACGACAGCGCTCCAGCGTGGACCGCTGACTGTCGCCTCAGTGCTCGGCAACCTGTATCCCCTTGTCACGATCGCCCTCGGCGTGACCGTGCTTGGCGAGCGCGTGCGCTCATGGCAAGGAGTAGGAATCGCACTGGCCGTCTCGGGTGTCGTGATGATCGCGGCTGGATAACGAGCCGCGGCGGATGCTCGACTAGGCGAACCAAGGATTCAAAGCACGCACGCCTGCACCCGAGCATGCGCCTATAATCGGCCCTCGCGCGGATGTAGCTCAGTTGGCTAGAGCGTCTGCTTGCCATGCAGAAGGTCGAGGGTTCGAGTCCCTTCATCCGCTCTCATAAAAGTCCTGCAAATCGCAGATTTTTTGATTGACGACGAGGTGTCGGGGCTCGCATGAAGGGCCGCGGGTACCACTCGCGGGTACCAAACGGGCGTCCTTCATGCACGCTTTGGAGGCGTTTGCCGCGCTGAGATGGGAGCCTGTTTGCAGCCTGACGGGCAACCTGCGCTGGGAGGACGACCCACGGCCGACCTCACTCCCAGCTCTCTGACTCCTCGCTGTCGGAGCCGGGCAGATCATCGAGCAGCTCGGTCACGCCCATCACGCGCGGCGCGACCGGCACCGTGATAGTGCCGGAGAGGCGCTTCGTCGCCTGCTTCGCCGTCGCCTGCCAGCCCAGTGCGACCCCCTCCGGAGCATCCTGACCGAGCAATAGCCAGATGTTAGATTGGCGGGGGCGAGAGCCTGGCACTCCCAAAAGCGGCCGGCGCCTTCGGCAGCCTCCCTTGCCCCTCAACATCCGGCTTCCACGTGACCACGTCGATGCCAGCAGGCACCGTCAGCTCGACGCGCACGCCGCTGAACGTCCGCTCCGTCGCGTTCATGATCATGAGTCGGAGCAGGCCGGCGTTGTGCAGAACCGACCGAGCGAAAAGCACCTCGGGAAGCCCCTCCGCCAGCACGTCAGCGTACTTCGCCACTTCCTGCCGAAGCTCGCTCTCCGACCGGTACTCGCCCGGCATCATCGCCATGGCCCCGAAGACGCGCATCGGGCTCGAGGGTTCAGCGACATCAACATGATCTCCGTGCGTTCGCGCACCCACGCGTCCAGCGACGCCTTCTCCAGGTCCACGCGAGCATGTACGCATACCCCCGAGGGCGTGCGCCGCCACGTCCGGTATGCGGTTAGAAAAGCCGAGCACGGCCGCAGCGATCTTCGCGAGAGCGCTCTTCTCCGTGAGATCGAGCGTGCCCTTCCACTCCAGGTAGTTCGTCTCAGACTCCGACGGCGCGGCATCCCGGACGGCCTCCGCGAGCGCGGTCTGCTCGGCGCGCGAGCGGACGGGGCGATGCAGATCGATCGGCAACGGCACAACCAAGTATGGTCGGAGGCGCGGCGCGGGCGCTACCGCGCGCTCTGGGACCATGCGCTCCAGTGGTGTCAGGTCGCACTGCACCGGGTAGACCTGGACGACTACGCGAGCTTCCTCGACCCGCGGGCGAGTCGGGTTAGCGGCCCTGCAGCCATTCTTCGAGCATTGGTCGTGTGAAGCGGATGTGGCGTCCGACGCGTATGCAGGGCAGCTTGCCTGTTCTTGCGGCGTCGTATACCCAGCTGGTCTTGACGGAGAGCAGCGCCGCGACTTGGTCGGGTCGCAGCAGCGGGCCGTCCAGACGGCGCGAGGCGTCGGGCATGTGGTTGTGGGGATGAGTGCTCGTGTCCATGTCATGCCTCGCTGGGGTGGTGGATTTGGACGATGGCGGGTGGCTGGTTTGAGCCGGGTGTGATGACGGCCGCCTGACCGGTCTGGAGGTCCTTGATGCGGCCGGGGTCGAGGTTCGGTTCATGACCGCGGCGGCGGCTGCTCCTGCCGCTTGGGACGGTGCCGAAAACGTTGTGCTCGGTCTGTTGGGTGGTGATCCAGACTCGTTTGGTGCTTGCGATCTGGGAGATCGTCTCGGCGGACTCGGGCACGTTCTGGCGATGTGCGATGAGGGTCGCGATATTGCCGAGAACCTGCTCGCGCAGCGCGCCGTCTGCGGCTGTCTTGAGGTCGGCGAGCTCCTGGGTGGCGAGGATCAGGCTGATCCCGGCCGAGCGGGCTCGCCCGAAGAGCCGCGCAACCTGCCTGGCCCCGATCGCTGAGAACTCGTCTATCAGCACAACCGTCGGCACGGGACTGTTCTGTAGGCATGCGACGAGAGTGACAAGGTCACCGACGATCGCACCGGCGAGCATCGCCGAGAGCAGCGGCCGGCGGTCTGCGTCCAGGCGAAAGTAGACAACAGCTCGTTCTGTGACCGCACGCTCCAGGTCGAGCGTGTGCTCACTGTCGTCCGGGTTCAGCCATTGGCGGGTGTCTGACTCAGCCAGAATCGACAGACGGTCTCGCACGCCAGCCAAGTCGCGTCGCTGACGATCAGTCAGCGAGTCCAGATAGTCCTGCACAGTCTTTGCGTCCTGTTCGGGCAGTCGACGGGCACTGACCTCGAGCTCGCGTGGATCGAGATGCGCCATCAGCGACGCCGGGCTGATCTGCATACCGGCGGCGTGCATGACGCGCACCGCGTGTCCGAGATAGCGCTGGGCCTGGCGTAGATAGTGCGGCTCGGTGAAGTGCTCTCCCGCGAGCGCCTTGTCCGCGATCTCGGTATCTGTCCCGTGCGCGTAGGGGCTGTATGCCAGCGGCCCCTCCGGGGTCCATGCCAGGAACGGCACGCCGGCGCGAACGGCTGCACGCCGCAACTGCTCATGGAGCATGAGATCTCCCTTGGGGTCGATCGTGATCGCACCGTAGCCCGCATCAATGAGACGGCAGGCGATCCATGCCTCGCTGACAGTCTTGCCCGCACCGGTCGCTCCGACGATCAGCGTGTGCGATCCCGAGCGGTATCCGACAGGGATCGCCACCGGCAGTCCTCTCTCGTCGCGGCCCACGACGAGCCGCCCCTCACTGATCCAGCCCCGATGCTCGATCTGTTGCCGAGCGCGGTGACGCTCGTACAGGCCACGTATTCCCAGACGACTCTCGGCGATCGCGGCATGATCGCCACCACCGGCGAGGTCCATGCGATGCCAGCGCCGCCCGCGCGAGCACGCAAACAGACTCGCGGCGAAGACCGCCAGTCCCGCCGGCCAGATCAACCGCCACAGCACGAACCCGGCCGGCAAGCCGAGCGCTGCCCACGACCACAGCAATCCCCTGCTGCGAAGCGCCCGCGCGATCCAATGCCCACCGACGAAGATCACGCCCAGCACCACCGCCACGCCGCTAAACATTTGACGCCTCCAGCTCGTTGATGGCAGCCAGCGCTTGTGGCTGATCAAGCGGGAGGACTACGATCTGCTCCTCAGCCCGCGTCTCGGCGACCGCACGGTTCACCGCGCGCGCCGCGGCGGGCGGCGCGAGGTAATACACGGCGCCTATGTGACGCGCTCGCGCCCAACCCCTGCAGATCGCGGCCAGACGCCGCGGAGCCTTGACCGACAGCTCGACCTCCACCGCCACAACCCTCCCGCCCGGAGAGACGAGCGCCAGATCTGGACGGTGCACCGCCGAACGCCCACCCGGCAGTTCCCCCAATCTCGCCGAGGCGACCTGCTCGCCGCAATCGCTCTCCCGCGCTCGGATCTCGCGCTCACTCAACATCTCCCAACCGGGCAGCGCCAGGTGCAGCCCGACCGCCGCCGCCGCGACCTGCTGGGCGTGCTGAAACCCGCCCGGACTGATCCGATAGACCCCGAACCGCCCCAGCCCCTGCCAGCGCAGCCCATCAGCACTCGCCACATACAACCCGGGCTGACGGTAAAGCAGCATTCGATGCTCCAGCAATCCATCCCTGACCAGCAGGCGCAGGCGAGTGTAGGCCCAACTGCGACCCATCGCGAAGCGACCCATCACGTGCTCCACGCCGGCCGCGCCGAGACGACCGATCCAATCAACGATTTCTGCGTCCTTCTCGGTCTGCATAGCGTCTCCTTGATGCGATCGACGACAACACCGCTTAACCCCATGTCGATCGAACATCGCCACAGACCCCCCCCTGAAGGGACGCAGCGACTCCCTCGCGCGCGAGCGCCGAGATCGCCTATGCGCCGCTGTCAAGAAACGGCCCCATAGGACCGGCCACGCCCGAGAGGGCCGCGCTCTTTTTGCCCCTGACGGACCTCACGAGACCTTGCGAGATGGACAAGCGCTTGCGCTTGTCCATCTCGCTGGATCACCTTCACCCGCCTTGGTGAGCACCCACCCGTTCAGGCCGGGCTCGCAACTGTGCCCGTCCAGCCGGCGGCCCGACCGCCGGCTGGACTTCGGCCCCTGGCCCAGCCCTCGGTTTTTCCGCTCACCCCACCATTCCCAATAGGACTGCGACCCCCGGTCGCATCCTATTTGTGCCTTACCTCGCCGGTTTTCACACCAGACCCATGTTCATCTGCTCAGCGCCCCGTTGTCGGTTCTCGACCGTCGTGGCCGCCCTGGGCCCTGCCACATACCTGTGTATCTCCGATAGCTCCGTTCATCTACCTCACCATTTTTTGCAAGGGCCGCGACGGTCGAGAACCGACACTCACCACGCATGGTGGCCTCATCGGCCAACGGTGCGGATTTCATATCCGCACCGCACAGCGCGGGGGAATCCGCTCCGCGGATTCCCCCGGCTCCACACCACCGCGCCAGGTCGAGACCGGCCATATGGCCGGTCTCGACCGTCCATACACCTCGTGCGGGGCCGGGACTGGGCCAGTCCCGGCCCCGCACGTCCCACCCGTCGTGGCCCCGAACCTGGTACGACAATGGCCGGCGTAGGGTCCAGCGCCATGTCCAACACACAGGCGATCTACCGCCGAGACTCTGCCGGCCCAGGTGTGCGGCACGCCGGGCGGCCCCGCCGCAGCCTGCCAGGCGCGCCCCGTGCCGCCACCCCTTGCCCACCTGTCCACCCAGAGCCCACCTCTCCCCCGTCACCCATACCGCAGGCACCGCACGGCTGACAGGCCGTGCGACAATGCCGAAGGTTGGGGGACGGGGGAGCCACAGGCCATCGAGCAGCACCTCGACACCCCGCCATCATGCGCTACATGCGCACGCCGCCACAGCAAGGCTTGCGAGCGTCGGGGCTCCGGACACGACGCCGCCAGATAACTCGCCCCTTCGGCACAAATCGAAGGAATGTCGATCGCGGCTGCAATGCTCCATCAGTGCAGATCCGCCCGCCTAAAGATCAAGACCCCAAGCGCTGCCGGTTGTGCGGTGAGGAGCGTCCGCTTACCTTCGAGCACATCCCGCCGCGGGCCGCTTACAACCGCGGGCGGGTCTCGATGCTCGGAATCGAGGCGTGGCTCGCCCACGACGCTGACCCCGATGGCCCCGCACCCAAGCGCCGCATCCAACAACGCGGTTCGGGCGCCTACTCGCTCTGCGCTGAGTGCAACAACCTCACAGGCCGCCTCTATGTACCGGAGCTGCGTGCCTGGGTGCAGGCCGGCGCCGAAGGGCTCTTCGGCAATCCGGGGCTCGCCGCGCAGTTCCGCGAAGAGCAGCGCACCGTCTATGCCGAATGGAAGCTCCAGAGCTGTCGTCCTGGCCGCTTTCTCAAGCAGGTCGCGACGATGCTTCTCGCGATGAGTCCGCCCGGTCTCGGCGACCGATTTCCCGAGCTACGCAACTACGCTCGCGACCCGGGCAAGGTCGGACTGCCGACCGAGCTGCAGTTTTATCTCGCACTCTACGCGGGGCCCAACAGTCGCTACGTGGCGGGAGGGGCAGAGGCCAGCCTCGACGGTGGTGGGATTCACCACGTCTACGAACTCGCCGCGCCGCCCTTCGCCTACATCCTCAGCCTCGCCGAGCAAACTCCAGCGATCGAGGCCGGCAACATCTCCAACTTCGCCACGGTCGGCATCGACGACACCGCGAACGTAGAGATGCAGATGATCATCGGCTACGGAGAGACGCCGTTCCCGCTCGACTTCCGCTCGCCTGCCGCCATGCGTGCCGACATCGCCGCGAGCGAAGCCGCGATGGGTGCGTGAGCAACAGGAACCGCCCGGCCCCCAGCGGTCGATAGAGCCGCGCTGGATGAGCTAGCGCGATCTTCGCCGCGTTGATGCTATCCCCGGGCGACGAGCGTGCGGACGGTGCCGTCCGGCGACACAAGCACCACGGTTCGACCTTCGTCGCCCGCACGACAGATGTCGGCGCCAATGTGCGGCTCGTCGGCATCGATGACAGCGACTTCTCGGGATAAGTCGAGCATTCTGCGATGGCGAGTTCGATCGCTTCGTCCATGACGTCAGCGGCGAGGGACTTGCCGTGTTCGGTGCTCGTCATCGAGACTCGACGCGTCAGCGCTTGAGCTCGAGCTTGGCTACCGGCACCTGCACGAAGTCGAGCGCCTTGCCCGTCTCGTTCGACACCTCTACCAGCATGACGTCGCCGTAGTCGCTGACGACCGTTCCGACGGTGCCGGCAGGCCAGCCGTGAACGTCCTCGCGCAGCTTGACCACGGAGTGTTCTGAGATCGCGTGTGCAACAGCCATGTTGTCCAGTCTAAGCCTCTATGTAGGCGGAAACAAGTCGCGGCGCAGCCTCCGGCGAGCTGTACTCCCACGAGGTCGTCACCACCGCCGTGCGATCGGCGAGCTCACGGACTCCCGTGACCGGCACGAAGACCTCACACAGCACCCCGTGGGGCAAGTTGTCGCGTACGGCGCTCACGTAGCGTTCGCATGTCCCGGCAAGCAGCTGCTCGGCGAGCCAATCGGCGTCACCGAGGGTGATGCCAAGGACGCTCCGAAAGACGCGCGCCTTGTGGGTCCCCACCTCGTGTTCAAAGTTCAGCGAGTAGCCCCGGAGCTTGTCGAGTATCCCGTACGCATCCTCGGCTCGTGGCAGCAACTCGCCAATTGCCGGCGGCCAACTCATAGGGACACTCGCTCATTGCCGACGATCGCGCTCGGCATGTCCTTGGCGAAGATCCGCGTCAGCTTCGCGGCGTCCTCGGCGGCGGGTCGTGCGTGCAGATACCGGGCCGTCGTGCGTGAGTCAGCGTGGCCCATCATCGCCTGGACGTTCACCAGATCGAAGCCCTGGGCGGCGAGGGTGCCGAACGTGTGACGCAGGTCGTGAAAGCGCAGCGAGGGCATGTCCGGGTTCTCAGCGCCAGCGGCGTCGCGGGCGGCCTTGTAGCGACGGCGCAGCGCCGAGGCGTCGAGATGTTCGCCGGTGCGCGAGCAGAACACCAGGTCGGCCGGCCGCGTGAACATCGGTCGCTGCGAGAGACGCGCCAGGGCCTGCGCCGGCTGGTCGGCCAGTGGCACGCTGCGCCCACGCCGCCCCTTGGGGCTGTCCTCCTCGCCAAGCACGTAGCTGCGTTGGACATGCAGCCGCTGGGCCTCCCACATGACGTGCCGCCAGCGCAACGCCAGACACTCGCCCATCCGTAGACCGCAGAACGCCGCCACAAGGATCAGGCAGGCATCCTGGGCGTCCTCCTGAGCGCGAGCTTCGAGCTCCGCCTCTGTCAGCTTCAGGCGGTTTTCGCGGTGTGCGCCCCCCTGCGCCGTATGGGCGATGGCTTCGACCTCGGCGGGAGTGTAGGTCACGATCTCCGCCGGGTCCGCTTCCCGGCGCTTCTCGGTGGGCGCAACCGGGTTCTTGGCGAGCCCGAACGTGTCCTCGCGGCAGGCATAGCTGTAGATGCTGTACATCACCTGTCGGTGCTGGTTGACCGACCGTGCCGAAAGCAGCGGATCGCCGTCGAGCTCGGCCAGCCAGCGAGCGATCTCTCGCGTGGTGATCGACGCCGCGGGAAGACCGCCGAAGTGACTCATGATCCGCGCTCGTGGCGCACGTCCGCGCTTGCGGGGCGTCTCGTCGGGACGCAGCAGCATCGTGCGGTAGTGGTTGAGCGTCGTGTGCTTGATGCCCATCACGCTCACCCTGTGCGCCAGCCACGCCGCCGCGATCTCATCAAAGGAGATCTCCCGTTCCTGTTCGCACCGGCGCCGCTCATGTTCTCTGGCACGCTCAGCCGTGCGTTCGGCGATCACGGTCGGAATCAGCGCAAGCGCGGCGTCCTCGCTCAGATATGCATCCGTCGGGCGCCCCCGCCGCTTGATCCAACCGCGATGCCGCGTGCGTCTGCGCTCGCCCGCGCGAGCCTCATCGCCACGCTCTATCCACGCTGGCCCGAGCCGTCGCTTGATCTGCCGGCCGTCCTCGCGCCACTTGGCGTAGTACACCGGCCCCTCCTCGCGCTCGACCACGAGCAGTGTGGCGTTGGGTGCTCTTGGCGTCCCCATCGCCCCGGAGCCTACCTCGCTCCGGGGATGTCACGCGCCCAGAATCGACAACTTTTTCTCGCGGGTACCACCGCGGGTACCAAACTAACCCTGCGAATCCCCAAAAACAACCCTTTAGTCAAGCCAAAATTCCCCATGTTTATTGAACATGAGGTCAGTTTGATAAATTGCCATGCAGAAGGTCGAGGGTTCGAGTCCCTTCATCCGCTCTCTGCTCTGCTCAGGACGCTCCGCAAACCGCGAGGCCTTTCTATGCCCTGAGTCAGGCGGGTCGTGCGATCGCTGCTGCTCGGCTGGACGATGTTTGGCGGCTCTCGGGGCACGGCCTGAAATCGCCCGAGCCAGCGGGGGCATCGACTGGACTCCTGGGTCGGACAGTCAAGCCCGATGCTGGCACGGGATCAACGTCGCGACGCCAATCCTTCGCTGGCGTCGTGGAAGCAACTGGCTCGGGTCCGCTGACGGGGACTGTGGAGTTGGGGGGCGCGGTCTGGACCGCGATCCCGAGCTGATGCCGCGGCTCCCGCAGCCACCAATCGAGGACCAAACGCCGGAGCCCTCAGCCGATCTGTTCCGCCAGCTCGACGATGATACCCTCCGGACCGCGGATGTAGCAGAGCCGATAGCCGTTCTCGTAGCGCTCCACCTCGCCGACGAGCTCGGCGCCGCGGGCTTGCAACCTGGCGACGACGTCGTCGATGTCGTCGACCGCAAATGTGATGTGGCGGATACCCGGGGTGTTCGCCGGCGCGTGCCGCTCACCGCCCCGGCCCGATGGGGCATGAAACTTCGCCAGCTCAATTCGTCCGTGACCGTCCGGGGTCTCCATCATCGCAATCTCCGCCCGGACGCCCTCGAGCCCCACCACGCGGTCCACCCAACCGCCCTCGACCGGCGCCTCGCCCTGCAGCTCGAGTCCAAGCTCCACGAAGAACGCCGTCGCGGCCGCGAGGTCATCGACCACGACGCCCACGTGGTCCAGCCGTTGGATCGCCATGCGCTCGACGATAGCGACACGACGGCCCAGCTACAGCGTCTCGCGGTTGCCGATCGGCTGGTAGGAACGCGCCGCCCATTGGTCTGAAGAGATCAGCGATGGGGGACAGCTATGGGTCACTGGCATGGGTTGGGATCTGCGTGGTCCGCCAGTACGAGTGGTACGGCTACGAATGCAGCACTCGCTATCGCCCCCGCGCCTGCGGCGCTGTGATCACACCTCTGGCAAGCGGTACTTGCGCGTAGTCGGGCAGCGTTCGAGCAGGCCGAGCTCGACCAGCGTGAGCGCGTAGCGATGGGTGGTGGATGGGCTCATGCTGAGCTCTTCGGCGATTTCCACGATCCCGCGGGCGTCGCCGTCGGGGCCGAAGCAGGTGAGGATCGACAGTCCGCGCAGCAGCGAGCGCGACAGGCGCGGGTCAACGGCGCCGATCGGCAGGTGTTCGCCGAGACGGGATGCCGCTGAGGTCTTGGCCGAGGTCTTGCCGTTCTCTGGGTCTATCGGTGCCCTCAGCGTGTTGGCGATGAGCGTCGAGATGCTCGGGACGCGGCTCTGAGAAGCGGCGCGGACGACATCGTCGATCTGAGTGGGGGAGAGCTTGATGGAGATAGAGAGCGGCTCGGTTTTGGTCATGGCGGGATCATCTCAAATGCAGACGACAGTCTTCAAGCCCCCGTTTCTGAAATCTCATAGTCCCTTGAGCGAATAGCCTCCAGGGCGTATGTCGATCACGGTCACGCTCCCCGACGGAAATCCGCTCGAGCTGGCGGACGGCGCTACAGGCGCCGACGCGGCCGCGTCGATCGGACCTGGACTCGCGCGCGCCGCACTGGCCGTCGAGGTGAGCGGCACAGCCCAGCGCGACGGGCAGGGTGGGGCGCAGGCCGAGGTGCGCGACCTGGCTCGCCCGCTGCCCGACGGAGCCGCCCTCGCGGTGATCACCGCCAAGAGCGGCGAGCAGGCGCTCGAGCTGATCCGACACGACGCCGCGCACGTGCTGGCCGAGGCCGTGATGGAGCTCTATCCCGGCGTGAAGATCTCGATCGGACCGCCGATCGCGGAGGGCTTCTACTACGACTTCGAGTTTCCCGACGGAACTGTCCTCTCCGCGGAGGACTTTCCGAAGATCGAAGAGCGGATGCGCGCCCACATCAAGGCGGCGGAGGCCTTCGAGCGCGAGGACGTGCCGCCCGCGCAGGCCCGCGAGCGCTTTTTGACGGAAGGTCAGGATTACAAGGTCGAGCTGATCGACGATCTCATCGCGGGGGCGCGCGAGCGCGGGGAGGAGTCGCTCGAGACGGTGTCGCTGTACACGAACGGGCCGTTCACCGACCTGTGTCGAGGACCGCACGCGCCGAGCACCGCCAGCGTTGGCGCGTTCAGGCTGCAGTCGGTCGCCGGCGCCTACTGGCGCGGAGACTCGAACAGGACGATGCTCACGCGGATCTATGGCACGGCCTTTCACGCCAAAGCTGAACTGACCGAGCACCTGGAGCGCCTGGAGCAGGCCGCGCAACGCGACCACCGCAAGCTGGGACGGGAGCTGGACCTGTTCATGTTCTCGGACGTCTCGCCCGGCGCCGCCTTCTGGCTGCCCGCGGGGACGCGCCTGTGGAACAAGCTGGTGGCGGTCTCGCGCGAGATGGCCGCCGAGCGTGGCTACACCGAGGTCAAGACACCGCTGATCTACGACGCCGAGCTGTGGAAGACGTCAGGGCACTGGGGGAAGTACCGGGAGAACATGTTCACGGTGCAGGCGCACGGCGAGGAGGCGAGCGCGGTCAAGCCGATGAACTGTCCCGGGCACGCGCACCTGTTCGCCAGCCGTCGCCACTCCTACCGCGACCTGCCGGTGCGCTACTCAGAGCCGGGTCTTTTGCATCGCAACGAGGCCTCGGGCGTGCTGCACGGTCTGCTGCGGGTCAGGCACTTCGCCCAGGACGACGCGCACATCTTCTGCTCGGAGGAGCAGGTCCAGCGGGAGGTCGCCAGCTGCCTGGAGCTGGCTTTCGCGACCTACGCGCTATTCGACCTGGACGTGCGTCTGGAGCTCTCGACTCGGCCGGTGGAGCGGATCGGCGAGGACGAGCTGTGGGATCGTGCGGAGGCCGCGCTCACCCAAGCGTTGGATGCGCAGGGTCTGAGCTACGAGCTGAATCCCGGCGACGGGGCGTTCTACGGGCCGAAGATCGACATGCACATGACCGATTCGCTGGGCCGGTCGTGGCAGTTGGGAACGGTTCAGCTGGACTACTCGATGCCGGCGCGGTTCAAATTGAGCTACACCGGGGCGGACAACGCCGAGCACACGCCGGTGATGATCCACCGCGCCTCGTTCGGATCCTATGAGCGCTTCATCGGGATCATGCTCGAGCACTACGCGGGCGAGCTGCCGCTGTGGCTGGCCCCGGTGCAGGCGATCGTGCTGCCGATCTCCGATCGCTTCAACGAGTATGGAGCGGACGTCGCGGCGGACCTGCGCGCGCTCGGGGCGTATGTCGAGCTCGATGACCGCAGCGAGTCGATCGGGCGCAAGATCCGTGACGCGGAGCTGCGCAAGATTCCCTACATGCTGGTCGTCGGCGAGCGCGAGGCACGCGACGGTGGCGTATCCGTACGCGAGCACCGTGGCGGCGACGTCGGCGCGATGCTCGCCAAAACCTTTGGCGAACGGCTGCAGAGCGAGCTATACTCCGCCCCCTTGAAGCCACGCCCATCCTCCGAGAGCCGCGCATAAAATCCGCTTGACGCGCGGCAACTACAGCTAGTGCCGGTACCACGCAGGTTTGACCGGCGCCCGCCCGAGCGGGACCAGACGAGGATCAACGAGCGCATCCGCGTGCCCGAGGTGCGCGTGATCGACGACGAGGGCAACCAGATCGGCGTGATGAAGACGCCCGACGCGCTGAGCTTCGCCCAGGAGCGCGATCTCGATCTGGTGGAGGTCGCCCCGGAGGCACACCCGCCGGTGTGTCGCGTGCTGGACTACTCCAAGTACAAGTACGAGCAGGCGCAGAAGCTCAAGCAGGCGCGCAAGCACCAGCAGCAGATCACGGTGCGCGAGATCAAGTTCCGCCCGAAGATCGCCCAGCACGACTACGACACCAAGAAGCACCACGTCGAGCGGTTCCTGCGTCACAAGGACAAGGTCAAGGTGACGATCATGTTCCGCGGCCGCGAGGTCACTCATCCCGAGCGCGGCACCGCGATCCTCGACCGGCTCGCCGAAGAGCTCTCCGAGCTCGGCGTGGTCGAGCAGCGCCCGATGCAGGAAGGGCGCAACATGACGATGATGATGGCCCCCTCCAAAGCGGTGCTGGCGGGGCGGGCCGACGTGGGCGCCGCGCCCGACGGCGCGGGACCGACCGAGGAGGCTCCGCCGGCCTCAGGCAGCGACAACGGCGGAGCGGGCACGGACCCCTCCACCGAGCCAGCCGCGAAGGCCGACGACGGCGGCGCGGACGCCGCCGTGTCATAATCGTCGGCTCGTCATGCCCAAGATGAAGACGCACTCCGGCGCCAAGAAGCGCTTCAAGGTCACCGCCTCCGGCAAGGTGCGGGGCAGGCATGCGTTCACGAGCCACATCCTCGAGAAGAAGTCGCCCAAGCACAAGCGCGCGCTGGGCCGCCCCGCGCTGCTCTCCGACCACGACACGCCCCGCGTGAAGAAGCTGCTGGGAGCCGGCAAATGACTCGCGTGAAGCGCTCACTGCACGCGCGCAAGAAGCGCCGGGCGACGCTCGAGCTGACGAAGGGGTTCCGCGGCGAGGCGCACTCGAACTACAAGCGCGCCAAGGAGGCCCTGATGAAGGCGGACGCTTACGCCTACAGGGACCGGCGCAACCGCAAGCGCGACTTCCGGCGGCTGTGGATCACGCGGATCAACGCCGCGGCGCGGCAGAACGGGATGAGCTACTCGCAGTTCATGCACGGCCTGTCGCTCGCCGGGGTGGAGCTCGACCGCAAGGTGCTGGCCGACATCGCCGTGCGCGACGCCGACACGTTCCGACGTTTCGCCGAGACCGCCCGCGAGGCCTCGTCGGCTGCCTGACCCTCGGCAATCGGCATTGTGAGCCTCTCGGGCGCTGCTCCTCAGGGACAGCGTCCTTTTTTATGCCATGACCACCATCACCTCCCCACATAACCCACGACTGAAGAACCTGCGTCGTCTGCGGACCAAGCGCGGGCGCGCGCTCGCCGGCAGGTTCGCAGCCGAGGGCGAGGATCTGATCGCGGCCGCCGAGCGCGCCGGATGGGTGGCGGTCGAGGGGTATCGGCTCGCGGGCACGCAGCTGGGTGGAGCCAAGTTCGACGACGTCGAGCCCCGGGCGCTCGTCGCGGTCTCGACGCTGGGCTCGGGCACGCGGGTGATCGGCGTGTATGAGCAGCGCTGGCTGGACGCGCCCGGGGGCGGGCTGTGCGTGTACCTGCACGAGGTGGGCGATCCGGGCAACGTCGGCACGGTGCTGCGCGGGGCCGCGGCGTTCGGCGCATCGTGCGTGGCACTGGGGCCGGGCTGCGCCGACCCTTACTCGCCGAAGGCGGTGCGGGCGAGCATGGGCGCGATCTTCGCCGTCCCGGTCGCGCGGGTGCAGGACCCGTCCGAGCTGCCGGGCGAGCGGGTCGCGCTGGTGGCGCACCAGGGCGAGCCGCTGCGGACCCTC
>Ga0207663_10000479_pt1 | contig 17384 bp, 15 predicted proteins | sample LARL53metaG_FD_184346 | JGI IMG/M metagenome (GOLD analysis project Ga0207663, IMG submission 184346) | Corn, switchgrass and miscanthus rhizosphere microbial communities from Kellogg Biological Station, Michigan, USA - LAR L5-3 metaG... | ecosystem: Host-associated > Plants > Roots >...
ATGGCTTACTACCAGGATACGAGTGTGTCGGGAGCGCCAGAATTGAATTACTACTACTACATGGCGTCGCAGTTTGCGATTTCCGACCGCTGGTTCTCCCCCGTATCGAGCAAGAGCACACCAAATCGGATTGCAACTATGACTGGGGGAACGACGCAGGGGTTGGTGCAGGATCCGTTTGCGAACGATCACCTGCCGACGCTCAGTGCGGAGACAATTTTTCAGGAACTGGATTCGGCCACGTCGCCAGTGTCGTGGAGGATTTACTACTCGGTGACGCAAGGCGGGTGCACCGAGGTGGATGGAGATTGTGGCAACCAGACGAATCCGAGCTTGTATCCGGCGACCAGCTTTTCGGATTTTGGCTATTCCAGCAAATATCTCTACAACAATCCTACGCAAGCACCGTGCGTTGCGCCTACGGTGGCCTCCAGCGCGGTGGGGGATACATCGAATTCGTTCTGTATCGACACGACGCACATTGCGCCCGTGAGCCAGTTTCTTACTGACGCGGCCGCGGGAACGCTGGCAAGCTTTTCTTACATCGAGCCAGCCTACGGGCACAGCGATGAGCATCCCGGGTCGGGGCAGTCGATCTTCACGGGACAGGCAGCGGTGGCCAACCTTCTCAACCAATTCATGACCAGCCCGTCGTGGGCGGATTCCGTTTTCTTCTTGAGTTACGACGAAGGCGGAGGGCCCTACGATCACGTTCCGCCAGTGCCCAATCACTCGAACGACTTCACGACGATCGCGAACATGGGCTTCTTGCCCCTGGGCAATATTCCGGATATTGCCAGTATCGCTGTGAATCCGGATTCTTATTTCCCGTGCCTGGGTGATCCGGCGACAGCCCACTGCGATCTCACTTCGGTTGATCCGGGAGCGGTTGCCACCGATGGGCCCGCGGTGCAGGGGTTCGCCGCGCAGTTGGGATTCCGGCTGCCAAACCTGGTGATCTCCCCGTTCACGCGCAAGCATTACGTGTCGCACGTTCCGATGGATCACACCGCGATCATCAAGTTTGTGGAGAACCGTTTCATTGGACCCACAGCACATCTCAGCAATCGGGATGCGGCACAACCGGACCTGCTGGATTTCTTCGACTTCACCGGCGTGCCGTGGGCGACCCCGCCGGCTGCGGGGAGCATTCCTGCGCCTCCAGCTGTGGGTTCGACGTGTACGCCCGCGAGCATGCAGTAGATCTCGATTCCACGCAAAGAGCGTGCTCTTTTCCCAAGAGAATTCCTGTGATCCGGCCGTTTAGAGGTTCCAGGACCGGTCGGTGACTTTGGTTAGGCCGCACGGTGATTACGATCACGGAACGACGCCTGCAGGATGTTAGGATGCAACTCGGTGAAGCCGCGATGAGTCGTCAGGAGCAGTCCGACTCGATCGCGCTAGAAGAAGTCGAGGGTATCCCCTGTCTCGTCGAACCCAGAGCAGCAAGCAAAAGGCGATTCTCATAGCCCTGGTGATTGGAGTTGCAGTCTTGCTGCTTACCTGCGGCGACTCCGTTCATAATTCCGATCACAATAAAGCTGCGGATGATGCCAGTCGCATCCAGCACATCGTCTTCATCATTAAAGAAAATCGCACGTTCGATAATTACTTCGGACAATTCCCCGGCGCTGACGGCGTCACCACCGGTCTCACTTCGACTGGGAAGTCGGTACCCCTGACCGCCACCCCCGACTGTTATGAGACGACTCTGTGTAATGGGTGGTCGTGCGCGAAACAAGCTTTCGATAGCGGGAAGATGGATCAGTTCGATTTAGCGAGTGGAAATCTGGGCGCCTATACCCAGGTGACGGAGCAAGACATACCCAACTACTGGGCATATGCCAGGCGTTTCACACTCGCCGATCGATATTTCTCGTCGGTGCATGGGCCAAGTTTTCCGAATCATCTGTTTACGGTCGCGGCGCAATCGGCCGGAGTGATGGACAACGCCAACAACTCTACGTCGGGTAAGAATTGTGACGGCAGCCCTTCCGGGACGGTTGCGGTGATGGATGGCAATGGTCAGGTCACGCAACAGTCCCCGTGCTTCGATTTCGAAACGTTGCCCGACCGCTTGGAAGAAGCGGGCATCCCGTGGAAATACTACAGCGAGTACGGCGGAATCCTGACTACGATCCGGCATATTGCCAACGGCCCTCTGCTGCAGAAACGAAAAGGAGATCCAGCGCAGTTCTTGGCCGATGCCATCAATGGAACTCTTCCGTCCGTGAGTTGGGTATTGGCCCCGTGGGGTGCGGGCGAGCATCCGCCGGAAAGCTCCTGCCAGGGCGAGAACTGGACCGTCGAAGTGTTGAATGCAATAATGCAGAGTCCGCAGTGGCAATCGACTGCGATTTTCCTTACCTGGGACGATTACGGTGGATTGTACGACCATGTTCCTCCGCCGCAGATAGATCAGTTTGGCCTGGGCCCACGGGCGCCTCTGATTGTCATTTCTCCCTTTGCCAAACGCGGTTACGTCTCGCACACGGTGTATGAGCAATCCTCGATCCTGAAATTCATCGAACAGCGCTATCATCTGCAGCCGCTTACCGCGCGGGATCGCACCGCCAACGACTTGCTTGATAGCTTTGACTTCAGCCAGCCGGCGCAGGCCCCGCTGATTCTTTCCCCTCGCCAGTGCCCGGCAGAGCCGGCCGGCATGATCAGGCCGAAAGACTATAGCGCGTTCGACAACGATTAGGCGGCACGGTGCCGAGGCTGTCGGCTAGACCCACCGTATCCAGAGAAGCACCAGTACCTGCGCGACGATTCCGGCGGAGGTGTCAAGTAGAACGTCCCAGGGCGTTCCCGTGCGCGATGGAATGTAGCTTTGGTGCCATTCGTCTAGGCTCGCCACCAGGGCCGTTCCAATCACGGCGATCGTCGCCCAGCGCATCGTCCACTTCGTATTGTTGATCGCGGGCAGAGTCTCGCGCCAGGCGCGGAAGAGCAGGAAGCTGAGGAGGCCGTAGCCGAAGACGTGGCCGCCTTTACGGATGTAGAAATGCCAGTGCTCGAAGCGGGCGTGGCTGAGGCCGAAGAGGAAATGCAGTACGGGATAAAGGATGCGGCTGGTGGTGTGGGCGGAGAGATAGCTGGTTGATTCAATGGCAATCACGATCAGCCAGAGAATGGCGGCGATCCAGGCCTTTAGAACATGGTGGCGGTCGGTGCTCAAGCGGGTGGGGAACTCGCGTTTCTGGCGATCACGTTTGAGGACTGGGCGGCCGAAGGAAAGGCCGTCAGGGGCTGAAGCCCCGAACCTTTTCGTGCTCCTATGGCACGACTGGAAGTCGTGCCCTTTCCATTCGTGCCACTTCCATCCAATTGACAATTGCGTGCGAGCGCCACGTTATTCGATGGCATAGTTCGGGGCCTCGCGGGTGATCATGACGTCGTGGACGTGGCTCTCGCGGAGTCCGGCGCCGCTGATGCGCACGAAGCGCGTCTTCTGCAGCAGTTCGGAAATCGTGGCGCAGCCGCAGTAGCCCATGCCGGATTTCAATCCACCCACCATCTGATGAACGATCATGGCGACGGAGCCGCGGTAGGGAACGCGTCCTTCGATGCCTTCTGGGACCAATTTTCCGAGGCGGTTTGATTCGCCGTCTGACGCAGACATGGAGGCGGAAGAATCGCTTTCCGTACTCTGGAAGTAGCGCTCGCTGGACCCTTGCGCCATGGCGCCAATCGATCCCATGCCCCGATACGACTTGAACGAGCGGCCTTGGTAAAGAATCAATTCACCCGGGCTTTCGTCGGTGCCGGCGAAGAGTGATCCGATCATGACCGCGCTCGCACCCGCCGCCAGGGCCTTCGTGATGTCGCCGGAATACTTGATGCCGCCGTCGGCGATGATGGGGACGCCCGCATCTTTCAGAGCGCGGTAGGCTTCGGCGATGGCCGTGATTTGGGGAACTCCTGCACCCGTGACGATGCGCGTGGTGCAAATGGAGCCGGGTCCGATGCCGACCTTGATGCCGTCGGCTCCGGCGCGCGCCAACTCGCAAGCGCCGTCGAACGTGGCCACATTTCCGGCCAACAGTTCTACACCGGGCAGTTTCGATTTCACCAGCTTCACTGCGTCCAGAACTTTCGTTTGGTGACCATGCGCGCTATCGATAGCGAGAACGTCAACCTTAGCCTCGGCGAGTTCCTGCGCGCGCTCCAGAAAATCTCCGGTCGCTCCAATGGCTGCGCCCACGCGCAGGCGGCCCTGGGGATCCTTGGCGGCGTTGGGATACTTTAGCTTCTTCTGAATATCTTTGACCGTGATCAGGCCTTTGAGGTTGTATTTGTCGTCGACGACAAGAAGTTTCTCGACGCGATGCTGGTGAAGAATTTTTTCCGCTTCTTCGAGCGTAGTTCCCACGGGCACCGTGATGAGGTTTTTCTTGGTCATCACTTTATCGATGGGAATGTCGAAGCGGGTTTCAAAGCGCAGGTCGCGGTTGGTGAGAATCCCGACCAGCTTTCCGTGCTCGGTGATGGGCACCCCGGAGATCTTGTACTTGCGCATCACCTCGAGAGCGTCGCTGACCCGATCCGTGGGAGACATGGTGACCGGGTCGACGATCATGCCGCTTTCCGAACGCTTTACCTTATCGACTTCGTTGGCCTGCTGCTCGATGGTCAGATTGCGGTGAATAATGCCGAGGCCGCCCTGCTGGGCGAGCGCGATCGCCATGTGCGACTCGGTGACGGTGTCCATGGCGGCGCTTACGATCGGAATGTTCAGACTGATGTTGCGCGTGAGTTGCGTCTGGGTGACAGCCTCTGCGGGAATCACTTCGGAGCGAGCGGGCAGCAGAAGGACGTCGTCGAAAGTAAGAGCCTCAGGAACGGGAAAATGAATCATAAATTGTCTCAGGCACTCTCCCAGCCGTATGGGGTAATCCTTCATTCTAGAGAGGGCGGGGGATTGAGGCAAATGGATGCAAGAGATGGGTAGTGGCTCAATTTGGGATTTTGTTGTTGGCAATTGCCGTGACTGCGATTTTAATCGGCATCGGAAGCTATGAGACCAGCACCATTGATTGGAAGATAAGACCATCCAGCGTGAGATGGAAAAGTGACCGGAGTGGCATTACCAGAAGTGCTCATGTACCTGTATCCCGAGAAATGCCATTCGTTCCCATTGTCTCGATAGGTAATACATACCGTGACCCACACTCTTCTCAAGTCTCTAGGAATAGGGACGGCGATATTAACGCCTCGACTGATATGCTCTCCCGCTCCCGGGAGTACCGCCTTTCCAACGTCTCCTTCGAGTGTGACGTTCCCGCTTCGCTAGGCATCTATATTGCACGCCTTTCTCAGAGATGGAATAGCGGTTCCGTGGTCTGGAATGGGGACTATGCTGATTGTTTCGGATTGGTTAAGCGCTGGGATACTGCCAAAATTCTTAGTATCAAATTCGGTGTTTACAAAGACACCTGGCTCGGGAAGGAGCGGGGACCAAGTGTATTCGATTCCAGCCACAATCCCGCTGGGTTGGTAGGTTGTCTCGACGCGATATCCGCTGCTTTCTTATTCGCGCTCCAAATCAAGATAGTTACTCCGAAGTAGAGGAGCAGAATAGCGGCGCTGACTATTTCCGCCACAACCGCTACTGTTTCGCGTCTGTCCTTCTTTTCTTTTTTGGCTTTTTCTTCTATGGATTCGGTTGGTGGTATGCACACCACGGACAATGGCCTGTCGGATGGGGATTGTTCTTGTGTGGCGTCGGAGGAATTGCTACGGTGACCAGCGTGGTGGTTTTTGGAGTTCGATGTTGTCAGAATACCTAACAGGTAAGCGATGAGTATTCCCATATGAAAGAACCTGAATACACGGAAGGGCCGGACGGAACAGGTTAGAGCAAAGCAACTAGTTCTTCCAAACTCCAAACGTGATGAGACAGCCCAGACTCCGCGAGCGAAATTGGGCCTACGGGTTTAGCACAATTTTGGATTGAGCACGGAAAAGACGATATCCGGAGTACTTGTGAGTTTCCCGCACATTCGAGCCACCGATCTCCGATGTGACCGCCACCTCGTGCGGCAGCGATAACGGCGAAGATACCCTCTCGATTCGCATAAGACCAAACTGAATATCTGCGGTTAACCGGTGCAGGGAGACCTCCGGCACGGGCGCAAGCAGATCGGTCCGTAAACGCAAAATCCGAAAGTCGGAGGGATCGACCCACGCCACGCCTTGCAAGAACATGGGAACGAGCCTGCCCTGATATTGAACCATTGCTGGCGATACTACTGATTCTGGTTTTTGTGCGAAAGCAAGAACATGGGTGCGGCGGCCATCCACCTTCTCCTCTCCCAGGTAGCGAAATATGGCTTGCGACCTATTGGATGGATAGAAATATACCCAGGAGGTGGCGAATCCCTGAGACGCTGGTGGCCGCCCGGCTTGCGGCTGTGTTAGGTCATGGCTGGCAGGTTCCAGGTCAGTCCGTGTCGACGATTCTTTTCTCGTTGCTTCCGTTTCAAACTTCTCGCCGCTTTTCAGATCAACGCGAAACTCATCGAGACCTACCAGCTTCTCTGTGATACGAGGCAAAATTAGATAATCGTAGTCGCGTTGCGTTTCGCGTACTCCTTGCCCGGACTGGACAACGGTCTCGCGAGCAATCAAGTTCGGGGTGTTCCGTGCGATGTCCAGCGTCTTGGCCCCAATTTTGTCTAGCAGCGTGGCCAGTCCCTCTTGATTGTCAGCCGCTTTGAGACCTTTGAGTTCGGGGACCGTCAATTGCAATTCTTTAATTGCACAGGACGTGAAGTTCGGGAAATTTATCTCTACTACGCTGGTAGCGTCTGATTTTGCCGCCACTTTTGACGGAGGTACGGCAGGGACGTCGGCGTCTGTTGCTGTTGTTGCTGTTGTTGAGGCGCGACCTTCGACCGGAGTGCTGTTGTTCTTGGTAGAGGCCACTTCGCCAAAGGTGATTATCCTGTCCTTCACCTTCGGTTCCACAAACCGGGCGTCATCGATAGGGGTGTTGATCTTCAGCTCGCGCACTGTTGTAACGAGCTTGGAATTCATAAAAGCCAGAGTGACTTTGAACGGGATCTTGATTCCGCCAACATCACGATAATCCGAGTAGGTTACGCTCGATTCGGGTCTTTGACTGCGAAGAAGGAGAAATGTCTTAGTGTCGAAGTAGAGCTTCTCCGGCGACTTGGGATCATCGATCTTAATCTCCCATGCCATGCTCCCCTCAACCGCTTTCTCCTTGAGAAGTCGCATCTTTGGTTTCGACTCAAGGAGGCCGGACAGCGCTGGTTTAAATCCTGCTTCGCACTCGGAGGCACTTCCGGGTTTAGGTGGAGTTTCGGTGCGGTTCAAATTCGCATCGATCTGCCAGGCCACCCTCCCGTCACAGCCATACAATGCAATGACCTTGTTTTGACTAACGTGCGAACTGAATCGCAGATTTGGACTCTTGAAGTAATACTCGAATGTTCCGTGCCGGTTTTGAGCTTGCATCGGCGATTCGGAACCCGCCCAGTCGCGATCGCCTATTTCCATGAGTGTCGTCACAGACGAGAAGTGGCTTGCTCCAACCGCCTCCAGGTATTTGGTGACAACTTTGTCCGCAGCGGTAGGTTCTTGCTGAGCGATGGCCGCAGCATGAAGTAACGAAAACAAGAGGGCTAGATGAAGGGTCGCCGACAACCACGTTCGATAAGTCACACGCCCTCCGCGATTATTCGCTCAAGGATTTTACACTTCTGGGTTGGGAGTGCCAGTTTGTCTTTTAATCACCACGGGCGTATATTAGGAGACTGAGAACTGCTGTGTACCGGCAATTGGCGAAGCACACCAGTGGGCGCAAGCCCACATTTTAATTTGGGCCCCTTCGGGTGTTGCAGCCATCGCCTGTAAGTTACTGGATTCATGGCGCTTGACGTTGAACGTGTGCGGGAAATTGCGGAGCGGGTAGCAGCCTCCAGCGGTCTCGAAGTGGTGGAAGTCGAGATCCTCGGCGGCGGCAAAGCGCGCATGCTGCGAGTGTTTTTGGATAAGGCTTCGGCCGGAACTGATCCACTGGCCGGGGTCACGCACGAAGACTGCGCGAACTTCAGCCGGGAATTTGGCACGATTCTCGATGTTGAAGATGTGGTGCCGGGGTCGTACACGCTGGAAGTTTCGTCGCCGGGGCTGGATCGAAAATTAATCAAGGCTGCGGACTTTACGCGCTTTACCGGCAGTCGCATGAAATTGACGACGCGGCAACCGGTCGATAATAACCGTCACTTTGAAGGACGGCTCGAAAATTTCAAAGACGGAAAGCTGACGCTGGACTTGAGTGTGGCCAGCCACAAGTCGCGCAAGAAAATGGGCGCGGTGGCCGGCGAGACGATTGAAATTGAATTCGCCAATGTAGAGAAGGCGAACTTGGTGCCGGAAATTTAAGAGCCGCCTTTCGGCTTCCGCCTTCGGGCACTCGAGAGTGGGTTTTTTCCGGAAGCCGGCAGCCGAACGCCGGAAGCCGACTTGATAACGGAATATTTATGGCAAGCGAGCTTTACAACACGATCGACGCACTCAGCCGGGAAAAGGGCATTGATCCGCAGATTGTGGTCAGCGCGGTGGAAGACGCCATTGTTATGGCCACGCGCAAGTACTACAAGTCGCAGGAAAATCTGCGGGCCAAACTCGACAAGGACACCGGCAAGATCAATGCCTTCGCGGTGAAAACCGTAGTGGAAACACCCGAGCAGGTGGAGGATCCGAACCTGCAGATCACGGTGGAAGATGCGCGCAAGGTCGATCCCGCACTGGAAGTCGGCGGCGAGTTGCTGATTCCGAAGGTGACTGAGGGAATCCTCGGACGCATTGCGGCGCAACTGGCGAAGCAGGTGATCTTCCAGAAGGTGCGCGAAGCGGAACGCGACACGGTTTACAACGAATACATCGGGCGAGTGCAGGAAATCGTCAACGCGACCGTGAAGCGCGTGGAAGGTCCCGATGTGATTTTCGACATCGGGAAAGCGGAAGCGCGTATGCCGCGCAAGGAGCAGTCGCGGCTGGAATCGTTTGCCATCGGCGAACGTGTGCGCGTGGTCATTGCGCGAGTGGAACGAGCCTCCAAGGGACCCGGCGTTGTGGTTTCACGAGCGGCGCCAGAGTTGGTGCAGCACTTGTTCCAAACGGAAGTTCCGGAAATTTACGACGGCACGGTCGTGATTCGCGCCATTGCGCGCGAAGCTGGAGAGCGCACCAAGATCGCCGTCATGTCCAAGGACAAGGACGTCGACGCGGTCGGCGCGTGCGTCGGCATGAAGGGCATGCGGGTGCAGTCGATTATTCGCGAACTACGCGGAGAGAAGATCGACATCATTGAATATCACGAGGACGCTGTGACCTTCGCCGAAAAGGCGCTGCAGCCTGCGAAGGTAAGTCGCGTCACCATTGTGGACAGCGGCGAGAAGCATCTGGAAGTGGTGGTCGACGACAGCCAACTGTCCCTTGCGATTGGCAAGAAGGGGCAGAACGTCCGCTTGGCCGCGAAGCTGCTTGGTTGGAAGATCGACATCAAGAGCGAAGAAGAGAAGCGGCAGGAAGTGGAATTGCAGATGGCCGCGATGGCTCCGCAAGCCACCACGCCGCTCGAGAACGTTACTGGCCTGGGCGAAGGCTTGGTGGAGAAGCTCAGTGCCGCGGGTGTGACCACCGTCGAAGCGCTGGCCGATATGACTCCGGAGCAGCTCGAGGCCATCGAAGGCATTGGTCCTAAAACGGTGGAAAAAATCAGTCTCGCAGTGAATAATTACTTTGCGAGCCTGGAAGCGGGCACCGTTGAAGGCGAAGTCCCGGCAGAGGGCGTTACTGCGGAAGGTGAGGCGGTAACGGAAGAAGGTGCGCCGGAAGTTGCCGCCGAGCAGCTAGCCAGCGATATTGTCGCCGATGAAGAAGCGGCGGCTCCTGAGGCGACGGCGGAAGCCGAAGCCGCCTCAGACGAAAACGAAGAGCAGAAGCCGAAAGATGGCTCCGCTCCCGAAACAACTGAATAATAGTCATGGCACGCGCGAACATCTGCGATGACGTGCGAGTGCAGGACGCTGACTCCGTGAGGCCGCAATGAAGACCTAAGCATAACGCGGGGTACAAGAAAGGCCGGATGAGCAAGGTTCGAATCAACGATCTCGCAAGGGAGCTGGAAGTTAAAAGCAAAGCCATTCTCGACGCGCTACCGCTCGTCGGAGTGACGGAGAAGAAGACCCATTCCAGTTCGCTCGAGGAACATGAAGCCGAAAAAGTGAGGGTCCACCTCCGCGGCTCGTCCGAAGCGCAGGCGCCGTCTGCCCGTTCTGCGCGCCCGCTGCGCGGCGAAGAAGAAATCAAGACCAAGATCGATTTGTCGCACATCTCCCGGCCAGGTGATGTGCTGAAGGCGATTACGCAGCAGAAGGAAGCGGTTGCGCCCGCGCGGCCCGCAGCGCCGCCATTAGCAGCTAAACCTGCGGTTGCTCCAGCGCCGCCGCCGGCAAGACCGACAGCATCCCCTGTTCCGCCGCCTCCGGCAGCGCATACTCCGGCAGCCCCTGCGACGCCGGCAGCGAAGCCTCCGGCGCCTGCTCCAGCTGCGCGTCCCGAAGTGGTTGCGCCTGCGGCTGAAAAGCCGGCAGCGCCCGTTGCTTCAACTGTGACTCCAGCGGCAGCGCCGCCAACGCCTCCGGTAGCGGTCGCTCCTCGTCCGGCCACGCCACCTGCGGCCCCTGTGGTTCCGCCGCCGCCAGCACCCGCATGGCCCTCGGTTACTACGGCCTCTGCAGGGGTGCAGCCTCCAGCGGTTGCTCCGCGCCCCGCAGCCTCAGTAGTTCCGGGGCCGCCGAAGCCGCCTGCTCCGCGCATGATTGTTCCACAGACCGGACCGCGTCCGGTGTACAAAGCTCCACCGCCGCGCCCGGTCGCACCGACCGCACAGACGGGTGCGCCTGCTGCCGGGACCATGCGTCCCGCGCCCGGGCGTCCAGTGCCGGGCCAGCCAATTTTCCAGCGCCCGCGTCCAATGGTGCCCGGCGGAGGTCCGCCGCGTCCATTGCGTCCGGGTGAGCGTCGTCCAATGCATCCGACGCGCTCGACGCCGGCGGGTGCACGTCCTCTCGGTGTTGGTCCGGGGCTCCCGCCTCCGGGACCAGCTCGTCCGGGTGCTCGTCCCGGTGCTCCTGCGCGACGGCCCGGCCAGCGCTATGTTCCGCGCGGCGTAAAAGAAGGCCCCATGAAGGGCTACACGCCGCCACCGCGCATGGTGGTGTCGAATGAGCCGATGCCGATCACGCGCAATATCACGATCACAGAAGGCATCAGCGTAAAAGATCTGGCAGAGAAGCTCGACATTCGCGCGAAAGACCTAATCTCGCGCCTGCTGGGTCGCGGCGTTTTCGCCACCATCAACCAGACGCTCGACGCCGAACTGGCGAGCGAGATGGCGCGCTTCTTCGGAGCCGAGACGAACGTGATCACGTTCGAAGAGCAGGCTTCGAAAGACATTGATGCAGCTGCGGCGAGTGGAGAAGAGTCTGCAGTCGAAGTCACCCCACGTCCGCCGGTGGTCACGATCATGGGTCACGTCGACCATGGCAAGACCACGCTGCTCGACTCGATTCGCGAGACCAGCGTTGCCGAGGGCGAAGCGGGCGGGATCACGCAGCACATCGGTGCCTACAAAGTTCGAATTACCGATAAGGCTTCGCCGGCGTTCGGCCGGGAGATCGTGTTCCTGGATACGCCCGGCCACGAAGCGTTTACACGCATGCGATCGCGCGGAGCGAAGGCCACGGATATCGTAGTGCTGGTTGTGGCAGCCGACGACGGCGTCATGCCGCAGACGGTCGAAGCCATCGATCACGCGCACGCCGCTGAGGTTCCCATCATCGTCGCCGTAAACAAGATCGACAAGCCCGACGCGCTTCCCGACCGCGTGAAGAAGCAACTCGCCGATCGCGGACTGGTCCCGGAAGAGTGGGGCGGCAAGACGGTGTTCGTCGACGTTTCGGCGAAGAAGAAAACGAACCTAAACCTGCTGATGGAAATGATCTGCCTGGTTGCGGATCTGGCGGAACTCAAGGCGACTCCAGAGCGCGCCGCGACTGGCGTGGTGCTGGAAGCGAAACTCGATCGCGGCCGCGGACCTGTAGCCACAGTGCTGGTGCAGAACGGCACCCTTGTGGCCGGCGACAATTTTGTAGTGGGTAACGTCTACGGCAAAATCCGTGCCATGTTTGATGATCGCGGGGCGGCATTGCAGTCTGCGCCTCCGTCGACGCCGGTGGAAATTCTGGGCATGGAAGGATTGCCGCAGGCGGGAGATCAATTCGTCGTTGTCGCTGATCGCGATAAGGCGCGAGGCATCTCCGAATACCGCGAGCAGAAGGCGCGTGAAGCTGCGCTGGCCAAGAGTTCGCGCGTATCGCTGGAAGGATTGGCGGAGCAGATCAAGACCGCGGGTACCAAGGAACTGAACATCATCCTGAAGGGCGATGTGCAGGGCTCGGTGGAAGTGCTGAGCGATCTGCTGTCGCGGCTTTCGAACGAAAAGGTTCGCCTGCGCTTGCTGCGTTCCGGCGTGGGCGCGATTACCGAAACCGACGTGCTTTTGGCGTCGGCATCGAACGCGATCATCATCGGCTTCAACGTGCGGCCGGAGCGCAAAGCGCAGGAACTGGCTGAGCAGGAAGAAGTCGACATCCGTCTGCACTCGATCATTTACGAACTGCAGGACGAGATCAAGCGCGCCATGACTGGCCTGCTTGAACCGACGATCAAGGAAACGTACCAGGGACGCGCCGAGGTGCTCGAAACCTTCCGCATTCCGAAGGTGGGAACGATTGCTGGTTGCCGCGTGACCGATGGCGTGATCAAGAACAACTCCGAAGTGCGCCTGTTACGCGACAACGTGGTCGTATTCAAGGGCAAAGTCGGGTCGCTGCGTCGCTTCAAAGACGATGCCAAGGAAGTCACCAATGGCATGGAGTGCGGCATCTCGATCGCGAACTATGGCGACATCAAGGCGCGCGACGTAATCGAGGCGTTCGCTACCGAGCGGATTGCCGCGGAAGCAATGGCGTAAGAAGTTTCGAGTTTCCAGTTTCAGGTTTCTAGTGAACTCGGTGCGGGTGGGCGTTCCTGCTCACCCGAAACTTGAAACCTGAAACTCGAAACGGCATGATCGCTTTTCTCACCCTCGAACTCCACATCGAAGCGGCACAGTCGATCAAAGATCGGCGCCAGGTTGTGCGCAGCTTGAAAGACCGACTGCGCACCAGTTTTAACGTTTCGGTCGCCGAACTCGATGCGGCGGAACTGTGGAACCGCGCAACCATCGGCGTGGTTAGCATCTCCAGCTCGAAAGATTATCTTGATGGGCTGATGAAGAATGTGGAGCGTGCCGCCACGCGCATCGCCAACAATCATGGCGCGGACGTTGCGGATGCGTTCGTGGAGTATTGCTAGCAACCACTAATTTGGGGACACCCGCCAACGGCGGCCAACGCAAGATCACCGCTCGTTGGCGATCACCAACGATTGTTGATTTCCGCAACACTCCCTAACACATTGTTACCTCCGTACTTATCTCGGTACGGCGAAAGCGCGCAACAATAGCACAGCTAGAGCAACACTTTCCTCCGGTTTTCTGATATTCTCATGCGTTTTACCTGATGAGGTGAGTGGCCGTGGAAAAGCGTGGGCTGAAATATCATCGTGGACGGGTGGGTGAGGCTCTGCGCGAAGAGATTGAGACGCTGGTCGAAGGCGAACTGGCTGATCCGAGGATTGGACTGGTGAGTGTGACCGCTGTCCATATCGCTGACGACGGGCGGTCGGCGCAGGTATGGGTCAATGTGGAAGGCGATGACGCCGATGCGGACCAAAGTCTGGAAGGCCTGGAAGCTGCGCGCGAATATATTCGTCATGAGTTGGTCGAGCGTTTGCGCCTGAGGCGTGCGCCCGAATTATATTTCCGGCTGGACCGCGCTGAAGTGGAGAAGGCGCGAGTGGAAGAGCTGCTGGCAAGGGCTAAGAAGAGAAGCAAGGGGAGCAAGGATCTCGGTGCAAAAAAGGCATAGCGACGTTGAGGATGTGCTCCGGCAGATCGGACAGCACGAGCGATTCGTGCTGACTTCGCACGCCCGGCCCGACGGCGATGCCGTGGGGTCGGCGCTCGCCTGCTGCCAGGTTCTACGCGCCATGGGCAAGCAGGCCGACGTTGTTTTGCACGACGGTGTTCCCCGCATCTACCGTTCGCTTCCCTTTGCCGATCAGGTGGTGCAATCCAGTCGCATCGCGGGTAGCTACGAAGCGGCAATCATTCTCGAATGCGACAGCATCCACCGGACACGTCTCGAAGGTTTGGAAAACCGTGTTCTGATCAGCATTGACCATCACGTTAGCGGGCGTCCGTTTGCCCACGTGAACTGGATCGATCCGCACGCGGTGGCTACCGCAGAAATGGTGTTTCGCCTGGCACGCGAGGCCGGTGTGACGTTCTCTCCTGAGATTGCCACCTGCCTGTACACAGCGTTGATGACCGACACTGGATCGTTCATGTTCCAGGGCACGAATGAAAACACGTTTGCGCTGGCGCGCGAATTGGTGTTGGCGGGAGCGGATCCGGCGCACTGTGCGCGCGGTATTTATTTCGCGCATTCGGTCGGCAAGATTCGGCTGCTCGGTGAGGCGTTGCGTAACCTGAATGTGGAAGGTCACATCGGCTACGCGTGGGTGACTCAGAAGCAGATGGAGCGCTGTGGCGCGATCGAAGAAGATTGTGAAGGTCTGGTAAATTACGTTCTCTCCATCGGCGGAGTCGAGGTCGCAGCATTCTTCCGCGAGATGCCCGATGGAAGATACCGCGTCAGCCTGCGCAGCAAGGGTAAGCTCGATGTCGCTCACGTGGCCGAAAGTTTCGGCGGCGGAGGCCACGAATGCGCCAGCGGTTGCTCGCTCGATGGTCCACTCGCCGAAGCTGTGCGCCAGGTTTTATTCCAGCTTCGCCGCGGTCCTTCCGTACAATGACGTCTGAATAACCACTAAGCACACGAAGGCACACTAAGAAAACCGAAAAGATCCCGCATCTTTTGTATCGATCGAGATTTCCTTCGTGAACCTTAGTGCCCTTGTGGTTAGAGCCGTTAACTCAATCGCTATGACCACTCGCACGCGCACAGACGTCTTGTTGATCGCAGGCTTCTGCGCATTTCTGTTTTTCTACGGCATCGGACAGTTCGGGCTGATCGGTGCGGACGAGCCTCGTTACGCGCAGGTAGCCCGCGAGATGCTGGAACGCCACGACTGGGTCACGCCTGTGCTGGGCGGCCAGCCGTGGCTCGAGAAGCCTCCGTTGTATTACTGGCAGGCGATGCTGGCCTACTCGTTGTTCGGCGTGAGTGACGTCGCCGCGCGAATTCCTTCTGCCCTTGATGCCACATTGCTGGTGATCGGCGTCTATCTCTTTTTTCGCAAGTTTCGAAGCGGGGTCGAAGCCGATGCGGCGCTCATCACAGCTTCCTGCGCGGGGGTGATCGGCTACGCTCGCGCGGCGTCGATGGACATGGCGTTGGCTGCTACATTTTCCATCGGCATGCTGTCGTGGTGGGCCTGGCGCGAGGGCGGCAAGAAGATATTTCTGGCACTTTTCTACATCTGCATGGCTTTGGGTATGCTGGCGAAAGGGCCGGTTGCACCGTTTCTGGCGGCAGCCGTGATCATCCTCTTCACGCTGGCGACTCGCGAATTTCGCATCGCGATCCGAACTGGCTGGCTCCCCGGGGTTTTTCTCTTTTGCGCGATTGCGCTGCCCTGGTATTTCCTGGCGCAGATGAGGAATCCGCAATTCTTTCGAGAATTCGTTCTCGAACACAATCTGGCGCGCTTCTCCAGCAATCTCTATCACCACCGCCAGCCGTTCTGGTATTACCTTCCGGTCACACTGTTGGCCCTGATGCCATGGACCGTTTACTTGATCACGGCATTTGTGGAATCGCTGCGATTATGGTGGACGCAACGCTGGGACGTGTTGCCTGAACCCGATCTGGAATGGCAGTTCAGCGTGTTTGCGAGCTGTTGGTTGATACTCCCGGTGCTGTTTTTCTCCATCTCACAGTCCAAGCTTCCCGGCTATATTCTTCCGGCGATTCCAGCAGGAGCAGTGTTGTTGGCCGTCTACCTGCGCGGTCATCTGATAAACGAGAACGAATCTTCCTCCAAGGTGCTAGTGGTCCTGCACGCCCTGGTGGCTGCGGCGCCAATCATTCCATCTGTGCTGATCGCATATGTAATCACGGAGCACCGGTTGCCTGCGGGACGGCCCATGCTGACTACGCTGGCCATTGCGTTCGTGCTCTGTGCAGCCATAGCTTTGACGCTGGTGAGCCGGATGCGCTTACGCATGTTGCGCTTCGTGACGCTCGTTCCGGTGGTGCTTTCGGTTGCGGCCGTGCTGAAACTAGGGGCGGTTTCGATCGATCAGAAGTTATCCACGCGGCCGCTCGCAGTGGAACTGGCCGGAGCGGCGACGCGTCCCATACCGCTCGCAGTTTACGGTGTGCCTCGCGAGATCGAGTACGGGCTCGCGTTCTATCGCAACCAGACGATCTTGCGTTATGAGCGGGAGAGCGTTCCGGCGGGAGAGCATCTGTTAGTAGCTCCCGCCACCTGGAAGGTGAACGTGGCAAAGGAGACTTCAGGCCGGCGTGTGCTACTTCTAGGATATTATGCGCCGCAGAATGTGGACTACTACTGGGTGGGAGCCGCAGGCTCCAAACCGTAGCTGCTCTGCGCCCGCCGCACGGTTGGGAGTTTCGGGTGCTCTTAGGTGGGGAGACGGGCAGAGGGATTCATGTGCTGGTTTTGTGCCACCTCCCAGACAGACTAGAGGTGAGTGGGTATGAAGAATCCAGTTCGGTTCCTGATGCATGTGCCCGTTCTATGGGTTTTCGTTCTGTCATATTTGCTTGGTGTGGCCTTGGAGAGGGTGCGTCACGGCACCATCTCTCCAAGAGCGGCGCAGGTAACTACGATCGCGGGCGGTGTTCTATTTGCTGTCGGAACGGTAATCGCGGGCTGGGGCCTGGTCCTCTTTCGTAGAGCTAGAACCACGACTGTTCCCGGCAAATTGTCGGCAAAGCTCGTGAAATCGGGGCCCTACCGCTTCACTCGCAACCCTATGTACGTAGGCCTAGTCTTGGCCTACCTTGGAGAGGCAGCGTTGTTGAAGCAGGTCTGGCCCGTGGTTGTGCTGCCTTTCACGGTTGCCTATCTTCACTGGACCGTGATTCCGGTAGAAGAAGGAAGGCTTGTAGAAGCCTTCCATAACGAGTACGAAGAGTACCGAGCGCGCGTGCGGCGTTGGCTCTAGGAACATCAGCTACATGAAG
>Ga0207663_10000483_pt1 | contig 17302 bp, 21 predicted proteins | sample LARL53metaG_FD_184346 | JGI IMG/M metagenome (GOLD analysis project Ga0207663, IMG submission 184346) | Corn, switchgrass and miscanthus rhizosphere microbial communities from Kellogg Biological Station, Michigan, USA - LAR L5-3 metaG... | ecosystem: Host-associated > Plants > Roots >...
CAGTGGTCTGATGAAGCTGTACACCGGCAGCATCCCGGCTAGTCCGGACATTCCGACCACCGGCATGCTGCTGGCCGCCTTGCCGCTGGCCCCCGTCGCCGCTGTCGTCTCGATGGGCGTGCAGAAAGCGATCGTCAGCGATCCAGGGAGTGGTGGCGTCGATGGTTCCTATGGGTTGGTCTTCGATGGTGGTGGTGGCGAAGGGGCGGCCGGCCACTTCATTGTCACGGCTGGCGTCATCGCTTCGGTAGTGATCAGTGCTACTGGCTCGGGTTACGCCACGGTACCGACCATCAGCGGGTTCGCCAATGCTGGGCTGACCGGTGGTGCACTCACCCCGGTGATGACCGCGATCATTGAATTCAATCCGATGATGACCGCCACGGCGAGCGGTAGTGGGATGATCGGGTTGGCTCGATTTACCACCGCTGGGGATGTGCCGATTCTTGATCTCGATGTCGGCAGCACGAACGACTATTCGGTGCTGACCAACAACGTCAATATCGTCGAAGGCGGTGCGGTGGCGTGCTCCGCTGAGGTACTGATTGAACTGTAAATGGCCACACCGCTGCTTCCACCGATCGTCCAACATCTTGCTATAGCGAGCTTGCCGCTCCCAAGCACTCAACATCGACCGGGCAACAACTGCATCTGTGCTGGGGTCGGCGCCAGCGGAGACGCTGATAGCGGCGGTGGCACCGGCAGCGGTGGTGATGGAATCATCGTCACCCCACCCGGCGACGGCGATGGTGGCTATACCTACGGCGGTACGTTCTTGCCACTGCCGGCGGTATTGGTGGCGGCAGCGCTGGAAATTGCTGCCTCGCGCTCGATTTGGGGGTCACCGATCTGGATATACGATATCCCACAAGTCGGCAATCTGACTATTCCTGGCTCCTTACAATTCAAGGGCACCATGCTGAACAATTATCCCGTACTGCGTACCGATTTCCGGTTGGTGCGCGGCGTCACCAATGAGATCGTGTTCTTTGTGCGCGACCTCGATCGCAAGCCGGTTTCGCTGACCACCGCCGACACCCTGACGATTAACGTCGTCGATCCGATGACCGATCGGCTGTTGATGAGTCGCGCTCTGACGATCGTCGATGTCGCCAAGGGCATCTACCAGTTCGCCACCTTGCCGTCCGAGATGGATTCGTGGCCGACAGGTCCGTTGCGATGGAGCATTGGCTACAATCGTGGCGGCGTGGACACCGTGCTGTTATGGACCGATCAGAGCTATTCGCCGTACAGCGATCTGGTTGTGGTCGATACCCCGACTCCTGGACCGCGCCCCACCAGGGTGCTGACTTGGGACGACTTCAGCCCGCTGATCAATGGCAGTGGGGCTTATTTCAATACGACCGTGCCGCCGACCTATTATAGTTCATCGCTGCCGGGGGCGGCGCAAGACGGCTATGCCAACGGCACGCAGACCACCGTCGCAAAACTTGCCGACTTCACCGGCACAATTCGTCTCGAAGCCACGCTGATCGCTCCCCCTAATCCGGCCGCAAACGCCGCCGAATCGCCTGATTGGTTCAGCGTCTTCAGCCGCGACTACAAGGCTTACTCTGGTATGGATACCTTAAACCTTACTGGGAACTATATCTGGCTGCGGGTCGTCGTCATTTTGTTGAAGGGGACGGTGACCGAGGTAGCATATCGGGTCTGAATTTGGCTATGATGCCAACATGACGATCTACGTTTCCGCCGATTCTCATTTTGGCCATGACCGAATTCGCGAATCGTGCCAGCGGCCGTTTGCCTCGTTGGATGAGATGAACGAAACCCTGGTGGCGAAATGGAACGCCACGGTCGCTCCCGAGGATACCGTTTGGCATCTCGGCGACTTCGCCTGGAATTCTGGCAGCGAACATTTCTTCTATCGGCTGAATGGCCAAAAGCATCTCATCATCGGCAACCATGACAGCAAAAAGGTCCTGGCGCTCCCCTGGCTATCGCAGCAGCCCTATCACGAACTCACCACGATCGAGGATGGGACTAAGGTTTATTGGGTACTGTTTCATTATCCGATTGAAAACTGGAATCGGCGGCATCACGGCAGCATTCACCTGCACGGCCATGATCATGGTCGGACGAGGGCGATGGCCAATCGTTATGATGTTGGGGTGGACTGTAATTTCTTCCGCCCGATCAGTCTGACAGAGATCAAGACGCAACTTGCAGTTTGACGATCGAGTGTGGACAGCCGTCCACGACGCGGTTGTGATGCGTAAGCACAGACGCATGCCGACCGGGTGGATTAACTTCAATTGCACCATTTGCCATGAGCGGCGGCTGCGCGGCGGGGTGATCAACACTGCGGCGGTGACCTCCGTCTCTTGCTTCAACTGCGGCTGGAAATGTTCGTATCGCTTCGGCAAAGGGTTGGCAGATGAAATGCGGCAGTTTTTGCTCAGTCTGGGCATCCCCGAGCGCGACGTCGCCCATCTGGCGCTCTATGCCGAGCAACTTCGCCGATTGGTGATCGATGATCCACAATTGCAGCGCGACCTCGATATCACGGTGGCGCCGTCATTTACCGGCATTGGGCTGCCAAGCAGCGCAAAGACGTTGGATGAATGGCACGCGTGCGGCTGCGATGATTCTGATCTCCAGGAAACCGTGGCCTATCTTCTGTCGCGTGGCGAGGTGGCAGCGTGTGCTTCCACCTACTATTGGACGCCGCGCCGCAGCCTGCGCCGCCATCTGATCATCCCGTGCTACCACGATGAACGGCTGGTCGGCTGGGTGGGGCGTGCGATCGACAACATAAAGCAACGTTATTATTCACAAGTACCCAGCAATTATCTATTCAATACTCAATTTCTCCATGGCGAGCGGCACTATATACCGATCGTTGAGGGTGTGTTTGATGCACTGCTGATCGACGGTGTCGCCGCCCTCGGCGCCAGTTTGAATACTCAACAGATCGCTTGGATCAACCAGAGCGGCAAACAGCCGGTGGTGGTGCCGGACCGCGATGCCAGCGGCGATCGGCTGGTTGAGATCGCCATCGCGCAGGGGTGGCCGGTGGCAGCGCCGCATTATGGCCGTCACCAGTGGTGGGAGGCTGATGTAAAGGACGCCGCCGAGGCTGTATGTCGTTACGGAAAACTGTACGTACTACAATCAATTATCGCAACACAGGAAACCCACGCCACGCTGATTCGGATGCGTGCGAGTTACCATGTGAGGTGATATACTTTGTTTTTCAGCATAGGATTATTAGATGACTGGACGCGAACGTTTTAGACTAGAAGTACAACGACTGATTTTGAGCCGTTTGATTTCCGACCCCGATAGTTTTGCCCGCTGCCGCACTATTTTGCGCGAAGAATATTTCGATGACCAGTTGCGGCCGACCGCGCGTTTTATCTTGCAATACGCCGATGATTACCGCGATCTCCCGAAGGTCGATCTGATTCACGCGAAGACCGGTCAGCAGTTGACCCTGACTCCAGCGACTGAGATGGTGCGCCTGCGCGAGTGGTTGCTCAAGGAAGTCGAAGAATTTTGCAAATATCGCTCGTTCGAGAACGCCTTATTCGCGTCGATGCCCAAACTGGAAAAGGGTGACTACACCGAGCTATATCGTCCGTTTCTTGACTCGATGACGATCTCGCTGGTGTCCGACCTCGGCACTGACTTCTTTGCCGAACCAGCAGAACGGCTGCGCCGCATGCTGGACAAATCGTCCTTCGTATCTACTGGCTGGCAAACGTTGGACGAAAAGCTTTACGGCGGGTTTTTCCGAGGCGGTTTGAACATCTTCTGCGGGCAGTCTGGTTCCGGCAAATCGCTGGTGCTGCAAAATCTGGCTATCAATTGGGCACTCGACGGTCATCTGGTGATCTATTTTACTCTCGAATTGGCCGAAGAACTTGTGGCGTCGCGCATCACCTCGATGATCACCGGGCGCTCGACTAAGGAAGTGTTTCGTGACGTAGATGAAGCCGGGCTGATGATCAATGTGGTCGCCAAGAAGAGCAAAGCCGGGCGCTTGCAAATCAAGAAGATGCCCGAGGGTTCAACCACTGCCAATCACCTGCGAGGTTATCTCAAAGAATTTGAGATACAGACCGGCCGCAAACCCGATGCGATCGTCGTGGACTATCTCGACCTGATGTATCCAACCGATCGTCGCATTAATCCATCGGAATTGTTCATCAAGGACAAGCAGGTGGCGGAAGAACTGCGTGCCATGTACCATGAGACCAATACCTTCGGCGCCACTGCGTCGCAATTGAACCGCCAATCGTTTGAAGCTGATAACCAATTCCAGCAGTCGCACATTGCCGGCGGGATGAGTAAGATCAATACGGCCGATAACGTGTTCGCTATTTGGAAGGATAAGATCGACCAGGGCGTCTATGAGTTGCAGTTTATGAAGACCCGCACCGCCTGGACCAATAGCCAAGTGCGAATCAAGCTGCATTATAATCGTGATTCGATGCGAATCGCCGATTTCGATGAACCATCGAGCAGTGGTGCCGACATCCGCGCGGAAATGACGGAGCGTAGCGCTTCATCAAGCAACGCCCAACGATTTCTTTCCATGATCGGTCGGTAACCGCTAAATAAGCTATATTTGGGTGCGTAATAATGGATGAATGGATGCGATCATACATCATGGCAACTGAGAAGTTGACCTTGGAGGACGATCAGACCGTGATCGAAGCCGTTCCTGTGCCGCTCCCCGATCACGCTTTACTGGAAGACCTTGAGCACATCATCTTTAAGCTTCGTGCCTTCATGGAGAGCAGTCACGGGGATTTTGCACTCGGAGTCGAGGCCGGCATGCAGCGTGCCGCTGAGATGATCGAGAACGTGCTCAAGCGGCATCAGGAGAGCGATCTTGGACATTAAACTGCGTAGCATCATCGAAGAATTACTCGATTATGCGCCGCCGCGCGAACGTGAATTGTTCATAGAGAGCCGAGGCGCGCAAGTCATCGCCTCGGCACTCAATCTCATCCGGCTGATGCGGGAAAGTTTCGAACCCGAAGTGGCCGGCGATTTGTCCCGCCGGCTGGTGCGGGCAATCGCTAGCGAAGACCCGGAAAAATTCAGCCGTCGCCTGCGATCATTGCGGGAAAGTAAAAAGGAGCGTCGCGATGGTCAAGCTGAATGAGTTGGATACTTCGGCGATCGGCACGCCGGTGAAGAACTGGCTGGGCCAGCGCGGCAATGCCCTGCTCGGCGGATTCACTGGAAGTGGCCGGGCGACGGGCCGGCATACTGCCCGGTTGGTTGCCAACAAGCTGTATCGCTCATGGCAGAGCTATCTTGGGATTCATGGACTGGATGCCACTCCCAAGAATCTCAGCGAGTTTATTCAAGACGTCTTCGATGACAATGTCATGGGGCAATTGCAACAGGCTGTACCAAATATTTTCCCACCACCTCCTGCATCATCTAGCGGAGCAGCGACACAGAATCCAATTCAACCGCAGCCCGGTGGCGGTGCGGCAGGACAAGCGCAACAATCTTCCGGTGGTGGATCACCACCTAACCCTCCAGGCGATATGGATGGTCCGGCGCCGCAGCCGATATCCCCCACTGGCGGTGGGCCAGAGGGTGGGAGCTTTCTCGATAGCTCCTGGCTGAAAAAAGCCGGCGCAGAGGGCAATGGCTATAACATGGCTAAGGGCGGCAAGGCACTGGCCGACGCTGCCCAGCAGGCACTCGGCGCCGGCCACAAGGTCGAGTTAGTCACCGACAACGGTAGGCGAACTATCCCGATCACGAGCGTCAGCGGTGGCATGTTAACCGACGCAGAGGGGCAGCCCTGGGGATCGATGTCGCTCGCTGCCGACGGCACGGGCAAAGAGGGCCTGCGTATAACCCCTGGTGGTCAGTCGCAAGCCACTCAGCAGCCATTGACTACACCCGCCGCCGGGGCCACAGCGCCGCCGCAGGCTACACCGCAAGCAACGGCCGCTCAGCCATCATTGTCAAATGTAACTGTGACGCCACGGACGGCTGCTCCGCAGGCTACAGCGCAATCAACGGCCCCTCAGCCATCGTTGTCGAATGTGACTGTGACGCCAAGGACAACACAGACGGCGGCTGCGCCGCAGGCTACACCGCAGGCAACGGCCACGCCACCTAATGTGGCGGTGATACCACAGACGCGAAAACCGGTTGTCCGAAGACGAGCAGGACAAGGAACTAGTGTCCCGATGCAGCCAGCGTCTGTTGCTCCGACACGGCCTACAAGTGTGCCGACACAGCCAGCAAGTGCAGCACGTCGTCGCCAAGGCTTGACTCAGGCAGAAGTCGCGACTTTGAGTCCGTCGGCACAAGAACAGGTTAGACAACAATTGGCGGCAAGGACAGCAGGTGCGACGCAGCCAGTGTCCGCTGTGCCATCCAGTCGTGGAGTACGATAAGGATATTTTGGATGCGCTACCGCGAATTGCTAACAGAGAATGATGCCCAAGCCTTTATGTTGCAAAAAGATAGGATTGAGGATTTGATACGTGCATTTCCTGGATCAGGTCCATTGCCCAAAGAGATTTTGGATGCATTTGATGAGATGCGGGCTATTGGTTCGCGTGGTGCCGAACAAAATGCTTGGGTGAAGAGCTATTTCCAGAAATTGCGCGACTTGATGGATGCGGCTAATGCGGCGGACCCCAGGATCGATCGTCAACAGGCACGATACACGCCGCCTAACGAGAACATCCGGACTAGATGGCAAGAACAAGCTTTCCAGAAGAGCATGGAGAGATTAAGGAATGCAGTATCCGAGTTTTGGGACGAACAAACACAGCGACGATATGACGGTTTTGGGACTATTGACGTAACGTCAGATTGGCAATTAGAAAGAATACAAAGAGCAGAAGAACGTATGCGAATGGCATATGATAGGTTGGTGTCAGATGTTAAAGCCTTTTCCGATCCTGTTACACGCGGAGAAGCTCTGGAATTGGCCATGGACCTCATTCATGGCTACAATGATATTATCCGAAGTGCATTTGTGGATGAATAGATGAGGTCGAACAATGATGAAGCGTAACATGCTGAACGAGAACGGAGTGACTGGAATGTCGCCACAGAGTGCAGGAACGCCACAATCCAATGCGAAAATGTCGCGGGCTATACAGGATCAGGTCATGGTGGCGCTCGCTCGTATCTTGCTCAAACAGGGTATTGCTAAAGTACAACCGCCGCAACAAGGGAAACAAGCACAGGGAGCAACGTCTGGATCAACCGGCAGTGGATATCAGGGGATGGCTGGTAGCGGAGCAGGTCTTAATGTACCCATTGATCCTACGCGTCTTGCAACTGCTATGAGCAAGACCGGCGTTGATCAATATACATACACGGATGTTATGAAAGTTGTTAGTGACAACGATAATATTACACCAGATCAGCTAATGGATAAGCTCGTCCAACAACATGCCCATATCGATGCCCGTTTGTACAAAGCCTTGCGAAGCGCAGCATCGTACGCATGACCGACTATCCATTCCTGACCGATCTCTGCGAAAGCCATCTGATTCCATCTCGCACGTCGCTCAAGGGTTGGAAGCTAACCAAGCTGCGCGATCTCTGCTATCTCTACTTCCTCGGCCTGCGGATTCTATTGAGTGATCAAGCCACCAAGGGCTGGGCGAGACGCTATTGTGCCTCAACGGGTGAATCTAACGATTACAGCAAATGGCGCAACAGCGGTAATGATTTGTATGTCATGCTGCACGCCTTGACCGCCGACGATCAAGCCGATAAGCTCGACATCACCCCGAGTGTGGTGCGTCAGTGGCTGCGCCATGTGGCGGTGCATGATCCGGAAGACGACACGCATCGATTCTTCATGCGCTTAGATGGCATGTTCCACGTCAGCAACAGCACCATGCGGGCCATGCGGCGTCTCATTCTCGATTGGGATGACGTCGATGATCGCGACCGCGATGATGTGCTGACCAAGCTCATTCAGATGATCCATACTTTGGCGTCGTCGAACAGCGAACTGTTGCCAGAACTAAAGAAAATGTCGGTGACGGAAAGTGCCTCGGCCGGCGCGACCGGCAGTGCCAGCGTCGCTACAGTGGTCGGCGGCCTGGGCGCTGGGTTCGATCCCGACGGCAAATGGCGTAGTGTATTCAGCAAGAAAAAGCCAGTGGTGGTGCGTCGGTGACACTATTGTGTCAATCGGTGCTAAATAATTACAAACAAATTCCGAGAGGATACTCTTTATGCCAACTGAATATTTTTATGGCGTCGACGCGATTGGTGGCGTCACCAGCAAGCCACATGGTTTCGTTAACACTGGCTACGAAACACTGTCTTCGAATTTCGAGTTCATCCAGATTACGACCAGTGTTGATATCCGGCCGAATACTACGGCCGGCGGTGGCAGTGCTGCGTCCCAGGCCGCGCTCGACAAGCTGATCCAGGTCGTCTCGCTGCGCGGCCAGCCGGTGATCATGGGCAATGTCACTGGCGGCGGTCCCTACGTTCTGAAGCTGACAATCGAACACCCGTATGCGTGGCAAAGCACGGCGACTTCAGCCAGCCTTCCAACGGACGCCACGTTGACACTGCCGTGGCCTGACGCTCGCGCGAACGAAGACCTTGTTAACCGCATCAAGGCCGATGGCATCAACTTTGGTTTTGGCGGCAGTACTACTACAGTCGTGTTCGGCAACGTGCTCGCGTAATCGCACGTCACGGCCAAACATCAAGCCCTGGTAGGGAGACCTACCAGGGCTTTTCTATGATCGACCGATTATGCCTAAATAATCAACTATGAGTCTGGACGAATTGTTAGAGCGGGCGGTCTCGGTGAGCAAGATTATTTGGCGGCGCCGGGGCGGTGACATCTCGCGAAAGGAAGTGAAGCGGTTGGTGGCGACCGACGTGCAACCCCGCACGACCATCAAGCTGGAGGATGGGGATGCAAGCTAGTACTGACGATCTCGATTTCATGCGCGTCATGCAGGCCATGTTCGGCATGGATGAGGAGATGGTGAGCGATCTGATCGAGCGGCTAGAGGCCGCCGACATGACCGCATTGACCGACGCCCTGGTCAATCAGGACAAGACCGCTGCCGAGCAGATCGTCGCCTCGGCCAATACCGATGAGACGGTAAATCCGCTGTTCCGGGGCAACTTGGATCATGAGCAGCCGAAGAAGAAGAAGCGGGTGCGGCGGGTTGAGGATGACTATCAATACAAATTCGGCGACGACGTGCAGGTGACGATCACCGATCCGGAGACCGGCAAGGTGCGCCATGTGGACGGCACGGTATATTTGCCCGATGGACCAGATGATACCATCGGGGTAAAGGTTCAAGGAAAATCCAGGATGGTGAAGCGAAGCAGGCTGAATAAGCTAGAGGAGAATGTCATCGGCATGACAGCGATGCCGGAACTGGCCCGCATGCAGCAATTGGCTGGACTACAACCGGCCGGGGCCGACGTAGCGCCGACTGAGATTGCCGTGTCATCCGAGTCGGACACCACGGCTGATCCGTGCACGGCGGCAGAACAGGCGATGGCTGCGTTGGACGTGGTGGACTCGATGCTGCCCAATATCCGCTTGGCGGATATCAAGCAAATTCGTCAGCGCATTATGACTTTGCAGAGTCAGATGAATGAGGGCATGATCGCGCGTCCCAGGAAGACGTGATGCGGCCATGCGCTACCATGAAATTGCATCGGGCTTACGGGTTGCTCTATCCTGCGAAGAGCAGGAGTTGATCGACAAATTTGACCGTGAGCCATTCACTAAAGACGAAATGAATGAGCGCGAGCAGGAACTGGCCCGTTTGATGGTGTCGCGCGGCACACTCGATCAGTATCCGCAGAACGATAAGGTATTTTACCACCTAAGTTCCGTGAACGATATTTGGAGAGAACCTTGATAGACCGTCGTGAAGTCGAACAAATGTCCAAGTTTCTCGCGGCCGTCGATTCGCCGTCCGAAGCGGGTCCTGCCGCCACCTCGGTGGGTGATGGCGGCGTGGCCGAGATGAAGGCGATCCTAGAGCGATTTCACAGCGCCGCCGATAATGTGCTGGCTGAAACGCCAAATGATCGGGAGTTGCGCGAAGCATTGGTTACCGAATCAACAGACACGGGCGCTCGCATCGGTGCGTGGGAAATCCGCGCACATGTCAGCGGTAGTCATCGGTTGTATGATGTGGTCAACGTCTTGACCAATCAGCCGCTGGCGCGCGACCTGTTGCTCTACGAGGCGGCCCTTGGTCTTGTCCGCATCCTCAATGAAGGCGGTCGGATCAACTCTGGTTCGGCAATCGATTTGCTGCGTGCCGAGCAGGAGTACGGCCAACTCGTGCAGGATATGGTGTTGTACAAGCACCGGCTCACCAAGCAGCCGAACAGTCCGCGTCGGTTGGTATTTGAAGCACGTTACGGCGATGCCAAGCGCCGGGCAGTCTTGGCGCGCGAACGCGTTCACAAGCTGGCCGATATGCGCTAGCTGTTCTGCAAACGCCTTTGAGGCCCATCGCATAAATAGGCCGATATAGTTCTGAGGCGTTTGAATGAATTCTCGCCGCTCGGCGACTTCCACCGCTGCTCCGCTGCTCGACTTGATCGAACGGCGGTTCGATCTGCGCCTTGGCGGATCGGCGGAGCATCTACGGGGTGTGCATGAGCATTATCTGGCCAAGCGCACGCTGCTGTTATGGGAACACGGCGAGGCCGACGCGTTGGCGCGAGAGGACTATGCCAAAGCGGTGCTGATCAGCGAAGCGGCGCGGCTTATGCTGCGCGAGATCGACCCCAGGCCACGCCGGACGAAGAATAAGAAGGGAACCACTAAATGACCAAGAAGACCAAGGCGCCCGTGCGCGAAGGCGTCAAGAAGGCCAAGGCGCCCGTGCGCGAAGGTCTGGCATTTCTCATTGAAGACGCATTGCAGCGATCCGAGGTTGTGATCGCTGCTGAGGCGATCGTCGAAAAACTGCAAGGCATGGCCGAGGATTTGTCGAAGGTTGAGGCCAATGACATCATGCCCTTGTTCGATTCGTTGACCAACGCATTCGGCCCCCAAGTCGCACAGAATTTTAATACCGTGGCGACCGAACAGGTACGCAATCTGATCACCGGGGTGCAGCAAGCCAAGGCGGCGATGGACGGCGAAATCTTGCGCCTCAAGAAGGCCGTCGAGGGTGGTGACACCAGCGACATGGGCATGACCGGCGAGTTGCCGCTCGGTCCGGGTGGCGAGCCGGGTATGGAACCGCCGGCTGGGCCAGACGCCGGGCTATCGGATGTGCCGCCCGAGGGGATGCCGCCGGATGAGGGGATGCCACCCGACGCTGGCGAGGATGCGCTGGCAATTGGTGGTGACTTCGCCGGCCGACCGAAGAAGATGGAGAGTCGCCGGTCGAAGGGCAAGATCGCCGAAGATAACATGATGCCGCACTCGCATGAGAGCACCAATTTTCCGGCCAATCTGGCCAATCTTGCGGTGTTCCATCCCGGCGCAGGCCGACTGGCGCAAGCGATTGCCAATCAGATTAGGACCAAGGAATTGTCGCTGGAACAGCGCAAGGGATTGTCTTCGGTGCTGTCGAATATCTCGGCGTTTGGCCATGAATCGGCGCACTGGTCTGGGATCGATCCCAATGCAGCGGTTAACATGAAGCTGCGTGCCGAGCATATTGCCGAGAATGAGACCCCGGTGGTGGAGATGATCGTCGGTGAACTGCGGAAGTTGGCATTTATGCTCAACCTGCATCACGATCATATGCTGGAATGCAATATCGCCATGCTGCGTAAAGCCAGCGATCCGGACGCATTGATTCTCAAGACTTTCCGCACCAAGTTGGCGGAAGCCCAAGACGGACAATGGGCTGCCATTCGCACCGCGAGGACGTTTGCAATTGATATCGAAGACGTCGTCGCGGTGGTTAAGGAGGCCGCCGCACGGCGCCCTTTCCCCCGGAAGTCGGTCGATGAAGATGCGCCGCCCTTGATGCAGGGGGCATCGCTGTTCCCGGTCGACACGGCGACTACCGGCACCGGTGCACCAAATCCGATGCCGAACACAGCGCCCGATCCAAACGCCCAGCCCCTCGGCATGCCCAATAATCAAAGCGCCTCGACGGTGAAGCCGTTGTCGCCGGCTGATTTACGGGCGCAGCAAAACATGCAGCAGCAGCAAACGGCGATCAGTCAGGCGTCTACACCAAATCCGAATATGCAGCCCAACAACCAAGCGACGCAATCGACCACCCGCAACGTGCACCCGCAACAGCCGCAAAACGCACCAAATACTCAACCCATCGGCCCATCCGGCCCAAGCAATCCCGCAATGAGGCGGGGATTTATGCAGAAATAGGAAGGGGCGGGATCATCGATCCCGCCCATAATATCATGCTGCTTTGTGAACTCTTTGATGCCGACGACATGACCGAACAGTTGCGACAGGCGGCCTTGGACTACCTGACGCCATTGCTTGGCGAGAATGTGCCCTTCGTCACGGTCGATCAGATGATCGAGGCGCTGCGTAACAGCAACTTCGGCATTGTCATCAATCAACCGATGATCATGGATATCCTCGATCCTGATCAAGTCGAGGCGGTGGACAAGATCGAGGGAGATAAGATTTTCCTCGCCACCCCGGACACCATCGCGCAGGACCGCGAGGTGTCGGCCGATGACGCCGTGAAGGACCAGGAACACGTCGCGGACATGGCCCAGGGTCAGGCGCAGCAGAACATGCAGCAACCGGCCAATCCGCCATCGCCGCAGCCGCCACCGCCCAAGCCGTCTGTAGCAAAAGGTTGATTTCATCGCGCCTATTCAGTTAGTTTAATTCATTAACCTTATTGAAGTAATACGCGAATGAATCTGATTGAACGCTATTGCTATCCACAACTTGCAAAGATCACCAACGAGGACGGCGCCCGCCACTACATCTGCCCCGACAGCGGACATAAGCTGCCATCGGTCACCACCATTCTATCCGCCACATCCGATAACAAGCTACTGCGCGAGTGGCGCCTGCGGGTCGGTGACAAGAAGGCCGATGAGATTAAGCAGGAGGCGACCGCGTTGGGTTCGCTTTTGCACAAGCATCTGGAAAACTACATCGTCGGCGAACCGCGTCCCGGTGGCAATAACTACATTAGGTTGATGGCCGAGCGCATGGCCGATCAGATCATTGCGCGGGGTTTGCCAGACATAGAAGAAGTCTGGGGATCGGAAGTGGTGGTGTATTCCCCCGAATTGTACGCTGGTACCACCGACCTGATTGGCCTGTATCGTGGCCGACCCGCGATCATTGACTTCAAGACCGCGAACAAGATGCGGACTCGCAAGATGATCGACGACTACTTCCACCAATTGGGCGCTTATAGCTTGGCACACGATGAACGCTATGGAACGAGGATCGACACAGGGGTCATCCTCATGGTGTCGCGTGCCTGCGACTACGAAGCCTTCATTGTCGAGGGTACGGAATTCACCGACTACAAGGCACGGTTTCTCGACCGGTTGGAACTCTTCCTCACTAAATAGCGCAATGCCAAAGTGCCGCTCAGGATGAACCCGTTTCTTCTGCCTTCCGGCGAACGACTAGCGGACTGGCGGCACTTTCGCATCTCGCTTACCGCGTTTTCCGACCGTCAACGATACACTGCTGTGGCCAGCTACTGGGCGCAAGCGCCGCTGATCAAGCTCGCCTACGATCTCGACAATTGTCAGGGATGGCCGAGCATTTGGGAGATGATTCACGCCAATCGGTGGTGCCGCAATACAGTGGCGATCGGCATGGAGGCCACCCTGCGATTGGCCGATATGTCACCCGACCGGCTATCGTTGCGTCTTATCCATGATCGAAAAATCGAAGACATCCTCGTGATCTTGTTAATTGACGATCATTGGGTATTGAATTATGATTGGGGTTCTCTTCGCGTATCTTCCGCAACTGATCATTATATCATGCGGGAGTGGCGATTTACGGGACGCGGCTATTCAACGCTCGACGGCTGATCGCCGTCGAATACATTTCAGGACTTGATTTGGATGCATGTACGTAAGCGCAACGGCAGTTTAGAGCCTGTCAATCTCAACAAGATCGTCGCTAGCCTCGAACGCTATTGTGGCGATTTACCCGGTATTGATGTCTATCGCATTGCCACCAAGACGGTGGGCGGACTGGTCGATGGCGTCAGCACCCGCGAACTCGATATGTTCTCGGTTCGCACCGCCAAAGACCTGATCATCGACGATCCGGTCTACTCACGGGTGGCGGCGCGTATCCTTGCTAACCTGATCCAGAAGGAGGTCTCCGGCCAGGACATTCAGAGTTTTTCCCAATCGATCGAGGCGGGATTTGCCCAAGGAATTATCTCGACAGCAACCCATGCTTTGGTGATGGCCAACAAGCGTAAGCTGAACTCGGCGATCAAGCACGAGCGTGATTGGCACATGGAGTATCACGGGTTGCAGACCGTGTACGACCGTTATCTGCTGAAACATCGCACCTTGATCGCCTCGGAGGATGGTGGACGCAAGCAGCGGGCGGTGCTGGAGACGCCGCAGTATTTCCTCTTGCGCGTAGCATGTGGTCTGGCGGAGGATGCCAGTGAGGCGATCGAGTTGTACAATCTGCTGTCGTCGCTGGAGTATATGTGCTCGACGCCGACTTTATTTAATTCCGGGACGGTTAAGAGTCAACTTTCAAGTTGTTATCTACTCGACAGTCCAACCGATTGCCTCGAAGACCTGTACAAGCGCTACGCGGATATTGCTATGCTGTCCAAGTTTGCCGGCGGAATTGGGGCGTCATACAGCCGCATTCGCAGCAAAGGCTCATTGATCAGGGGCACCAATGGCAACTCTAATGGCTTGGTGCCCTGGGCGCATACGTTGTCGGCCTCGGTGGGCAGCGTGAATCAAGGCGGGAAACGAAAAGGTGCCGCCTGTATCTATTTGGAAACCCATCACCCTGATCTGTTGCAATTCCTCGAACTCAAGGACAATACCGGGGAAAAGGAGCAGCGGGCCTACAACCTCAATCTGGCCAATTGGATTTCTGATCTGTTCATGAAGCGAGTCAAAGATGACACCATTTGGTCATTTTTCGATCCGACAGTCGCGCCAGAATTGACCGATTTACATGGCGATGCCTATGAACGACGCTATCTGGAATTAGAGGCGGATGGAAAGTTCGTCGAACAGTTACCAGCCCGGCAAATCTACTCACGCATGATGCGTACGCTGGCTGAAACTGGCAATGGTTGGATGTGCTTCAAGGATGCGGCTAATCGGCGCGGCAATCAGGTGAACGATGAAGCTGGCACAATGATACATTTGTCAAATCTATGCGTCGAGGTCCTTGAGGTAACTTCCTCGGGCCGGAGGCGATTGATGCAACGCGACGAGATGATGAAGATAAGTGCCGCCGATATGATGGAGAAGAATATTCATGTTGTAGGGTTTGATACACAGCGGGATGCATTCGAAGTATTAGAAGGTATGGAGATAGCAACCTGTAATCTTGGGTCAATCAATGTCGGGCGCGGCTATGTCAAACACGGCAAACTCGACAAGGAGAAATTGCGCCGCAATGTAGCGATCGCCGTTAAGTATCTTGATCGAGTGATTGATCGGAACTTCTATCCGGCGCCGGAGGCCGAAGCGTCCAATAAAAGGTGGCGTCCGGTCGGACTTGGGCTGATGGGCTTGGCTGACTTATTTTTCCAGCTACGCTTGTCGTTCGAGAGCCAGGAGGCGATTAATCTGTCCGCTGAAATACAAGAGGAAATCTATTACCAAGCGTTACGCACTTCCTGCGATCTGGCACAAGAACTCGGCCCCCATCGTGATTTCGGCCTCACCCGTGCCGCCCATGGACATCTGCAATTTGATCTGGCTGATGTTGAACCGAATGATCCGGAACGATGGGACGCACTTCGGAAGGACATACTGCTTCATGGCCTGCGTAATTCGCTGCTGATCGCCGTCGCGCCGACCGCTACGATCAGTCATATCTGCGGGGTGGAGGAATGCATCGAGCCCGTGAAAAGCAATTTGTTGAAGCGCGAGACGTTAAGCGGCGAATTTATTGCCATGAACAAATATCTCGTGGACGATCTGCGTAAGCTCGGCCGCTGGAATGAAGACACTATTAATTTGTTGAAGATTAATGAAGGCAGCATCGCCAATATTCCCGACTTACCATCAGACGTGTACGAGCTTTATAAGACCGTTTGGGAAATGAGCATGAAGTCGATCATCGCTCATGGCATGGCGCGTGGCGCCTATATCGATCAGAGCCAGTCGCTTAACATGTTCATCGATCTGAACAAATATCCCGAGGAGCGCCGGATCGGCGTGTTATCATCTTTGTATATGCACGCGTGGGAGTCGGGGTTGAAGACCACTTACTATTTCCGTTCGCGGGCGGCGTCTCGTATCGAGCAGACCACTACCAGGATGCATGTGATATCAACGCCGATCGCCGCCGAGACGCCAGAAGTGTGCGAATCCTGCACCTAAATGTACCGCACCATCGTCGCTGATCCTCCGTGGCGACCGGCGTTGCATAAAAACACCGTCGGTCGTCGCGAAGGCCCCTATCGAGCCGGTCCACAGCGATACTATCGGCTGATGGAAGTCGAGGAAATTTGTCGGCTACAGCCAACCTGCGCTTCGAAGGCGCATCTCTGGTTGTGGTGCCTCAATCAGCACGTTGATTATGGCTATCGGGTAGCACGCGCCTGGGGCTTCGAGCCGCAGCAGATGATCACCTGGGTCAAACGGGGATTTGGCACTGGCCAATTTCAGTGCAATTCGGAGCAGGTGTTGGTCTGTCGGAAAGGCGGTCCGGTCGATAATGCATTCGGTAAGACCAGGGGCACATGGTTCCAGTGGGCGCGAGGCCGCCACTCGGAGAAGCCAGCAGAATTCTTCACCTTGGTCGAGCGCGTCAGTGCACCGCCGTATCTCGAAATGTTCGCCCGCAACATCCGTCCCGGTTGGGCGGCATGGGGTGATGAAATTGACGGCTCTATTATATTAGGAGATTAACATGTCTATACTTGATCCGGGCCTTTCACTCACGCTCCGGCCGATGCGCTATCCGCAGTTCTACGAGCAATTTCGCATGGCATACGAAAAAAATAACTGGACGGTACAGGAAATATCATTTGCGACTGACAATGTTGACCTGCGGGAGAAGCTGACCGATGCCGAACGGCATGTGGTCAACCGACTGGTGGCGTTTTTCGCCACCGGTGACAACATCGTGGCGCACAATGCCGCATTGACGCTGTACAAGCACGTCAATAGCCCGGAAGCTCGCATGTAC
>Ga0207663_10000485_pt1 | contig 17291 bp, 10 predicted proteins | sample LARL53metaG_FD_184346 | JGI IMG/M metagenome (GOLD analysis project Ga0207663, IMG submission 184346) | Corn, switchgrass and miscanthus rhizosphere microbial communities from Kellogg Biological Station, Michigan, USA - LAR L5-3 metaG... | ecosystem: Host-associated > Plants > Roots >...
GTGTAAGTGCTTTAGATTCCTAGTTGACTAGGAGGGGGGTACCCACCCTTGCGGCCGGCAATTGATTCGGGAATGCTAGTGAGCAGTAGGGCCGTCAAGGATGGTACCCAAAGTCGGTAAGAGGAAACCTGAGGGAGTCGATGAGAGAAGCGGTCGTAGTTGCAAGCTCGCGCACGGCGCTGGCAAAATCTTTTCGCGGTTCATTCAACCTGACGCGCCCCGATGATCTTGCGGCGCACTGCATTCAGGATGTGCTCCGCAAAACTCCGGCGCTCGATCCCGCCGAAATCGAAGATGTGGTGCTCGGCTGCGGACAGCCGCATGGTCCGCAGGGGCATAACATCGCGCGCGTCGCGGCCATGCTTGCCGGCCTTCCGCCGTCTACCGCGGGCACCACCGTCAACCGCTTCTGCTCTTCCGGCTTGCAGGCCATCGCCATGGTGGCGCACCAGATCATGCATGAAGGCGTGGACGCGGCGATTGGTGGCGGCGTGGAGAGCATCAGCATGGCGGTCCGTGACAGCAGCCCCAATCCCAAGCTGCAGGCAACCATGCCCGGCATCTACATGGTGATGGGCGATACGGCGGAAGTCGTGGCCAAGCGCTATAACGTGAGCCGCCAGGTCCAGGATGAATACTCGTTGCTCAGCCAGCAACGCACGGCCCGCGCCCAGCAGGAAGGCTTCTTTAATAAAGAAATTGCGCCCATAAAAGTGACCAAGGGAATTCTGGACAAGAAGACCAACGAGATTGTGGGCAAAGAAGAAGTTACGGCCGATAAAGACGAATGCAACCGTCCAGACACGACGCTTGAAGGCCTGCTGGCGCTGAAGCCGCATTTCGATCCCACCAGCGGCCAGGGTTCGGTGACGGCCGGAAATTCTTCGCAACTTTCTGACGGCGCTTCCGCCACGCTGCTGATGTCGCGCCAGCGCGCGGACCAGCTCGGCATACCGTATCAGTTGGTTTTCCGCGGCTTCCAGGTTAGTGGCTGCAACGCCGACGAAATGGGGATCGGCCCCATCTATGCCGTGCCGAAGCTGCTCAAGCGCGCAGGATTGAAGATGGATGACATCGACATCTGGGAACTGAATGAGGCCTTCGCCGTGCAGGTGGTTTATTGCTTCCATCATCTGGGCATCGATCCGGAAAAGCTGAACGTGAACGGCGGGTCGATTGCTATCGGGCATCCTTTCGGCATGACAGGCTCGCGCATGGTCGGCACCATGGCTAATGAGATGGAGCGGCGCAAGCATCGTTACGGCGTAGTGACCATGTGTGTTGGCGGCGGACAGGGAGCGGCCGGGCTCTTCGAGCGCGCGTAGCTTGAGGCGTTAGAAGGCGTGAGCGATCCCGCAGGGCGGGTGAGCGGGAGCCTTCTGCCGAAATCCCGAGCGAACTTTGCGAGGGATCTATTTTGCAAAGGAGCTTTATGGCGACCACAACTTCCATTGGCGCGTTCAGGAAAGGCGCGGCATTCCTGCTGGAAGACACGCCGGCGGAAGAAATCTTTACTCGCGAGCGCCTGAGTGAAGAGCACATCGCCATTGAGCGCACAGTGGAGGAGTTCTGGGCCAATGAGGTCGAGCCGAACCTGCCCGCCATCCGCCAGAAGAAGCCCGGAGTCGCGCTTGAGATACTGAGGAAGTCGGCCAAGCTGGGATTGCTCGGCATCTCTGTCCCGGAAAAATTCGGCGGCATGGAAATGGACCTGCCTTCGGTCATGGTGGTTGCCGAGGTGATGGGCCGCGACGCGTCTTATGCAGGCTGGCACTCCGCGCATACCGGCATTGGTTCATTGCCGATTCTATTTTTTGGAACAGAGCAGCAAAAAGAAAAATATCTTCCCCGGCTCGTCCGCGGTGAGCTGCTGTCAGCGTATGCGCTTACTGAACCGCTCGCCGGCTCTGACGCGCTGGCCGCCCGCACGCGCGCCGATCTCAGCGCGGACGGTACGCACTACATCCTCAACGGACAGAAGATGTGGATCACCAACGGCGGCGCGGCGGATGTCTTCATCGTATTCGCCAAGGTGGGCGGAGAGAAGTTCACGGCTTTCATCGTCGAGCGCGGCTTTGGCGGCCTGACCAGCGGCGCGGAAGAACACAAGATGGGCATTCAGGGCAGCTCCACCACGGCCATTTATTTTGACAACGTAAAAGTACCGGTCGAAAACGTGCTGGGCGAAGTGGGCCGCGGGCACGTGATTGCCTTCAACATTCTGAACATCGGGCGGCTCAAGCTGGGGCCGGCGGTGATGGGCGCGGCCAAGAATATTCTTTCCATCAGCATCAAGTACGCCAAGCAGCGCAAGGCCTTCGGCCTGCCCATTGCCGGCTTCGGCGCCATTCAACATAAGCTGGCAGAAATGGCGATCAGGATCTTTGCCACCGAATCCATGGCGTGGCGCGTTGTGGGGTTGATTCAAGCGCAGCTCAGCGGGGCCCAGCATAGCTCTGCTGAATTCGCCAAAGTCGAATTGAAGGCCGCGGAAGAATACGCGGCCGAATGCTCCATGGTGAAAGTGTTTGCCGCGGAAATGCTGGACTACGTTGCCGACGAGGGTGTACAGATTCACGGCGGCTACGGGTTTCACCAGGACTATGCAGTGGAGCGCGCCTATCGCGACGCGCGAATCAATCGTCTTTTCGAAGGCACCAGCGAGATCAACCGCCTGGTAATCTCAGGAATGCCGCTCAAACGTGCCGCGCGCGGCTTGCTGCCTTTGCTCGAAGCCGCGCAAAAAGAATTGCGCAGCGCCAGCCTGCAGGACGAGGCAGGCGTCGATCCGGAAATGCGTTTGGTGTGCAACGCGAAGAAGCTTTCGCTCTTTACGCTGGGAGTCGCCCACCAGAAGCATGGCGCGGAGTTAGAGAAGCATCAGGAAGAGGTGATGGGCCTTTCCGACCTGTTCATGGAAACTTTCGCCATGGAATCCACTTTGCTGCGCTGCCTCAATCTTGCAGCCGATGGCAAGAGCAGCGCGAACGACATCGGCCAGGTATTTCTCCGTGACGCCATGACCAGAATGCAAGCGGCTTCACAGAATGTGCTGGCTGCCTGCTCTTCTGGCGATGATCTGGAGCGCAACATGTCCAGATTGAGAGCGTATTCCAGCTACGCGCCGGTGAATGCAATCGCGCTCCGCCGTGGCATTGCGGAACGCCTTCTCGGCAGTGAGCGGTACGTGTTCTAACTCTGAGCAACCGCGGGCAGCGGCGAGTCGCCTGGGCTTTTGTATTGGCAGCATTGTGTGCTAACTTTTCTGCTAACTCTCTGATGTGTGCCTTGTTTAAAGCTGCAAAATCTCCGCGCAATCGACTGACGACCACGCAGAGCCCTGCTCTTGATCTCCAGGAAGCGCAGTTGGCGGCTGCTTCCTACGGCCATCGCACCGGTGGCGGCCTGCATGATTATCTTCGAGTCGGCCCTGCGCGGGCCCTGTTCGCGTTGCTCGACGTTCCCGGACAGTTGGACCAGAATCGCGCGATTGTCGACGCGGCGCAAAGCACCTTACGGTCATGCGGAGCGCAGTTGCTGGCGAATGAAGATGTTAATGAAGCCGACGCCATGATTGAAGTCTGCGTGCAAATGAACCGCGCCATCCTGCAGGCTGCGGGGCGAGTCTGTCCTTGCCCGGTTTTTGCCGGTTGCTACAACGAAACTCTAGGCACGGTTTGCTACGTGAATGCTGGGCACATGCCTGGTCTGCTGCGGGATGCGGCCGGCGTCGCCGAACTCGGAGCCACTGGTCTGCCTCTGGGACTGTTCTCGCATTCCGCCGCCGATGCCTCCATCGTCGCTCTTGAGCCTGGCGCCGCGCTCTTGTTAGTTTCACGAGGGCTGGTGGAGGCACGCAGTAAGAAGACAGAGTTCGGATTGGCTCAGGTGAAAGACCTTCTTTTGCTCACGCCGGGGCAATCCGCGCAGGAAGTCTGCGCCGCGGTGCTTGAAAAAGTCCAGGAATTTATGGCTGGAAAGCCGGCAGAGAGTGATGTGACGGCCATTGCTCTGGCGCGTTCAGCGGCAGGCAAAGCCTTTGCCGCGGTCAATGGATGAAGGTCTGTCGGTATAAGATCATCTCACTTCAATTTAGCGGCAAAATGTGTGTGACCATAGACTCCGGTCATGGTGATTGGCACTTCAGCGCCCGCATGCTTTTTCTTATAGAAGGGATCCACCACTTTCAGGAAAAACGATTTTGCCCCGGTAGTGGCCTGTGAGACGGTAGCGTTCATGCGCATTTTCCCGCGCAGGTCCACGCGCTTATTCAAGATGCTGTATGTTCCGTTCATGTCTCCTTGCGCGCCGGGGACCGAGAATGAAATACGGGAGAAAGTCGCCACGCCGTTTCTCAGCGCCACCTGGCCATCCAACCTGGTACGGACACGGTCAAAGCCCGCTGCATCATCGTCCGCATCATGGTCTTTTTCTTTGTCCTTTTTCCCGTTGGCGCGTTCGCTGAGCTGGTCAATGCCTGCCTGGCTGTTAGCAGAGGTAAACTTTGCCGGATCAATCACAAAGTTCCCAGTGAGCTGCACGCGTTGCTTGAACGGCCGATGCTCCGCCGGGAGCAATATCTTTGTTTGGAAGCTGACAGGCCCCGTAACCGGCGAAGCAGCGTCATCGGAGAAGAGAAGAATCAGGTCTTGGATCTCGCCTTTACCTTGCGTCACATTGAGGGCCACGGTCTTAGGCTTGCCGGCGACGCTCAGGTTGGCCACCAGGTTGGTGTTGCCAACGCGCGCCTGCACCATGGGCAGGGTGACGTCGCCGTTTTTCAGGTCGACCACGCCGCGAAATTGTGTGGTCAAGTGAAAGCGGTGGCCGCTCTCTGTTACCTCAAACTGGGGCGTATCGGTGCTGCCGGTCACATTGATGGACGTGAGATTTCCGGAAAATGCCCCGCGAGAGGAAACTTCACCGCGGATGCTTTTGAACACACCCAGATCGGCCCGCTGCAAAACGTATGTGCCTGAAATCGCCATGCTCCGTACCGTTCCGTTTGTGTCTTTCGATGGTCCAAGCCAGCCGCTGGACTGAACTTCACCCGGCGGAGTGGGCAGATGCAAAGAAACCTGGAACGGCATTTTGTTTCCATCGGCAATGTTGCGAAACTGGACACGATGGATCTGAAAGATAAGCGGTTTCCCCGCGGGTTGCCTGGAGGCCACTTCAAGCAGAGCGTTTTCGGCGCGGAGTTCTTCGATCACAACGTTGTCGCTCTTTGCGCCCGCAGCCGCATGCAGATCAGCGCCCCCGGCGGGAACGTGAATGCGGAGGCCGTCCGCAACCATGCTCCTGATCCTTCCCGGCTTACGAAACAAACCCAGAAACGTGCTTTCAATAGTCAACCTGCGGATGGTGATGACAGGGTCCTGTGGTTTAGCTCCGCTGGTGGAAGCGATGGGACGAAATGTTACGTCGTCCGCAATGCATCCGGGATAGGGGAAGAACGTGCTGCGGAAGCCGCGCATCTCCACGCGAGTAGACGATGCCTGCTCAAGCCGTTTGATCATGGCTTCCCGAGTGAACGGCCAGTTGGCTGCCAGCAAACCGAGCAAGATACCAGCCAACGCAACAGCTCCCGCCAACCCCCAGCGAACATATTTGCTGCGAGTTTTAGTTGGAGTGGTTGCTTCAGGCGGTGCGGTTGCTATTGGCATGACTCATTACTTGGATGCAGAAGACAGCCAAGGCTTCGCCAGCCACTCTCTTTATCTCGTGGATGAAGGCCCTCTTCACTCCCCGCGCTCAACGGCACGGTCTTATCTAGGCTTTATTCTGCCAACTCCACGGCATTTTCTTGAGCGCCTCAACGAAATCGATAAATTCTCCCTGATGGAGCGACCGGAAGACCCCGGCTTCACGGGCACGAATGAACGTCCTGCCATCGGGGACAAGGCAATTCATGGCGTCTGCGATGCTCTCATGTTCGTGCCCGCAGGAATAGACGCCATCGTCCTCAGTAAAACAAGCCACGTATGTAATGCCGGCCATGGACGAAGAGCATAACACACGATATATAATGGCATGTTATATCGGTGTAGATTTTCTATGGCACGGCGCACGATTCTTATTCGGTGGATTCACGCTCACCCTTCGGCGAACGCCTCCGTGCCCTGCGCACGCAACGCGGTATTTCCCAGGAGAAGCTTTGCCAGATGATCAAGGCGCACCGGAACTTTGTGGGTTACGTTGAGAGAGGACAGGAGAATGTCTGTCTCGATAATATCCTGAAGCTTGCGCGCGCCCTTAAAGTCAAGCCGGCAGAGCTCTTTGATTCCTACGAGTAGTCGAAATCAATGAGGCGTTGCGGGTTGAGATGAACTGCCTTCTCCCGGACATGCCGCTCCGCTCGCTGCCCACTCTTTTACCTTTGCCAAAAACTCATCCTGCGGCATGGGAACAGGAGCGCGTCCTTCGCCCGGATGCCAGGCCCAGAGCACTAACGGCGTGTTCATGTGCCGCACGATCTCATCCACGCTGCGATGGCCGTTGGCCGCGGGATTTTTGAACAGTTCACAAAGCTGCCGATCGCTCAGTCCCTCCCAGATCATCGTCTCACGCGGCGTTGGCAAATGCCAGCCGGGGGCTCCGGGCGGCATGTGCTCTCCTTGAAGATTATGGTCCTGATGGCAGGTGCTGCATTTCAACCCGGCCACTCCCTCTCCATAGAGACCGCGCCGGACGTTCATCGTATGCCGGTGTCCATCGTCGCCTTGCCGGGGAAAGTCTCCGCTGGAATGGCAATTCATGCAACGCTGATGCCGCAGCACCGGCACGATCGCTGCAAACGCCGCTGCGGACGCGGACGCGTCGCGTGCCGCGGTTCCCGTGGAATGCTGCCCATCTTTTTGCTTCGCTGCCGCGTGGAGCGCCCGCTGGCAGATCAGGCCGCACGTTGCAAGCGCAAGCATCAGCACCAATGGAAGCCTATAGCGTCTCATTCGCAGCCTCACTTGCCTTGGCGCGCAGCGCGGCCCGCACGCGCTCAGCGGTAAACGGCACTTCACGCAATCGGATGCCTGTCGCATCAAAAATCGCGTTGCCCAGGACTGCCGGCGCCAGGGTGATGGCGGTTTCGCCCGCGCCGGTAGCCGGAGCGTCAGTACGGTTGATCAATGTGATCTCGACCGCAGGCGCTTCAAAGTCAAGATAAAGACTGTTGTAGCTCTCCCAATCGATGGATGTCACCCGCTTGTCGTCCCATTTAACTTCCTCCTGCAGCGCCCGGCTGGTTCCCTGCAGAATGCCGCCTTCCGTCTGGTTCCGCAGCCCATCAGGATTGGAAATGGGACCGCAATCCAGCGCCACGGTAAAACGTTTTGGGATCACGCGGCCGCTTTCCAGGTCCACGCTGACTTCAGCCACCGCCGCCGCATAGCCATTGTTGCCTTCATAGACCACGCATGCAATTCCGCGGCCTGTGACGGTTCCGCTACGGGGAAGGTTGGGTTTAGGTGACGAACGGGCTTCCCAGTGCGCAGCCTTTGCCGCCGCTTTCACGCAATCGATGAGCCGCGCGTCACTCAAATGTTGCAGCCTGAAGGCGACCGGGTCCGCCTTGGCGCGCGCGCAGAGCTCGTCCATAAAACACTCATGCGCAAAGGTATTCTGGATGCGCAAGGGCGAGCGCAGCGGCCCGGTAAAAAATGGCGAAGCAACGGTGTGAGTAAGCACGCGCTCACTTCGCACGGTCCCCGCGCCGTTGCACTTGCCGTTCACGCATCCGGCAATGTAAGAAGGAGCGGCGTTGCTGCGGTTGCGCAGTTCATTGCGCGGCTCCGCCGCCGGCCGTGGCTTTATCTCTTCCGGCGCATCTCCCATCAGCATTCCGCTCACCACGTTTCCGGGCCGATCATAGCCAGGCCTTCCGCCTTTTGAAGCCGCCCAGGTTTCGCAGTCCCAGGCAAGGATCGTCTGGCCCTCGCCAAGGCCGGCGCGCTGCTCGATCACGCAGGCGGAGCCAAAGTTTTCCCACGCCATTTCATCCTGGCGTGAAAGCTGTACGCGCACCGGCTTGCCTGCTGCCTGGGACAACAGCGCGGCGTCCATGGAAACTGCATCGGCGCCGTTGAGCCCGTAGCACCCTGGACCTCTCACGTAGACCACGCGCACGCTTTCGAGCGGCAGCCCCAGAATTTTTGCCACGACGCTTCGCGTGGGATAAACAGACTGCGTCGCAGACCACACGGTCGCTCCGTCCGGCTTTACGTCCGCCACGGCGCATGATGCCCCGACCGATCCGTGCATCTGGTAGGGATAAACGTACGTCGCCCGGACCACGGCAGGCGCCGTTGCCAGCCGTTGCTCCACGTCTTTCGAATCCACCAGCAGTGTGTCCTGCGATGGCTGCTTGCGCATGCTCTCAAAAAACGTCTTCTGTTCCGGAAGGCCCGCGCCGGGATTCCATTTCACCTTGAGCTGGCGCGCAGCCTGCACAGCCTGCCACTGCTTTTCCGCAATTACGCCGACGAAATTATTGCGCGTCACCACTCTCACGAATCCCGCAATGTGCTTTACTGATTCCTCATCCACGCTCGCGACTGTGGCCCCGACCTCCGGAGGCCGCACCACGCGGCCATGCAACATGCCCGGGACCCGCACGTTGTGCACAAATTCAAATTGGCCCGTCATGAGCGCGGCTGTCTCCAGCGCGCGCACCGGCTTTCCGAGCACCGTCCATTGCGCAGGCGATCGCCGTTTGGCGGTGGTGCTCAAAGGAAGGTTGAACCGCTTGCTGCCGATGAGCTCCGCATACGTGATTTTGCGTCCGCTTTTTCCGGTGACCACGCCATCGGCCACCGTGAGCTCGCCGGCGGGCTCACCAAACCGGACGGCAGCCATATCGATTAGCGCTTCCCGCGCGGTCGCCGCCGCCTGCGCCAGATTGTCCGAGTTAAAATTCGTCGGAGTGGACTGGCTTCCCGATGTGGTTCCCTGGTCTGGCGCCACGGACGTGTCGCACTGAATCAGCTTGACCCGGTTGAGAGGCACGCACAGTTCTTCCGCGACCAGTTGCGTCTGCACGGTGAACATGCCTTGTCCAAAATCGCACTTTCCGGTGTACGCGGTCACTGTCCCGTCGGCTGCTACGGCGATCCAGGAATCAAGCTTCTTGGGATCTACGTGAGAGAGGTGGGTATCGAACGGGCCTTGCGCAAAGGCAAACGGAGGGACCATTTGCGCGGCGCTGAAACTTACCACCAGCGCGCCCGAGGTCTTTAGGAAGTCACGGCGCGAGACGAGGAAGGCATGGCGTGAGAGGCTCATGCTTTCCTCGCGCCGGCATATTTTCTTATTGCCCGCAGCATGCGCAGGTGCGTGAAGCAGCGGCACAGCACGCCGCCCAGCGCTTCGCCGATTTCCTTGTCGGAGGCGTGCGGTTTTTTGTCCAGGACGGCTTTCGCCGTCAGGATGACGCCGCTCAGGCAAAATCCGCACTGCGCCGCCCCTTCGTCGATGAAAGCCTGCTGGAGCGGGTGAGGCTTCTCCGGTGTGCCCAGGCCTTCCAGCGTCGTAACTTCATCCTGCCCGACGGCGCTCACCGGCATCACGCAGGACCGCACTACCTGGCCGCGCAGAATCACCGTGCACGCGCCGCACTGGGCCATGCCGCATCCAAACTTCGGCCCGCGCAGCCCAATTTCATCGCTCAGAACATAGAGCAACGGCGTCTCAGGTTCCAGTTCCACCGTGTGCAGCTTGCCATTCACTTTCAGGGAAATCTTGCCCATGGCAACCTCTTGAGCGCAATCTAAGGGATCAATTCTAATCTCACATTCCCTTGTTTGTAGATGCGCGAAAGAGTCGGTGGGAAAAATCAAGTGCGGTGGCGGTTTTCAAGTGAGGCGATTGGCGGCGTGTGGGCCGCCAGCGAAATCCTGAATGAGAGCAATGGGGTTGAAGAAACCCTGAAGATTCAGGCGGGGAGGGGGATTCGAATTACCAGTGCCTAAGATTCCTGCTGAACTCAGGCGCGACGGCCGCGGCAGAGAGCAGGCAAACGGTGCATCCACTCATCACGCGCAGTACCGGCTGCGTTGAAAGCTCCGCTGGAATCGTTCGTATTCGATGTCTTGATAGCGGTATGCGTCTTTGAAAGATGTAAATCTCTACTCCATCCTCAAGGCCAACGTAGGCTCTATCTTTGTTGCCCGCCGCGCGGGAATCAGCGCGGCTACCAGGACCGCTGTTGTGAGAACTGCAGTGGTAGTCGCCAACACCATTGGATCGTGCGGCGTGACTCCAAATAAGCGGCTGGCCATCACGCGACCGCCAGAGATAGTGAAAGGAATGCCGATTGCCAAGGCGATGCCAAGCTGCACCAGGGTGCTGGTCAGAATCAATCTGAGTATGTCCCTGCGGTCAGCGCCCATGGCCATACGAATGCCAATCTCGCCGGTGCGCCGCTCGACAGAATAGGAGGTCACTCCATAAAGCCCGATCGAAGCCAGGACCAAGGCCAGGATGCCGAGGATCGACGTCAGCTTCGCGATCATATCCTGTTGCTTGAAATTCGCGTCCACTTGAGCGGCAAAGGTCTGAAAATCAATGACTGCAAGGTCAGGATTAATCCGGAGAAGCGCGCGGCGCAATTCTCCTTCAAGTCCTTGCACGTTGCCGCCGGTCTTTATTTCAATCGCATTCAGATAGAAGGAGCTGTCTTCAAACACGCGGTAGAGCGGAGCATCGCTATGGACGGTCTGTCCCTGGGCCAGGAAGTACATGGGACGCAGTTTGCCCATAGGTCCCCAGTAATTCGTATCTTCGGTAACTCCCACGATTTCGAAAGCGCCGGAGTGTTCCTTGCGGTCACCGAAGTGCCTTCCGATGGCGCGGCCGTCCTTGAAATACTTTTTTACGAACAAACGATTGACCACCGCGACGGGGCGCACCGCCGGGGTATCTTGCTCGTTGATTGCGCGGCCTTCCAAGACCTTGGTGCCGATGGTATCGAAATATCCGGGACTCACGCGCAGAAAGGAAGCGCCGTGCTCGGTGGTTCCGGGCGCCAACGGCGGTTCGCCTTCGATAAACACCGTCTCGCTCCAATTTTGCCCTTCCATTGGGCTGTAAATCGAAAAGCTGGCGTGCTGAATGCCTGGAACTACGCTCAAATCATCACGCAACTGACGATAAAGGGTTTCCAACTGCGCCGGCTTATAACCCGCCATCTGCGGATCTATATGCAGGATGTAGCGATTGGTGGTGTCGAAGCCGAAGCTCTGATTTCGCATATTGCTGAGGCTGCGGATCATCAACCCGGCGGCACACAGCAGGATGAGCGAGAGGGCGGCTTGCGCGATGACCAAAACTTTCTGCCCCCACGCGGCATTTCTTCCCGTGGAGCGATGGGCGCTGCGCAACGCCTCCACAGGATCTACCCGGCTGGAGATCCAGGCGGGCGCAATTCCAAAAAGGATGCCGGTCAGCAGCGAAACCACAAAAGCAAATGCCAACACCGGCAAAGAAGGCGTGGCGTTGATGGGGACATATTCGTTTCCGAATGCCAGGGTAAGAATCATGCGGATGCCCGCAAAAGCGATGGCAATTCCGGCCAAGCCGCCCATCACAGCCAACACGATGCTCTCAACCAGGGCCTGACCCACCAACACACGGGGCGCGGCGCCCAGGGCCGAGCGGACCAAAGTCTGTTGCTTGCGCGCGGTGGCCCGCACCAGCATCAGGTTCGCCAGATTGGCGCAAGCAATTAACAGAACGAATGCCGAAGCCAGGACCAGGAGGCGCAGTCCATCCTGATACTCATTGCGCAGGGACTGCACGCCGCCACCGCCGGGCGAGAAGCGCAACGTCTGTTTATCTATCAGCGGTTTCTCGCGTTCTTCCACCTTGCTCACGGGATCCAGCAAAAACTGCCGCAACTCCACCTGCACCTGGGCCTCAACGGATTGCGGGCTGATGCCCGGCTTAAGGCGACCGATGAGATAGAGCCAGTTCCACGATGGTTCGTTCAGAAGAGAGTAGGAGGGTTCCAGAGTCGGCTCAGCCGCCAGCGGAATCCAGAAAGAAGGCGGATTGCTGCGCATGCGGTCGCCGAAGAAGCCGGGAGGCGCAATGCCGACGATTGTTACCTGGCGCGAGTTGATGACAAACGATCCATTGATTACAGAGTAATCTTTCCCAAACCTTTCCTGCCAGGTGCGATAGCTCATGACGGCGACCAGGGGAGCGCCCTTGTCATCGTCCTTACGATTAAGCATGCGGCCAGCGTATCCCTCAATCCCGAAAGCGGAAAAATAGTTTCCGGAGACGTACTCGCCGCTGAAAGTTTCCGATTGGCGATCGTTGCCGGCGCGCCGCACACCAATCAGGCGCTTCCCCGCCTGGAAGGCGGCCAATTCCGCAAAACCGGACGTATTTTCCCGGAAAAGCCGGTACTGTTCAAAGGAGAAAAGAGACCAGTTGTTCTGAAGGCCGCTATCGATGCAGCAGTAATCGACGTTGCCGATGCGCCACAATTCTTCCGGCTTGGCCGCGGGCAGAGATTTTAGCAGCACCGCGTGTACCAGACTGAAAATTGCGGTGGTCGCGCCGATGCCCAGCGCCAGGGTCAGGACCGCCGTGGCCGTAAATCCAGGAGTATTTCTGAACTGCCGCAATGCGTAACGGATATTTTCCAGCAACCGCATAGGTTCTCCTCAGTCCGCCAGCCTGTCTCAGTTTCGCTCCAGCGTCAACATGACGAGCGTCAGTTGGAAGTGGCCACACGCTGGCCGCTATGAAAGTAAAAATACGTGTCGGGTTTCGCGCAGGGCGTGGAACCCTCCTTTAGAAGAAGCTCTCCGCCGGCCAGCATAGTTCAGGAAAGCCTTGCCTCTACAAAATCCTAAACACACAATGCTCGTCCTGAAATGAGCGTCAAAGCATAGTATAGATTGCTCCGCACATTCGTGAATTCCCAAAATGGGAATGTTGATGAATCCGGTAAGAGGACAACAAGTAATTGAGGTAGTTGGAAGGGACCGAGAACGGAGGGTATTCGTTGTCTTGGTCTGAGTCGTCCCGGCCGCGGTTGACTGTTTCCGCTTCCTGATTACGGTGGCGTCTGCTGCGAAAGTGCTAACAGCCGTTGCTCACCGTCTGCTGCTTGCGCGTGCGGACCGGCCCCGGCCGGAGCGGCTTCAGCGGACAGCGAAAGGCCGTCCGGCAGTTCATCAATGTGTCGAACAGCGGGCACGCAGTACGCGGCCAAGGCTCCCAACGTCATCAATGTTCCCAGGGTGATGAACATCAGAGCAAAGCCGCGACCTGGCCCGACACCGATAACCGCACCCACCGATCCGGCCAGCCTCCCACCTCTGGCGAGCAGCGGCTCGAATACGTGCTGGGCGAGCGGACCGGCAAGGCAATAACCGATTACAGTTACCGCGTGGAGTAATACCCGCTGCATGGCGAAGCAGCGGCCCTGCAGATCGGCCGGCACTTTGGTCTGCCAGAGCGAATTGATCGATGCGGAGATGGCGGGCAGCATCAGGAATAGAAGAAAGCCGGCGATGGCCACCAGCGCGAAAGAAGTTGAGAGCCCATGTGCAGCGAAGCATATGCCGGCCAACGATGAAAAAGCCAATACTCCGTGGATGTGTTTGCGCGGACCGCCCCACGCTGCCATCGCAATGCTGCCGACCAGCAATCCAGCACCGGTGATAGCGTATTGCAGGCCCAGTCGCGTGGGCCCCGCGAATGACAACAGCAAAGGAGCGATCACGACACAAGCGATAGAAAACCATAATTGGTTTGAGCCGTAGATGGCCAGCAGCCCTACGAGCCCCGGCCTCTCATGCACGTAACGCCAGCCGATGGCGGCCTCCCGCAGGAGGCCCTGCCGGTCCTTTCTGGCCGCGGAGACCGGACGCGGAATACGCGCGACCAGGAGCGTCGCCAGTCCAACCACAAATGTCAGCGCATCAAGTATCAGAATCCCAAGCAGGCTGATCCTGCTGACCAGTACGCCGGCCACAAGTGGCCCGATCATTTCCGCAACTGCCCTGCCCGTCTGCGCCATGCCGTTGATTCTTGGCAACTGGTCTTTGGGCGCGAGCAGAGGAATGCTCGCTGCGAAAGCCGGTGCGCGGAATGAATCAAACAACGACGCAGCTCCCACTGCGAGATAAATGTGCCAGGTCGTCAAATGACCGCTGGCTCCAAGGCCGGCGATCATTAACATGGTGGCTGCGGAGAGCAAGTCACAGGCGATCATGGTTCGCCGGCGGTCCCACCGGTCCACGAGAACACCGGAAATGGTTGAGACGAGCAGCGCAGGTATGGTCATCGCCACGAACGTCATGGCGAAGTCCGTGGTCGAGCCGGTAGTGCGCAGTACCCAGATCCCCAGCGCGAAGCTCGACAGGCGCGAACCGACAGCTGAGATCAACTGACCAGCCCAGATCAGTAGGAAATCACGTAGTCCTGCCAAGTGGTTCAGGAGCATACTTGGATATCAATGGTGGCGGCCAAAAGACCCTGTCAGTCGCCGGTCCTGGCATGTATAACGCGGAAGGAATCGGGTTTTGTCGCGGCTGCGGCCAAAGACTCCGTCAGCCGTTGTCCCAGCACTTTGATATGAGGAAGTTTCATCATAGAGTGATGGCTTCCAGGCGCGGTCTGCGCGTGGAGCAGATGTGCGGGTACGCAATACTCCCATCCCAGCGACGCGGTGGACAATGGCCATGACGCAGGCTGCTCGCTGGCTACAAAGAGATGTAACGGAATGCCGATTGACTGTGGGCGATAAGCCTCCATTGCACGTGCATGGATGTCCAGGTTACGGCATAACACACGCGCCTCATGCGCAGAAAGATGCTCAAAGTTACTCTGCAGCGCTTGCAACTCCCGATAACGGTTGAACAATTCGTCGAAATCGAGATTGGGGTCGCGCGTGTCGAAGGCCGGCGTCACCGCGCGTCCGGATGATCTTTCCAGCCTCTGTTCCTCGCACAGCTCGATCAGGACCGCTTCGGGGGTTTTCGCGTCATGGTTCCCAGAATTATTGACGCCCGGACAAAACGCGTCCATTAAACCCAGGAATTCCACGCCGTGTCCCTGATCCAGCAATTGCTGTGCGATTTCGTATGCCAGGACGCCGCCAAAAGACCAGCCTGCCAGCCTGTACGGCCCTTGCGCTTGCACTTCCTGCACCAAGGTGACCATGCGCTTTGCCATTGCCTGTATTGTGTACAGTTGCGGCTCATTCTCCGGGACACACGGCAGTCCGTAGATCGGCAATTCCGTGGGTAAGTGCTGCGCCAGCGCGTAAAAATACAACTCGTCACCATAGCCGTCATGCACCAGGAAGAGCGGCGTCTGCGTGCCCTCCCGGATCTTTCGTGCTCCGCGCCGTGACGCGCTCACAGACGTACTCAATAACGAGGTCGCAAATGACTCGATCGTGGGATGATTGAAAATGTCGGCGACTGTCGTCACCATGCCGATCTGCCGCAGCAAGCTGATCACTTTCACGGCAAGTAGCGAATGTCCGCCCACTTCAAAGAAGTTATCGTGCCGGCCCATACGGTCACGTTTCAAGACCTCTGCCCAAATTCGCGCCAGCGTGGTCTCCATCTTGCCCAGGGGCGCCTCATATTCGCGCTTCGGATACGCCTCGCCATCCGGAATCGGCAAGGCTTTGCGGTCAATCTTGCCGTTGGGCGTTAGCGGCAACTTTGGCAGGCATACGTAAGCTGCCGGCACCATGTATTCGGGCAGCAGCGAGCGTAAATACGCGCGCAACGCCTCTGCATCAATTGTCGTTCCCACGGCGCTCTCTTCACTCGATTCAGCCGTTGTCACGTAGGCCACCAGCCGCTTTTCGCCGGGATGGTCCTCGCGGGCCATAACCACAGCCTCACGCACGCTCGGGTGCCCGGCCAGACGCACCTCGATCTCGCCCAACTCAATACGGAAGCCGCGAATCTTGACTTGGAAATCATTACGACCCAGATACTCAATGGCTCCATCTGCGCGCCACCGCGCCAGGTCTCCTGTGCGATACATGCGGCTCCCCGGCTTAGATGAGAACAGATCAGGTACAAACCGTTCCTGCGTCAGGATTGGGTTTCCCAGATAGCCGCGGGTGACCCCGGCGCCGCCAATGTAAATCTCGCCGGCAACTCCTATCGGCACAGGCCCACCGCTGCCATCGAGAATGTAAACACAGGTGTTCGCAATCGGCCGCCCGATGTGCGCCGCAAACCCGTCTTCACGGTTCATTTCCGCGCAGGTTGAGTAGGTTGTTGTTTCCGTGGGTCCATATAAATTGCAGACCCGCTTCACTTTAGTGGCGGCAAAAATTTCTTCCACCAATGCCCGCTTCAGAGGTTCACCACCTACATTCACCGCCTCTACTGTGCCCGATACCGCATTGTCTTCCATCAGCGTCTTCATCACCGATGGCACTGTATTGATGAGGGTTACATCCACTTTCCCATTTGCCAGATCCAGCGCACTGGATACCACCCGCACGCTCGCACCCTTGGTCAATGGGACAAAGCACTCATAAACTGCCAGATCAAAGTTGAGTGAAGTGGAAAACAGTGTGCGCGCCAGAACATCGGCGCTAAAAGCCCGGTGCGCCCAGCAGATCAGGTTGACAGTATTGCGATGTTCCAGCATCACTCCTTTGGGCTTGCCCGTGGAACCGGAGGTGTAAATCACGTAGGCCAGATGTGCAGGTGTGAGCCCCACGCTGGTGCGTTCTGGATTCGTCCCGGGCTGCGTTTCCCATCTCCTGGCATCACCATCTAATTCGACCACCCTGACTCCGTTCCCTAGTTTTCTTGCCAGCTCTTGCGTGCTCCTGTGCGTGAGCACTGCCGCCGGGCTACTGTCCTTCACCATGAACTGCAATCGCTCTTCCGGATAGTCCGGATCGAGCGGTACGTAGGCTCCCCCTGCTTTGAGCACCGCCAGCAGAGCCACAATCATCTCGATTCCGCGCTCCAGGCAGATACCTACCCGCTCGTCCGGCCCAACGCCAAGGCTTCTCAGATAATGTGCGAGCCGATTGGCTCGCTGGTTCAAGTCGTCATAACTCACCTCCTCGCCCTCGGATACCGCCGCCGTCGCTTGCGGCGTCTGCCTCACCTGCTCCTCAAACAGCTCATGAATGCACTTGTCTTGTGGATAATCCGTGCGCGTCGCATTCCACTCATACAACACCTGCCGCCTCTCCTCTGTTGAGAGGCAGTCACACAACTGGTGATCGGCTTTGGGTTCCCTGGCCAAGGCTTGCAAGACCAGTAGATAGTTGGTCCCTATACGTTCCACCT
>Ga0207663_10000487_pt1 | contig 17285 bp, 18 predicted proteins | sample LARL53metaG_FD_184346 | JGI IMG/M metagenome (GOLD analysis project Ga0207663, IMG submission 184346) | Corn, switchgrass and miscanthus rhizosphere microbial communities from Kellogg Biological Station, Michigan, USA - LAR L5-3 metaG... | ecosystem: Host-associated > Plants > Roots >...
TCGCCTGAAAGTGCTCGTCGGACATCTTGTGCACGGGCGCGTCGAGCGTGTAGCCGGCGTTGTTGACGATGATGTCGATTTTGCCGAACGCGTCGATCGCCTTCTGCACGAGCTCGTCGGCCGCGCCGGGCTTGGTCAGGTCGCCGGCGAACACTGCCGTCTCCCCGGCGATCTCGCCCGCCGCCTGCTCGGCGACGTCGCCGTCGAGGTCGTTGATCAGAACCTGCGCGCCCTGCTCGGAGAGCAGCTCGGCCGTCGCGCGCCCGATCCCGCGCGCCGAACCGGTGACGATCGCCGACTTGCCGTCGAGTACTCCCATAACCGTTGTATCTCCTCTGGTCGTCTGTCTGTCGTTGTAGGGCCGGGAGACTATCCGTCCCAAGCCCGTCGAGCGAGGAGCACGCCGGGCGCGTGCCGAGCACCGGCGAGGGGAGATGCGATCTGTCCGATCGGTGGGCGGGTCAGCCGGTGATGATCACGCCGAAGTCCTGCGTGTAGATCGCGCCCGCCTGTCCTCCGGCGCGCGCCGCGGGGGCGTGGGGAGACACACCGATGCCCGTGTCTCTGAAGTGGGGATCGAGGATGTTTTCGCGGTGGCCCGGCGATTGCATCCAGCCTTCGACGATCGCCTTCGGCGTCGCCAGCCGCAGCGTGCCCCAGGCGATGTTCTCGCCGATTTCGTACCCGACGTGCGAGCTGTACACGTACCCGGCCGCGCGCATCCGGCTCAGCGGCGTGCTGCCGCCGGGACCGTCGTGGGCAAAGTAGCCGCCCGAGGCCATGCTGTTGCTGTGCCCCTGAGAGATGCGCGCCAGCTTGCCGTTGAGCCTCAGCGCCCGCTCGCCGTGCCGAGCGCGTTCGTGGTTGATCAAGCACAGCGTCGCTTCGCGCACGGCTTCGAGGTTTTCCGGTCCCGGCCTCAGGTTCGCGCCCGAGCACCCGCCCGTGTTCGTGTCCGCGTGGCGAGTGTGCGAGGTGTGCTGGGTCGTGTGGTTATGGGTCTTATGCCCGCTGCCGGGGTGCCTGTGGCGATGCTTGTGCGCGCCACATGAACGGCGATGTGAGCGTGAGCGCCGGTGATGCGCGACGTGAGGATGGTGCGCCTGCCGCACATGGGCCGCGTGGGAGCATGTGCGCGCGTGGGCGGCATGAGCATGTCCGCGTCCGCGTATCATGCCCGCGCCCGCGCCCGCAGGCACGGCGATCGCGATCAAGACGGCAGCGATGAGCGCTGTGAGCAGACGAGTCACACAAATGGAATCGGATCGTTGCCACCTCGCCTTTAGAGAGCCCCGCGGACCTGGACGGAATCATGCAGTCGCGATCCTTGAGGGATTCGTGCTGTCCGCGTCCGCTATGCCTGTGCGCCTGTGAGTCGCACACGGGCCGCATGCCGCGGCGGCCCGCCCTACAGCCCCAGCACCCGCCCGAGAATCTCGCGCATGATCTCGTCCGACCCGCCGCCGATCGGCCCCAGGCGCGCGTCGCGGGCGGCGCGCTCGACCCACACCTCGCGCATGTACCCGGCGCCGCCGTGGATCTGCAGGCACGCGTCCATCAGCTCGAACGACGCGCGCTGGGTGAGGAGCTTGGCCATCGTCACCTCGCGCAGGGGGTCCTCGCCTGCGACGAACCGGCGCAGCGCGTCGTAGGTGACGCACTGCGCCGAGTAGGCGCTCGCGGCGAGATCGGCGAGGCGGTGACGGATGACCTGGTGCCCTGACAGCGGGCGCCCGAACGCGCTCCGCTCGCGCGCGAACTCGGCCGTGCGCTCCCACGCCAGACGCATCGCGCCGACGGCGCCCAGGGCCATCGCCAGGCGCTCCCACTGGAAGTTGGCCATGATCAGCTTGAACCCCTCGTGCAGCTCGCCGAGCAGGTTCTCCTCGGGCACGAACACGTCCTCGAAGGCGATCGTCGCCGTGTCCGAGGCGTGCCAGCCGAGCTTGTCGAGCTTCGCCGAGGAGACGCCCTCGGTGCGGTCGACGATCAGGAACGAGATGCCGTGATGGCCGCCCTCCCGGGTGGTCTTGACGGCGGTGACGATGAAGTGCGCGCGCACGCCGTTGGTGATGTACGTCTTCTCGCCGTTCACCACCCACCCGCCGTCGACGCGCTCGGCGGACGTGCGCAGGCCGGCCACGTCAGAGCCCGCGCCGGGCTCGGTGATGCCGAGCGCGCCGATCGACTCGCCGCGGATCGCGGGCGCGAGATAGCGCTGCAGCTGCTCGTCTGACCCGAACTTCCAGATCGGCGGCGTGGCGATGTTGATGTGCGCGCCGATCCCCGCGGCCGTGCCGCCCGAGCCGATCCGGGCCATCTCCTCGCACATCACCGCCTCGTGCAGGTAGTCCCCGCCCTGACCGCCCAGCTCGGTTGGGTACTTCAAGCCGAGCAGGCCCTGCGCCGCGAGCTTGGGAAAGACCTCGTCGGGGAACCTGCACTCGTCCTCCCACTGCTGGGCGTGCGGCGCGAGCTCGCGGTCGATGAACCCGCGGATCGACTCGCGCAGCTCCTCGTGCTCGTCGGTGAAAGGGGGGGTCAGATGGGTCATACGGGCGACAACAACGTAGGGATCGGCTCAAAGCCATCGTCGCAGGCTCGCTCGCCGCGGGAGTTGCGCCCTGAAACTCTGAACATAGTCATATAGGAAGAAGAAAAACTATGCCTCTGGAGACCAATTCATGCTATACAGAAGGTGTGAGACGCACCACATTGGAAATCGACGACGATATGCTCTCGCAGGCGCGCGAGATCCTTGGCACCAAGGGCGTGAAGGACACCGTGGACGAGGCTCTGCGCGAGGTCCTGCGCCGCGAGGCGGGCGAGAGACTAATGGCGTGGTGGCAAGAAAACGAGGATCTTCGCAACCCCGAGATCATGCGCCACGCATGGCCAGACCCGCCTATCTCATAGACAACAGCGTCGTTGCACGCGCGGACAAGCCGCCTGTGGCGGCTGTGCTCAGGCCGAAGGTCTCGAAAGGGCTGATCGCAATGTGTTCGGTCACCGTGCTCGAGCAGCTCTTCAGCGTTCGCTCCGGAGAGGAGCACCGCGCGCGGCGAGGCGACCTCGCACTGCGGTTCGCCCGCGTCTCGCTGGATCAGCCCGTGTTCGACCGTGCCGTCGAGGTCCAGGGACTCCTCGCCGACAGAGGTCAGCATCGCGCAGCGAGTATCGCCGACCTGGTTGTGGCGGCCGCGGCCGAGCGCGCCGAGTTCACGGTGCTGCACTACGACGCCGACTTCGACCTGATCGCTGCGGTAACCGATCAGCCGACCGAGTGGGTCGTGCCGCGCGGCTCGGTCGATTGATCACAGCCCGTACGAGCGCCCGATGACCTCGAGCATGATCTCGTCGGTGCCCGCACCGATGCGGTTCAGGCGCATGTCGCGCCACACCCGCTCGACGTTGTACTCGCGCATGTACCCGGCGCCGCCGTGGATCTGGATGCACTCGTCGGCGACTTCGCAGGCGACGCGCGCCGAGTGCAGCTTGGCCATCGAGATCTCGCGCACGGGGTACTCGCCGTTGGCGAACCGCCACGCGGTCACGTACACGAGCTGGCGGGCCGACTCGATCTTGGTCGCCATCTCGGCGAACTTGTGGCGAATGACCTGAAAATGGCCGATCGCTTTGCCGAACGCTTCCCGCTCTTTGGCGTACTGCAACGTGTGCTCAAAACATTTCTGCGCGCCCGCCACGCACCCGGCGGCGCCGATCATGCGCTCGCCCTGGAGCTCCCACATGATGTGGTAGAAGCCGCGGCCCTCCTCGCCCAGCATCGCCGACGCCGGCACGCGCACGTCCTGGAACGCCAACAGCGCGGTGTCCGAGGCGTGCATGCCCATCTTCTTGAGCTTCTGCTCGCGGATCACCCCGGGCGTGTCCATCGGCACGAGGAACAGCGTGAACCCGTCGTACCCCGCGTCGGGGTCGGTCTTCGTGACCAGCACGATCACGTCGGCGCGGTGGCCGTTGGTGATGTACGTCTTCGACCCATTGATCACGAATTCGTCGCCATCGCGCACCGCGCGCGTCTTGATCCCGGCGACGTCCGAGCCCGCGTCGGGCTCGGTGATGCCGAGGCACAGGATCTTCTCGCCCTTGATCGCCGGTTCCGCCCATTCCCGCTTCTGCTCCTCGGTGCCGAACGCGAGGATCGGCGGCATCGCCATGTCGGTCTGTACGGCGATCCCCATCGACAGGCCGCCGCAGTTGGCGTTGGACATCTCCTCGGCCAGCACCATCGCCGAGAAGTAGTCCCCGCCCTGTCCGCCATACTCCTCGGGCTTGTCCAGGCCGAGCAGCCCGAGCTCGCCCATGCGCTTGAACACCCAGTCGGGGAACGTCGTCTCCTCCCACTCGGCCGCGTGCGGCGCCAGCTCTTTGACGGCGAAGTTGCGGATCGACTCGCGCAGCTGTTCGTGCTCGTCGGTGAATATGAAGTGCTTGCGCTGAGCCTGATGGTCGGGCTTCAACACGCTCTCGGCGGTGGCGGCCATGTCTGGGGGTCTCCTCAGGGTCTTGAGTGCTCGCGGCAAAATGCGCGGTATGCGCTTCTTGGAGGCTAACGCAGCCTGACCCGAAAGTAAACAGTAGCGCTGCTTACTTTCTGGTCGGCACGTTCGAATGCGCTGACACCGGGCCGACATGCGCTGCGTCGTGCGCTGCTCCTTGCACGAACGCACCTGATTGAGATGGCGGCTATGGGATCGACCCGGGTGGGGCGAGCCAGGTCGATTCAAACATCATGACTTCGGCGAGTGTGTCGTAGTCGCGGTCGTAGTGGAGCACCGCCGCTCCGGTCTCTTGTGCGGCGGCCGCGAGCAGATAATCGACTAGCGGGATGCGCTGGGCGCCCGCGGAGCGATGGGCGAGCGTGCGCATCGCATTCTGCGCAGCGTGCGCGATCGCGGGGGTGAGGGGAGCGGCTCGCAGAGCGGCAAGTCTTTCCGCCAGCATGTCGAAATCGTTGCCGCTGCGCGCGCTCAGCAGGATCTCGAGCCGCGCGATGGGCGAGACGCGTAGACGACCGGCAAGCAACGCCTCGACCCAACGGTCGCGGACGACCGGGTGGAATGCGCGCGACCATGCGGAGGTGTCGACGACGAGCGGCAGTTCCCCCCACGCGGCCGGGCTATCGGATCGGCCAGGCACGGAGCTTGCCGTCGCGCAGCAGATCCCAATCCCAAGGTGCCGTCTCGGGCCGCTCGAAGTGCTCCGCCAGCTCCTTGAGCAGCTCTCTGCGCCGCTCTTCGTTCGGTGGATCGCCGGCGAGCTGGCGCGCGCCGGCGATTGCGAGGTCGCGCACCTGCCGCGAGCGCGGGAGCCCGGGGGGCATGTGCGGCGCGGCGGCACGCAGCGCGCGTGCAAGCTCGGGGTCCTCGGTCACCTGGATGCGGGGGTGTGATGTCGCCACCGGATGAGTGTACCACCGATGTGTCACCTACTCGAGTGATGATCGATCTTGGCAGGGCCATGCGCTGCAAGCAGAAGCAGCAGCGACCGGCACATCGCCCTACGCGGTACGCGCGATCGTCTCGGAGCCGGCGTTCACGGCGCCCGGCGAGAGCACTTGCCGGTAGCCCTCGGCCAGCCGCTCCATCGCCCGCTCCCAGGTGCGTGTGCGCGCCGCGGCGAGCCCCGCGACGGACAGCCGCTCGCGCAGCAGGGGCGAGCCGGTGAGCGCCAACACCGCGTCCGCCAGCGCCCCGGGGTCGGCCGCGCACAATAGGCCGCTGACATGGTGCTCGAGCAACGACACCGGTCCGCCCTCGGCCACGGCGACCACCGGCAGGCCGGAGGCCTGGGCCTCGAGGATGACCTGACCGAACGTATCGGTCGCGCTGGGGAACAGGAACAGGTCGGCGCTCGCGTACGCGCGGGCGAGCTCGGCGCCGGAGAGCCAGCCGAGGAACGTCGCGTGGGCGTCCCCCACGCGCTCGCGTAGGCGCTCTTGCTCGGGACCCCCGCCGGCCAGCACGAGGTGCAGGCGGGGCTCAAGCTCGCGCGCGCGCAAAAACGCCTCGGCGAGCAGCTCGGAGCCCTTCTCGCGGGTGATCCTGCCCGAGTACATCACGTTGATCGCGTCAGCCCGCGACGACGCGCCGCCAGCGAACAGGCCGGGGTCGCGCAGCGAAGGGTCGAACCTCGCGGTGTCCACGCCCCGATCCCAGCGCATGACCCGCGCGGCGGGCATCCCGATCGCGGTCAGCGCCGCGTCCGAGGCGGCGCTGGGGGAGAGGACGATGTCGCACGCGCGGTAGAACGCGCCGACGCCCAGCGCCATCGCGTCGGCCAGCTCCGGGCGGCCCGAGCGCAGGTCGGCGTAGGTGGTCAGCTCGGTGTGGTAGCTGCCGATCAGGGGCAGGCCGAGCGCGCGCGCCAGCAATGCGCCCGCCACGCCGACCGGGCCGGGCGAACAGACGTGGATCGCGTCGAACGTGCCGTCCGCGAGCGCCCGTACGGCGGCGGGCAGGCTGGGCACGCCGATCTCGAGGCCCGGGTAGTAGGGCACGTCGATCTCCGCGACCGCGGGCAGGCGCCGGTCGACCTCGGGGTCGGTGCCGACCACCTCGATCTCATAGCCGGGCACGCCCCGCTCGCGGATCTCCTCGATCGTGCGGGTGACCCCGTGCGTGGAGCCGATGCCGTCGGCGAGGATCGCCACGCGCCTGCGCTCGCCCTCGCCGCCGACCGATCGGGGATCGAAGGCTCTCAGGTCGGCTAGCAGGCGCGCGAGCTTGGTCTGCTCGCTGGCGAGGAACGCGGTCGCCGGGGCATAGGGGATCGCGGCGATACAGCCTTCGAACAGCCCCTCCGCGGCGGCGAGCACCTCGGCCTCGCCGTTCGCGGCGCGCAGCGCCAGCTCGACGGCCGCGCGCAGCTTGCGCTCGTGCAGGCGGCACGCGCGGCGGTACATGTCCGAGTGGCTGAACGAGTCCTCCTGCATGTAGGCGATCAGGCCGGGCACGTCGAGGTGATCGAGCTCGACCGCGGCCAGCCAGGCGCGCAGCAGGCAGCGGGCGTCCTCCGGAGAGAACGTCCCCGCGCCGCCGGTAGCCCCCTGGCGCGCGTCGCCCTCGCGCAGCAGCCTGTGAACCATCGCCATCACGCGCTGGGGGTCTGGCCGGTCGGCGATCACCGGATCGCCGCCTGTCGGATTGCCGGCCGCTGGATCGCCGCCTGTCGGATCTCCGCCCGTCGGATCTCCGCCCACCCCGTCTGCTCCCGGGACGCCGGGCGCGCTTGCGCCCGCGGAGTCGCCGCGCCCGAGCGAGCGCGCGGCGAGCACGATCGCGGCGTGCGCCCACTTGGCGGCGCTGCCCTGGGCGCCGCGCGCGGTGACGTTTCCCGCGCGCATGTGCGCGAGGAACTCCCGCGGGGTCGCGGCGGGCGGAGTCTCCGTCCACGTACGCCCAATATCGACCCCCGCGTGATCGTCCGAGCCGCCGATACCGATGCTGTCGCGCGTGGCTACGTACGTGGCGGCCGGGCGATTGAGCTCGGGCGCGCGGGCGCCGTTGCGAATCTCCCATACGCCGAACAGCTCCGCCAGGCGGCGGCGGTGACGCGCGGTCAGAGGGGCATCGACGGTGTAATAGGGGTGAGCGAGCGCGCACGGGATGTCCCGCTCGTACATGTACGCCGCGCACAGCTCGACGTCGTGGGCGTTGGCCTGCAGCCAGGCGTGGTCGTCGGGGGTGATGTCGTAGCAGAGCACGTGCACGGCCCGCGCGGACTCCCCGCGGAAGTGGGCGGTGAGCTCCTCGGAGACGAACGCGTCGGGACGGTCGGCGATCTGCATGACGCCGTCGATCGTGTCGTGGTCGGTGATCGTGACGAAGTCCATGCCTCGCCGCTTGGCGAGCTCGTAGACCTCCTCTGGCGGGGTCGCGCACTCCGGCAGCCCGGCGGCGCGTTGCACGCCGAGCTTCGAGACCTCTGAAGCGGTCGAGTGACAGTGCATGTCGACTCGTGTCGCCTTCGTGGCGGCGTCGCTCGCCGCCGTGAGGCCCGCATCCTGCGGATCGACCCGGGTGGTCGTGTCGAGGGTCATCGTTGCTCCTCTCGTATCTCTTTATCTCTGTACGAGATGATGTTTGCCCTGCAAACCGTGGGGTTTGTGACTAGCCGGGAATGATCGTGTGAACGGCCTGTGAAGATCGGAGGGCCGTTTCCGGGGGAGATACGACAGCCAGTCCCCGAAAGGGCGCTCTAATCGGCGGGGCCGTACGCGCTGATCGGCGGGACCGTATGCTGTCGCCCGCGTGCACGACCCGATCTCCTACTTCCAGGCGGTGGTCCTAGGCCTCACCCAGGGCATAGCCGAGCCGTTTCCGATCTCGAGCCTCGGCCACGGCGTCATCCTGCCGCGGCTCGCCGGCTGGCATATTCACCAGAACGACAAGTTCTTCCTCACGTTCCTGGTCGCGACGCATCTCGGCACGGCGATCGTGCTGCTGCTGTTCTTCCTGAAGGATTGGATGAGAATCGCGAAGGGCCTGTGGCGTTCGCTCGCGCTGCGCGAGATCCGCGCCGAGGACACCGACGCGCGGCTGGGCTGGCTGCTGGTGGCGGGCACGATTCCCGTGGGGATCCTCGGCCTGCTGCTGGAGATGCCGCTGCGCAAGCTGTTCGCGTCGCCGGCCACCGCGGCTGCGTTTTTGATCGTCAACGGGGTCGCCCTGCTGGCGTTCGAGCGGCTGCGCAAGCGCCCGCCGCGCCCGGGCGACTATCTCGGCGACTCGGACGCGCGCATCGCCAAGCTGAGCTGGCGTCAGGCGATCACCGTCGGCACCTCGCAGGCGGCTGCGCTGATCCCCGGCATCTCGCGCTCTGGCTTCGCGATGGGAGGAGGCCTGCTCGTGGGGCTGTCCAACGAGGACGCCGCGCGCTACGGCTTCCTGCTCGCCACGCCGGTGATCCTCGCCGCGGCTGCGCTGAAGCTTCCCGAACTGCTCGGTGCCGAGGGCAACGGCGTGCGCGGCCCAGCGCTCGTCGCGGGCGTGTGCGCGGCGGTCACGACCTACTTTGCGGTGAAGTTCCTGCTGAAGTACTTCGAGACCAACCGCCTCACGCCATTTGGCGTCTACTGCATCGCGCTCGGGACGATCTGCACGCTGGTGTTCGCGCTCGGTGGGTAGTCCCAACGGCGCGTCCTGCGGGCGCGCGCAGCTTCTACGCCTGGGACTCGGCTGGTCTGGTTTTTGGCCCGGTCTGAAACCAGGCAAATGCGAAGCACGCCAGAGCGAGAACCAGCGCGGCGATGCCGTGCTTGGTGTGGTGGTGGTTGGCCTCGGCGTTGGTCGCCGAGACGTGGCCGGGGAAGAACGAAGGCAGCGAGTGCGCGGGCTCGATGAAGTAGATCACGGCCACCACAATCAACACGACGCCGAGAAGCACGGCTGGGACGATCAGCTTGCGCAGGTTGCCGTTCATGGCTGCAGAAGAGTAGAGCAAGAGCAGGTGGCAGAGTGCCAAGGCAGCCCTCCGCAGCTCATATCGCCATCATGAAGAGCAATATGCCCGCCCCGAAGGCCACCCAGAAGATGTTCGAGACCCGCAGCCAGGCGTGGCGGGAAGTCGGCCTGCTGCGTCAGATCAGCCCGCGCGTGGTCAAGCGCGCGCGCAGGGAGGCTTTCGTGCTGGTGCCGCTGTTCGTGGGCGTGGTGATCGTCTACGACCATCGCCAGGACCTGCTCGGTGTCGATACCGGCGGCAGCGCCTCCGAAATCGATACCGCGGTGCGCATCGCCACCGTGCTTGCGCTGCTGATCCTCGGCTGGGCGATCGCGCGCGATATCGGTCGCGCGCTCGGGCCGGGGTTGTTCCGGCGCCTGGACCCGGCGACGGCGGGGACGACGGGGTTCTTGATCCGCCTGGCGACGGCGGCGGTGGCGCTGTTGGTGGCGCTGCGCGTGGCGGGCGTCGAAGCGCGCACGCTGGCGGTGGGCGGCGCGTTCACGGCCGTGATCCTCGGTCTCGCGGCGCAGCAGACGCTCGGCAACGTGATCGCCGGCACGGTTCTGCTCAGCGCGCGCCCGTTTCGCGTCGGCGACCGCGTGCGCCTGCAGGGCGGTCCGCTCGCGGGCCAGCTGGAGGGGACCGTCAGCTCGCTCGGGCTGCTGTATACGACGTTCGCTACCGGAGACGACTCGATCATGGTGCCCAACAGCGTGGTGCTCAACGTGGCGGTGCTCCCGTTGCGCGAGCCCGAGGCGGTCAACCTGCGCGCGCGCCTGCGCGCGGGGATGACGCCCGGCGACCTGCAAGAGCTGCTCGAGAAGTCGCTCCAGACGCCCCTGCGCGACGCCCCCCGCATCACCCTGGAGGAGCTCGACGGGGACGAGGTCGTCGTGCTGATCGCCGCCACCCCGAGACTGGCGGCCGAAGGCCGTCACCTGGCGAGCGAGCTGCTGAGCATCGTCTCTCGGGAGACACATCGAGGCGGCGGGTCGAGCACCGGGTTGTCTCGCGACGGCGCCGCGAGCGCCGAGCTGTCCGACGGCGAGGACTCTTCCGAGCGCCCCGAGCATTCCGAGCGCCCCGAGCAGCTCACCCGCGATCCGGCGTCCTGACGTCGTAGCGCAGGAACAGGTGCGAGTTGTGTTCCAGCGCGGAGCGCAGCTCCAGATCCAGGTGCGGTGTGAGCTCGACCCCGGCGAGAATTCGCAACGCCGGCTGCTCGCCGGCGAGACCATCGCTCACCGCTCCGCCGCCGGCGAGCAGAGGGGAGATGGACAGAAACAGCTCGTCGACCAGTCCGGCGGACAACAGCTCGACGTTGAGGTGGGGGCCGCCCTCGCAGAGCAGCGTGCGCACGTGCAAGCGATCGTGCAGGTCGGCCAGCGCCGCGGGCAAGTCCAGTGACTGGTCGGCGCGGTGCGCGCGCACATACACGACGTCGGCGGCGGTTGCGGGCAGGCTCGCCTCCGATGGGGTCAGGATCGCGACCCGCGAGTCCGGATCCGTGAGCAGGGGCAGGTCGGGTGGCAGGGCGAGGCTGGTGGAGACGGTGCAGGCGAGCGGCTGCTCGGACAGCCCCCGCTCCAGGCGCAGGCGGCGGCGGTCTGGATCGCGCACGATCGGGCCGTAGCGCTCGGCGCGCATGGTGCCGGCGCCCGCCATGACGGCGTCGACGACCGAGCGCAGGCCGTGGAACAGGGCGCGGTCCGCCGATCCAGAGATGGGGCCCGAGCGCCCGCCCAGGGTGGCGCGCCCGTCGAGGGTGCAGACCATGTTGAGCACCACATATGGTCGTCTGTGCCCGCCCGCCGCCGGCTCGCCGGAAGGCCGCTCGTGCAGGCCCAGGCCCGCGACGATCTCATCGACTCCGGCCGGATCGCCGGGGGGAAGCAGGCGTCTGAGCGTGATCGGCGCGGAGGAGATGACGGTCGAGATATAGCAACCTGTACACACTTGCACGGGCCGACCTGCTACGGTCGGGGGCGTCTGGCCGGCACCTGAGGCTGGCGAAAAGCAGTAGTGCAGGCGCTCGCAGGTCGAAGCTCTAAGCAGCATCCTCCGCGCAGCAGCACGCACCAAGCACCAAGCACATACCGTGGAGGAGTTCCATATATGCCTACCGGCACCGTAAAGTGGTTCAGCGACGACAAGGGGTTTGGTTTCATCACCCCCGATGACGGCGAGAAGGACCTGTTCGTCCATCACACCGGCATCAACGGCGAGGGTTACCGCTCGCTGCAGGAGGGCTCGAAGGTGTCCTATGACGCCGAGCAGGGCGACAAGGGCCCCAAGGCCGTCAACGTCCAGTCGATCTGAAGTCGCTCCCGCGGGGCCCCGGCTCCGCGGGCCAGAGCTTGACCTGAGGGCCCGCTACGGCGGGCTCTCGGTCGATGCGCGCAGGGAAGCCGCGATCGCCATCTCGGCGCTGACGGTCCTCGTGGCCTTGAGCCTGCTGTTCGTCGTGATCGCGGCGAACCGTCCGAGCGCATTCGCGGCGACCACCCACGCGGGCTTCTTCCCGGGCTGGATGGCCGGCCCGCTGGGCGGCCTGTGGCCGGGGCTGACGCGCGACGCCACGACGCTCAAATATGTGTTCACCGCCGCGATGGCGGCGATGTACGTGAGCTACCTGCTCGCGCTCGCATACGTGCCGAGCATGACGCGCCCGCGCGCGCGACATTGGGCGATCGCCGCGGTGGTGGCCGTGCACGCGATCTTCTTCCTGGCGCCGCCGATGGCGCTGACGGACATCTTCAACTACGTCAACTACGGGCGCATGGAGGTGGTGCACCATCTCAACCCGTACACCACCTATCCGGTGCTCGAGCCGCACAGCGACCCCAGCTATGCGCTCTCGAACTGGCATCAGCTGCTGAGTCCCTACGGCCCGCTGTTCACGCTGCTTACGTTTGCGCTCGTGCCGCTCGGCATAGCGGCTTCGTTCTGGACGATCAAGGCGGTGCTCGTGGCCGCGAGCCTGGGAACGATCCTGCTCGTGTGGCGGTGCGCCGAGCTGCTGGATCTCGACCCGGTCCGAGCGATCATGCTCGTCGGGCTGAACCCGATTGTGCTCGTGTGGGGCTTGGGCGGCGACCACAACGACTTCATGATGGTGTTCGCGATCGTGCTCGGCTTCTACCTGCTGCTGCGCGCGCGCGCGCAGTCGGGCGCCGCGGGGGGGGCCGCGGATATCGGCGCGGGCGCCGCGTTTATAGCGGCCGCCGCGCTGAAGGCGTCCGCGGGGATCCTGATCCCGATCGTGCTGGCGGGTCTTGTCAAGACGCCGAGACGGCTGCTCGACGTTCTGCTGGGCATGGTCGCGGCGGGCGCGGTCGTGGGCGGCGTAAGCCTGATCGCGTTCGGCCTGCACATCCCCGACCTGAGCACGCAGAGCCGCGTGGTGACGAGCATCAGCGTGCCCAACCTGCTCGGCCTCGCGCTCGGCAGCGGCGGGGAGACCGAAACGCTGCACAACCTGCTCAGCGGCGTGCTGGCGCTGTCGGTGATCGGCTGCTGCGTGCTCGCCTGGCGCCGGCGGGACTCGCTGACGGCGTCCGGCTGGGTGACGGTCGCGCTGCTGGTGACGCTCGGCTGGGTGCTGCCGTGGTACATCCTGTGGCTGCTGCCGCTGGCGGCGCTGTCGCGCTCGCGCAGGCTGCGCGTGACCACGCTCGTGCTCGGCGTGTACCTGATCATTGCCTGGGCGCCCGCTTCGAGCCTGCTGTGGAACGCGATCGGCTTCAAGCCCACGAAGACCCCGCTGGGGCGGCTGCACCAGCGCTACGTCAAGGAGCTTTTGAACTAAGCCGAGCTGGGGCCCGAGCCGACCCGGAAAGGTCATGGATGGCTTTGACCCGCTGCTCCTCGCCCTCGGGCACGCGGCCATCGCGGCCGACGTAGCCGTCCTTGCCGCCGGCGACCAGATACACGGCATCGACGTCGCCGGCGTTGCGGATCTTGCGCACCGTCGCCGCGTCCACCCGCGCGCAGCCGCCCTCGCCCAGGCGCTGCACGGAGCCGTCGCCGAACTCCATCTCGATCGCGCCGCGATGGACGAAGTACAGCTCCTCCTGCTCATCGTGGTAGTGAAAGCCGCTTTCAATGCCTGGGGGCATGACGATTGCATTGACGCCAAACGCGGTCACGCCGAGGCTCTTGCGGACCTTGCGAAAGCCCGGGCCCTCGCCCAGGGAGTCGAGATCCGGTGCGACGGCATAGCCCTCCCCGACCGTGACGTTGGGGTAGTCAGATGATGATGACGCCTCCATTGCGATGCTCACACTCCTCTCGGGTTGTGCGGGGTTGTGCCGTGCCCGGCGATGCCACCGGCGCGGGTGCGGCTGTCAGTGATCGGCAACGTATCCATCCTGCGGCTGCAGCGGCCGGCCCTCCTGGACCCAGCGTGCCAGGCCGCCGCTCAGCGAGTACGCCTCGAACCCCGCGGCCCTGAACGCCTGCGCGGCCATGACCGAGCGCGAGCCCACACGGCAGTAGAACACGACCGGGCGCTCACGCTCGACGGTGGGTGCCTGCTCGGTGAGCTCGACCAGCCCGATGTGGCGCGAGCCCGCGATCTGCCCGGCCTCGCGCTCGTAGGGCTCGCGCACGTCGATCACCTGCAGGTCCGGCTCCCGCGCGCGCCAGTCGGCGAGCTGCCCCGGGTCGAGGTCGATCTGCGAGGTGTCCACGGCCGTGCTCACCGACATGAGCGTAGCGAGCCCACTAGGATCGAACCACGATGCCAGACACGCTGAGCCAGGACGTCTACACGATCCCCCAGGAGCACCTCGACTTCTGCGCGACGATCGGCCAGATCGCGCGCGAGCGGATCGCCCCGCGCTCGGCCGAGATCGACGAGAAGGCCGAATATCCGTGGGACATCCGCCGGGTGCTCGCCGAGCAGGACATCCTCGGGCTGCCGTTTCCGACCGAGTACGGCGGCACCGGCACGGGCACGCTGATGCTGAACATGGCGGTCGAGGAGATCGCCAAGGTCGACGCGTCCTGCGCGCTGATCCTGATGGTGCAGGAGCTCGGCACGCTGCCGATCCAGCTGTACGGCTCAGATGAGCTGAAGGAGCGCTTCCTGCCGAAGTGCGCGACGGGGGAGCGCTCGCCCGCGTTCGCGCTGTCAGAGCCCGAGGCCGGCTCGGACCCGGCGGGGATGAAGATGACCGCCGTCCTCGACGGCGACGAGTGGGTCATCAACGGCACCAAGAACTGGATCACGAACCTGGGAGTGGCCGACTTCTACATCACCTTCGCGGTCACCGACCGCGAGAGTCGGCGCATCACCGCGTTCGTGGTCGAGGCCGACCGCCCCGGCTTCAGCGTGGGCAAGCTCGAGCACAAGCTCGGCATCCGCGCGTCGCCCACCGGTCAGCCGATCTACGAGGACGTGCGCGTGCCGCAGGCCAACGTGATCGGCGAGGTCGGCCGCGGGCTGTCGGTCGCGCTGGGCACGCTGGAGCGCACGCGCCTGGGCGCGGCGGCGCAGGCGGTGGGCATCGCGCAGGGCGCGACCGACTACGCCGTCGCCTACGCCCGCGAGCGCGTGCAGTTCGGCAAGCCGATCAACGAGCTGCAGGCGATCCAGTTCAAGCTGGCCGACATGGAAACACGCACGGCCGCCGCGCGGGAGCTGCTGTACAAGGCGTGTGCGCTCGCCGATCGCCGCGATTCCCAGCGCGGGAAGTACTCGTCGATGGCGAAGGTGTTCTGCTCGGACACAGCGATGGCGGTGACTATCGAGGCGGTCCAGGTGCTGGGTGGCTACGGTTATGTCAAGGAGTATCCGGTGGAGCGCATGATGCGAGACGCAAAGATCACACAGATCTACGAGGGCACGAACGAGATCCAGCGGCTCGTGATCGCTCGCACCCTCAAGTAGGAGGTGCCGTGCGCGGGTCGTTCTTCTCACGACAACGCGCCTCCGGACAGTTGCGCCGCGCGGGCTTCGCAGCGCTGATCGCCCTGTCGCTCGGCCTGATCGTGATCGTGCTGGGACAGGGCTTCAGCACGATCGGCGTGGTCAGGGCGCTGGAGGACGTCGCGTTCGGCGTGATCCTCGTTGCGGTCGTGATCGGCGGCGCCGCGTTCGTGGCCGTGCGCCTGGCGGACTGGCGCAATCCCGAGTCCGAGGCCGAGTTCGACGCGCTCGTGCTCCGCTCGGAGGAGCTCGCGCGCGAGGGCCTGGCCGTCGATCCCGACGAACTGGAGTTCCTGGAGCTGGACCCCCTCAACGACGAGGACTTCGAAGAGCTCGTGCGCGACGCGCTCGATGACCTGCCCGATCTGCTGCGCAACGCGCTGACGCATGTCGCCGTCGTGATCTCCGACGGCGGGCGCCGGGCCGGCGCATATGGCCTGTATCAGGGGGGCCAAACTCGTCGCGACGACACCCACGACCGCATCGTCATCTTCAGAGACACGCTCAGGCGCGACTTCGGGCACAACCCGGAGCTGCTGCGCGACCAGGTGGTGCGCACGGTCCGCCACGAGCTCGCGCATCACGTCGGGTTCGATGAGCTCGGCGTGAGCAGACTCGACCTTTAGCCGCACACACGCGGCTATCCACCCGAACGCCCGATCGGCCGTCGTTCCGTAGGATTCCCGCTTCGCACCTAACTTCGACCAGGAGAAGAGATTCCGTATGCCCGAGGCAGTGATCGTCGACGCCGTACGCACGCCCATCGGACGCGCGGTCAAGGGCTCGCTCAAGACCGTCCGCGCCGACGACCTTGCCGCAATCCCGCTGAAGGCGCTGATCGAGCGCAACCCGCAGCTCGACCAGCGCTCGATCGGGGACGTGATGATGGGCTGCGGCTACGGAGAGGGTGAGCAGGGCTACAACATCGGACGCCTCGCCACGCTGCTGGCCGGCATCGACCACCACGTGCCCGGGACCACGGTCAACCGCTTCTGCGCGTCCTCGCTGCAGACGACGCGGATGGCGTTCCACGCGATCAAGGTCGGCGAGGGCGACACGTACGTCGCCGCCGGGGTGGAGGCGGTCTCGCGCACCGGCCGTGGGGGCGCCCAGTTCGAGCTGCACCCCAAGCTCGACGGCTCGGAGGGCTCGCTGTATGACGCCTACATCTCCATGGGCATGACCGCCGAGAACGTCGCCGAGCGCTGCAACGTCAGCCGCGAGGCTCAGGACGAATGGGCGGTCGTCTCCCAGACCCGCGCGGTCGAGGCGGCCGCAAGCGGCCACTTCGACAAGGAGATCGTCCCGGTGACGGTGCCGGCGCACAAAGACGTCGACAAGGAGGGCAACGAGATCGACGTGCCCGAGACGGTCGTCAGCAAGGACGATGGCCCGCGGCCGGGAACGACGATGGAGGGGCTCGCAGCGCTGAAGCCCGTGTTCAAGGAGGGCGGGACGGTGACCGCCGGCAACGCCTGTCCGCTCAACGACGGAGCGGCGGCGCTGCTCGTCATGAGCGAGGAGCGGGCAAGCGAGCTCGGCCTGAAGCCCAAAGTACGGATCATCGCCTCGACAGTCGCCGCGATCCGCCCCGAGATCATGGGTCTCGGCCCGATCCCCGCGATCCAGCAGCTGCTGAAGAACACCGGCATGTCGATGAGCGACATCGACGTGGTCGAGATCAACGAGGCGTTCGCCGCTCAGATCGTGCCCTGCAAAGAGGAGCTCGGGATCGACGACGACAAGCTCAACCCGTTCGGCGGCGCGATCGCGCTTGGACACCCGTTCGGCATGACCGGGGCGCGCATCATGACCACGCTGATCAACGACCTGGAGACGCTGGACAAGACCTACGGCATCGAGTCGATGTGCGTCGCCGGCGGGA
>Ga0207663_10000488_pt1 | contig 17278 bp, 14 predicted proteins | sample LARL53metaG_FD_184346 | JGI IMG/M metagenome (GOLD analysis project Ga0207663, IMG submission 184346) | Corn, switchgrass and miscanthus rhizosphere microbial communities from Kellogg Biological Station, Michigan, USA - LAR L5-3 metaG... | ecosystem: Host-associated > Plants > Roots >...
ATATTCTTTTTATATTCAAATCATAGAATGAATCAACTCTTTCAATGAAATCGATGAACTGATTGCTTTTCTTCTGTTGGTAGCAGTGTGTTAACATTCTATCATTTGTATAATCGTAAATGCCAAAAACGTTCAACAAACCCTTTACCTTCTGATCATGTTCTATTTTAGTCTGAATAGAACACCATGAAGAACCACCATATGTTTTAGCTGCTATAGGTCCTTTTTCATCTTGAAACAGAAGGACATAATCTGGATATGTGTTGTTTTTCAGCTCTTCAATGCGCTTTTTTTAAATCATATTCAGGATCCTTGCTTTTACCCCCAAGAACACTCTTTGAACGTCTCCATTCTACACCATATTCTCTTAGGATATCTCTTACAGCAGTATGACTTATCCCTCCATCTTCTTTTATTATCTTCTTTTCCTTTACATATCCTGCAATAGACCTTAAAGACCAGGTTGAGAATTTCAAACCTATCTCCCTTGGATTGGTTGAAGATATACGCAAGATTTCATTCCTAGCCTTATCAGTTATCTTTATCATTCCAGAATAATCCATTTGGGTAAAAATACCTTTAACACCATAACCGTTGAATCTGTGTATCCACTTTCGTATAGTTTTATCATAGATATTAGTCATCTCTCTTATTTCAGGTACTGTATAGCCTTCCTCTCCAGCAAGAAGAACGATTTTAGCTCTGTACTTTATGTCAGTATTATTATCTAGAAGGTCGTATAATTGTCGCTTCTCCTCCTCCGAAATATTTCTGATAGGAGTATACCTCACATAATTGACTAAATGATAGTCAGCTAAAGCTATATCGATAAGATGAATTTGTCAAAAAGGCAAGTAATAGTTTACTGTAATTGTCAAGTGACTAACTTACAATGCTCTTAAGATGATGCTAATATCTATCAGAGATATCCTTAGCTCCTTTGCAATGTCACGGGTGCTTTTGTCTTGTTTGTATAGCTCTAAAACTTTTCTTTCTCTTTCGGTATGATCATAATCATTATTATTATTATTATTGGTACTTAACATATTGTTTGTCTTCTGCAGTTACTGTTAGATAGAACGCACTTGGCTATAGCTTTTGTTACCCTGATACCAGTTGATACCATCATTGCTACCCTGATATTACCTGTTACCATTGCACTCTTTTGCCTAATAAGATAGACTTGATAAAAAGAATGAAAGAGATGCAACCAGGCAAGTTGGAGTGCGGCAACCGTCGTCGAAGATTCCAGTTATCTCTGTATCTCTATTTCAGCATGCAAAGAAAAGGGCATTGGACCCGGTCCCCCGTAGTTTCCCCTATACTCACCATTACTATACATGCCGGTCCAACCACCACTATTGTACGGCCGAGTTTTTATTTCACCTACTTCAAGTCTTGCATCATACCAGGTAGGCGGAGACTTATTATCGGTATGGCTAAGCCACCAAGCGAATTGTTCTAGATTCTTGACACTTTTTATTATTCCTCCTGGGCCGTCAAGTCCTCCAACATGGGTAGCTTCAGGGATCTGGGTCGTTCGCTGTAGGGTCAATCTGACTATTTGAGGTTGTGGAGGTGGGGGTGGGGGTGGCGGAGGTGGTGGAGAAATTACATCTGCTGCTACAAGATTCCACTGAATTTTATTGCCATCGTAGGGGCCAAGCCACCAGTGGCCATCTCCACTATAATAAAACACAACATCAGATTTACCATCACCAGTGAAGTCCGCATACCACTTTGGCAGGTTAGTTATGTTGCCAAAACCTGCACTCTCTGAAACAAGTTTCCACTGAATTTTATTGCCATCGTATGTGCCAAGCCACCAGTGCCCATCACCTCCATAATAAAACAGAACATCTGCTTTATTGTCACCGTCCATATTACCAATATAAGTTGGAAGCTTAGATATATCACCAAAGTTAGTAGGTTCCTTTTTGGTATTTGAAACAATATTCCAATGGAATTGTGCTCCATCAAATGTGCCAAGCCACCAGTTTCCATCACCACCATAATAAAACGAGTATTCGGATTTTTTATCTCCATTAAAATCGCCAATATAAGTTGGAAGCTTTGATATATCACCAAAACCCCTGACATTTGAAACAGGCTTATTAGAAACCCACTCAAGCTGACTGCCATTGTATGAAAGAATGAACATATCGCCAGCCCAATTAAATAGGAACTCCTCTCTATCATTTCGGAAAAAGCGACCAACATAAGTTGGAAGTACGGCTGTATTGCCCATACCTCTGTTGTTCCCAGCAAGAGTCCAATTTAATTGGTTGTTACTACCTATAGTACCAAGCCACCAATTTAAATCGCCTGGAAAAAAGAACATAACATCTGACTTTTTATCTCCATTAAAATCGCCAATATAGAAGGGTCTTCCATCGTTTATGCCATGACCAAATCCTCTTGTATTGCCTACTAACGTCCAGTTGAATTGGTTGTTACTACCACCTACTGTTCCAAGCCACCAGTTGTCATCGCCTGGATAATAGAATAAAATCTCCTCTCTATCTGAGCGTGAAAAACGACCTTGAAATCTAAGTGCATATCTCAAGTCAGCAAAACCAATACCATTACCGGTTATTTCATTACAAGTTAGCTGATTATTGTTAATAGTTCCGAGGAACCAATGATTGTTACCAGCCCCAGAACGAAGGAAAAGAAGTTCATACCGACCATCACCATTGTAATCTCCAACATAATTACCTGTACTCGGGAGCCAACAATTCCTACACTTGCTATCACCGGCCACGCGATTTGAAGTGAAATATGATATTTAAGCATTCCTTTGCGCGGTATTCTATCTATATTTGTCCTCATTTTGTTACTATCAGCCATGATGACAAGATCCTCCTAGAACTGAGGAATAAATCAGGAGATACTGCAACTCAGCGTATAAAGTTACCAACCACCACTATCTGCGAGTCCTCGTTTAAGCAGAGTTCCAGGGCCATCTTCTCCAGTATTAGAATTTTGTTCCGAGTCGTCAGGATGGTAAGTATACAGAGTACTTTCAAAAATAAATGAGCAAAGCTACGATGTCTTTGATCCTTAAAATCATTTGAAAAATTAATTGGAGAAGAATTTCAACCAATAATACAAAATATTACTCTTAAGAAAGAGAAAGAGAAAACTGAAAGAAGCAGGCGATATTATATTGAAGAAGGTGGTAAGCACCATAGTTTAGGTAAATATGTAAAAGCTATTGAATGTTATGACGAAGAGATAAAATTGCAGCTGATAATGACATTAGTGCAGGATCTGTTACAAATATAGTCAATGAATGGAAAGCGGCTTTAGGTTTTCCTACAGCAGATGCATTAAGGCAGTTGGCTGCTACTTTGAAGAAGGTCGGTACAACTCCTGCTCAATGCGCGATTGGCTCCAAAGTTGCAATGACGTTAAACAGATTAGGGATAAAAGAGGATAACTTTCAGTGGTGTATATCACATCTTTATAATCTCTTCCAAGATCTTAGGACTTTCACCAGAACGCATCGCTGATTATGTTACAAACCTGCTTGAGTTTTCACAGACTGTTCCATTTTCGCAAATACCCGGGTATATAGTACAAAAGAGACAGGAAAAGGAGAACTTGGAACAGGAAATACAGATTTTGGAAGAAAAAGTAAAGAAACTGGAAAAAGAAAAATCTGATTCTGAGCGACAAAATGTGGTAGCTTCTTTTAATCAATCTCTTTCAGTATACGACCAGCTATCTGATATGATCTAGGTTGGTATTTTTTCTGTTTATAGAAACCGAAGGGGGAATTATGAATTTAGACACAGATATGACGAAGCTGACAATTTAGTTTTCTGCTCATGATTTTTAAAAGTTAAACACAGAATAGGTCGTTGCGAATGATCTTTGTTAGGACACACTTATTATCCGTACAAATCTGAGTATTGCCAGAAAAGAAACTTCCCCGTATACATCATTTCTCGTCATAAGTATTACAGTTAGCATCCTGGCAAGTTTTATAGCCAGATCCGTCAAGTGTTCCACTACATAGAGTACACCATGGTTTTGGGTTGCAACAGAACCAATATATAGATAAATCCTTGGTGTTCATGTGTCAAGGCATAGAAGCATCCTTGTTGCAAGAGTCATCTCATAAGTCATTAATTAAACTTTATGGGAGACACGCTGTACATTCTGGTGGTGTAAGTTGGTATCCTGAACCCTGCTGAGGACAATATCTCAAGGTATAGCAAGTGATATAGATAATATACATAATACTGTAAATTATCAGTAAGTGTTCATACAAATAACATTTAGATCTTATTAAAGCTAATTAACAAATAAGACATTCAAATCATATCAAGAAAAATGCTAAAAGTTAATGACAAAATGCAATCGATAATACAAATTGATCGAAACTTACTTCTTACATTAATCGTTGGAATAGTATTTATCTCATTTACTTTTGGATTAGAGTTAGGCAGAAATAATCCATTTTATACGGTTGCTAGTGATAGTATGGTACCTAACCTTGTCAAAGGTGATTTATTGATCATCAATCCAGACAGAAGTTCCTTTGCTAATTTAAAAATTGGAGATATTATAGTGTTCAACAGCCCTGATGGTGGTAATGAAACAATTGTACATAGAGTAGTACAAATTCAAACTGATTATCAAGGAGATAGAATTATTAGGACAAAAGGTGATCATAATCCAGACTCAATACCTGACATCGACTCTCCTATTAGAGAGGAAAATTATATTGGTAAGATTATTTACGTTATTCCAAAAATTGGAGGATTTATTCAAAACATACATGATATTTTTTCACAAAATATCATTAATTTTACACAGGAATTTCGTGTTCTTATAAGTATTGTTATTAGCCTTATTGTGATAGCCCTGATCATTTCGCATAGCCGAGAGAAAAACTAATGCAAAAAAATACAGCCTGATATGCCCATAAGAAATATTTAATGCAAATTATTCACATATGCCTAAATTCTACCATTCTTACGACGGGTAAAATATTGCCTACTGTTTTTGATGAGCCTACACCACATTCTGACGGTCATTTCAATTGTTCTGAATTTTGATGTTTACCAGCTGCAGTTCCTGGACTCTCAAGATTTGGCATAATTCCACATTTACAGACAAAACAAGGATTTCCGAGATGGATATAATATTTAAAGTTATTACTTAGTAAATATTTTGTTCATAATAGTTAAATTGTACTGCGTTGCATGGTTAGCCAATTTCTGGTTATTAATGCGTTTATTTAAATCACGTCGTTAAATCTATTATACAATGACGCTTTCACCAAACATCCTCAAATTCAGCGTTTAGAGAAGAAAATTCTTGCGGTGTTTGATAACTGATATATTTCTAGCTTTAGTTAGTGTAAGAATGGAGCTAAGCTAATTTGGACGCTAACAAATATGAATGAATAGGTTAATCAGACAACAATGCATCAAATTGTACCTGTTATCACAAACTTTGAATAATCATATTATCTCTCAAGTTATATGTGTTATTTATAAGTCTAACAATATAATAAAAACAAAGGTAAACACATGTTAGTCTAAGAATTGTGTGTTACTAGTACTACCAAAACTAAACAACGCCGGTTACAAATGAGTACTGGAATAAACAATACAAAACATAATCCAATGAACAATGGTTGAATAATGATAAAAACTACACACAAGTTACTTATCTAAAAGAACAATCCTCAGAGTCTTACTGATTCTCAACAAATGATGCACTGATTTCTTAAGATCGCTAAGTAATGTCACAAGTATTTGTCATTTTGTATTCTTTCAAAGAATTAAACTATTAATGAAAAAAATAAGGACAGCTTTTGTCATAAGTTTCGTTCTTGTGTAGCTTTGTGTGTTTACAGCTAGTTATATAGAAAGCACACCGGGCAAAGTGACCGCTCTACTTACAGCACCACCAGTTGCCAGTGAACATGAACCAGAATATATAGGTGGATTGCTCTCAAAAGTGATGCATGGTGGTGTAGCGCCTAGTGTCAATAGCGGCATAGACATAACACTAACAAATCCCGCAGCTGCTATAAGCATTGCAAGTATTGCTGTCCTTCCTATTGCTTTTTTGGCTTTTTTCTGTATCTCTATTTCCATGGTTTTAGTAATGATCATTGTTATTGATATTGTTAAGTAAAGCCAAGTTGGGCATTATAAGAACGTAGTCTTATAATTATCGAATATGTTATATTTTCTAAGAATACTTATATTAATAAGTACCCTTTTTAAGAAATCATAATTATTTAATGATAGACTTCATTGGTAAAAAAGTCGTGTAGTTTGCAGTCATTATTGGAGTACAATTTTCTTGTGTAGCTTTAATCATCAGCAAGCGTACTAGCCAACGCCCGGAAAGATACATAGGAATAAAGCAACCAAGTGCTATATGGATTGCAATGAATACTTGTTACTGTTATGAGAGATTTCTTGATCAAAAAATGTTCGTTTCTTTATGCATTTTACTTTCATTATTTCTAACTGCTCACCTCTAGATATGAGGACGCAAAAATCTTCTTTTGAGACTAACTTTGTAATATACAGACTATCATTAGACTTATCATAATAAGCAGCAAATCAGATAGATATTAATTTGTGCTGAGGCAAGCTCATTAACTAAATTATCGTAACTGTTATCGATAAAATGTTAGAGCTCAAAGTGAGTGAAAAATCGTGGTTGCCCAAGAGAGTCAAAGTTGCGCTAGTTGTTATGATTGGAATTGCAGTTGTTATAATTGGAATTCGATTTGCGTTCAGCGCGGTTAATCCGTTTTATTTAGTTGTTAGTGACAGTATGAGTCCTACTATTAACATAGGCGATCTCATAGTTGTTAAACAGAATGTCAATGATGCGTCTTTTGCTAATCTGAAAACTGGAGATATAATAGCTTTCAATGAGAGATTTCTTGATCAAAAAATAGTGATATCTAGAATAGCAAGTATACAAACCAGTTCAATTGATGGCCAACAATACATGAAAATTATAACTAAGAATGACAATTCCGACTGGAAAGCACAGGATTCTGTTATAGCTGAAAACTATATCGGCAAGGTAGTTTATACCATCCCTCATGTTGCACAAATTTTCGAAGTGTTAAAAACACAATTAGTTATGGTTATCATTATAGGGACGCCCCTGGCCATTATATTGTTATATTACTATGGTAAGAAGAAGAAAAGGATAAAATGCGAAAAAAGAAGTGCTCCTTAAGTTCGCTACCAATTCCAAGCCTCAGCTGCGCAGGATCGATGGATCGAAAATCCAGCAATATCCTATAAGAAATAATGCATTATCACTTTTACTAAATAATCTGGAGACCTTGCAATGTTGTACTCGAACTCACCGTTTCCTAGGATCCACTATGACTTTGTGAGAATTACTATTACCATCCACAATCCGTACCGTGTATACCAAATATCCTCTTTCTTCTCCAAGATAGCCGAAGTAGCATGAGAATTGATACCTACCGCTTTTTCAGCACCTGCGGCAGCATTACCCAAAGATGCTAGATTATAACTGATGAAATGAACTTGCCGATAATGAAAGTACGCTACATTCTCCGGAGCTTCAAGGTGAGTCGTTGATCATTCTGAGATGAAAACATTAGCCTTTAAATGAGAAAGATGCCTTCAATGTTTCCGAAACGTAATTTAGCTAGCTATCACATTTGTGGTCCAAAGCTACAGCATTGATGATAACACATGCGCGTACACTGGGAAAGGGGATGTATAGTCCTACAACGATCTACACATTGATTAAAACATCGAGTATCGCAATGTTGCTGGGGTAATAGAGCAACTTTAAGAAAATTAATGTATTGATGTTTTAGATAATGTTTCTCCTTAGTCACATATAATGATGTCTCTGCATTAAATCCAGGTATAGTCACAATCATATAAGTATACTACTCATTTAAAAGCATTAAGAAGTAAGAGAGAGAACCAGTAATATTGTTTTGGAAGAATTTCAATATCTCACTTTAATGAAGAATACAGTATACACAAAAACTGGGAATCTCATCATAGCTGCAAATCTTAGACACTAGTTTTTGCTGCTGGTACAATTCAAGAATATTTTATTCTATAATTAACGATGCATGCATCTGATAGCTACATGGGGCTTTTTGCAGCAATTGACGAATGGATCCCAGGCTTCTAAAAGCAGTGATCATTAAAATTTGATTTATAGCAAAAGATATTGAGTTTATTTTTGCTTATTATAGAGGTACATTAGGACCACATCCATCTGGTGCTTTGCATACACAACCAAAACCACGTTGATAATAACAAGGGGTGCACAATGACACTCATCACAACGTAGCCCTGTTCTATTGTTTTTTGTCTCGATGTTATGGTCAGTGCTGTTAACTTAGCGAAGATTTTAGCCTCTTTTCCTCCACCTGTGTTATTGTCTTCTCCTCTGCATCAAACCTCTTTATTATGACATATCCATTTTTAATTAATAAATACCGTAAGTAATCTCCAATTTTCACAATTAGTTTTTCCCTAACATTTTGGAGAGTAACTCACTCGCCCTTCCATTGCTAATTATTATTCTTGACATTCCTAACATCTTCCTTAGGCATATTAGCTATTAATTTGTACTCTAAAAAATCTTAAGTTAAGAGTGTATGGTTGGCTATGTTAACTTAACAATAATTTATCTCTTTTTAATTTCTCTATTTGCCTAATTGCTCTATCCAAATCAAATTCTAATTTCTTTGTCTTTACGAATCCGTCCTTGGTCAATAAATTATACTATGTTTCGTATCCTAAAACATGCTAGTAGAATACCACTACCGTTTCTACATAAGAAAAGTGATCACCACATATTCACAGTATGACATCATATAGTCTTAGTTGCATTAAGACAATATGAAAACAAAAGCTATCGTATGTTTGTAGAATGGTTGGTTGGTGGAAGCTTATTACCTCAGAATATTTATGAAGTTATCACATATTCCACATTATTTATCACATATTCCACATTATACTACCCTTCAAAAGCTTACTCGGAGAATAAATGGTACATCATTATTGTGGAAGATAATAATTTTCTCATTCATATTGTTTCTTAATACAAATAGATTATTGATAGGCATAGATTCATCAGGATTTAAAACTACTAATGCTTCTCAGTATTATTATATACATACAAAGCTAACATAACTAACAAATCATTGTCCCATACTCTACCATAAAATAGTGCTGCTTGATGTCTGCTCTGCTTTTGATTGTTGCTCGTGGCTACAATTTTCCTCAAACCCTTGAATTTCATTGCAATTACTAATTTGCTTATCTTCAGTAGCTCTAGCATTAGTATCCATATCTACCTTCCAAATATGATCTTGCAAATTCTGCATCAAACAATCGTGGTATAATTGATCTATGATGAGCTATAGCATAAGGGATACCACAGATTTGTAAAATAGAAGTGATCATTTCAACAGCTGTAGCATTCGGAAACAGTGACCATAATAATGCTATTCCTCCTGTAACAAAAGGTGCTGCGATACTTGTTCCGCTCAGTTGGGTATAGTTTCCACCAGCTAGAACGCTGGTAATATTTACACCTGGAGCTAACAATCCTCTTTTGCCTATTGATGGTCCAATATTAGATATCAAGGATAAATTACCAATTTCATCACACGCTGCAATGGGAACACCCCATGGATGATCAGTAATAGGCAACATTCCTATAGTTCCTTGATTTCCAGCAGCCGCTACTATTATCACATGTTTTCTAAGAGCATAGTCATATGCATCATACAACTGTGAGGCTTTAACTATGGAAGATGAGTATAGCCCAAGACTAAGGTTAATTACTTTCGCACCTGCATCTACTATCTGGATAATAGCTTCTGCTAATTCCTGAGGATTGCTAACAGGTAATATATCGCCTTTATTTGCTTCGTTATTGCTTTCATTAAAAATAGGCCGCAATATTAGTTCACAATTAGGACATATCGCAGGCGCTAGAGAAGCTCTGGTAGCGACGAGTATCCCTGCTATAAAAGTACCATGCATACAAGCTAAGCTACTAGATTCTCTACAAGAAACAGCTTGAGACCTACTAACCGTCCTGATTTTTGTATCCTTAAATAAAGGATGGTTTAGATCAATCGGGCCATCTATAAGCCCAATTTTTATGCGCTCGCCTCCGTCAGTTAGCTTCATCAGTGAACGCAACTTCGTAAGCTCAAGAGGATCCATTATTATTTTGATTAAACTTAATAGATGATAAAATCGTAGCTACAAGTTTCAATTCTTATCTATCATAGTACGGGGACAATTTTGTTATAAGATAAGGAAACAGACCAGAAAGACTGACTCTACAATACCATTTTTCATCTACATCTGTCTTTCGATTTGTATACGTAAATATGCAATCCATAATCTTTTCTACTCCAGTAAGCCTGGACTGTCTTACATCGATCCCAGTTAACGAATAATCATTTTCATGCATTTCAGCAGTCTTTTCATAATAAGCAGGATATCTTACAGCTAGATAGTTGAGGCAGCGATGTTCATCAGTTGCACCAACGTTATCAGCCATCTGCATAATTTTATAGAGCACTTCTTCTGACTTCGTAGTATAGTCTCTGCGGGTCTTCTCTTTTTTAGGCAATGATTTCATTAATGTATCAACATCAAAAGAATATATCTGTTCAAATGCTACAATTGGAACCACAAGGCCATTACACATTTCAGGCTCGGCCATAGAACCGCGGTAACCTATAATTACATCTAAATCTGTCCCTCTAGGAGGCGCACGAAGTGATTCTACTAATAGATCCAAATCCGCTGGATCAACTGGTTTTAAGATATACGTCTCTATCCCCTCAATCGAAAATACCCAGCACATTTGTCTGACTAAATAGCGATTTTGCCTTTGTGAGAGTGCTGTACGCATAGCTTCATAATCCGTTTGTCCCGATGTTTCTGTTCTTCCAATTGCCTGATAAAATTCTTTTTCGATGCTACGTGAGGGAAATCTAGGCTGAATCCTTCCAAGCGCATAGACAAAATTTCTATCTAGCATCCTAGGTTTGTTAGCGCCACAGCCGCAAGGCTTATCTTCTTGCATAGATGGGTGGTTTACATTGACCTGAGCTGTTTGTTGAAAATCAGAGCTTTCATTACTTGTGTAGTTGTTATTTACTTGACTAGTTTCATCTGCTGGATTTTCAGGCAACAAGGTAAGTCTTTAGGACTAGTATTTATCTTTTATTTACCTAAACCGCAGCTATGTTAAGCCGAGTTTGCCAATATATTCAGAATTATTTATGTATATCTAACTTGACGTTAGAACTTTTTAAACACGAAAAATATGATTAGCTTATTCTGATAAAATCGCAGTAAAAATTCTGCTCCAAAGCCAATCATCACGTCAAGGTTTACATCGAATTCATTAGGTCACTACATCTATTAACAACCGAGCGGTATTTTGAGGTAGAATCAGAGATTTGTAAATTGTGTAATCAAAGGTTTAAGCATCTTGATTTTATTACATCTTGTGAATTCTGTGAGATAGGAATAATGCATAGTATCTGTGCTGATAACCATATTTTGAATAACCATCAAAATGAAATAATGAATCAATTAGATACACAAAGAGATAGACGTCTTCATGACTATCAGTAGAGTTTTTTCGAAGGAATAACTGTATCAGTGCCAGTCAGTTATAAGTGAATAAAACAACTGTAAGTGTATTGTTTGCTACTATTTTCCAAATGTAGAATTAAGCCAAGATATTATCAGTTTGTCCATTGGTGGCTACTGACTACTGCATCTTGGAATAATTCTCTGACTAATTTGTGCTCTCAAAATAGGACTGTTATCTACCAATCTCTGCAAATGAATTCCTGATAGAGTAATATTTCAGCTTCACTAACCAGAAAGAAATGTTTAATAACTTGAAATGAAACATCAACTATATGTTACCAGGTTTTATTTCAGAGAAATTGTTAGAACGACGTATAACCAGATCTACAGTTTATTATAACGACTATGAAAAAAAATCTTCTTCTCTTGTTATGGCTTCAATTTATCCTTTAAAGGATAACAATAATTTCAAACTTCATAGACCTAGGCCAGGATGTGATCCTTGCACTCGATGTGACCCGCACACGTCCACGCGAACGTGCTATGATCTTATTCCTGGTGATGGACCTTTAGAGGTGGATACCTGTAGTGCGCGTGAGGAATCCTGTATTCCTACCATACCACTATGCCCACCATCTCAGTGGCACTGTGATGACGGAACTTGTTGTGCAGAATGTCGTGCTGAGGATCCTTGGGCAAGATGTTGTAGACAGGTTGGTAAGTACACTCAGTGCAAACAACCATAGTTAGACCTGTCCCGATATTAATAAATTATTGATTCCAAAGGCCCTTGTCGAAACCATGTTTGGAACACTGTTAGAGCTTTCTGGAGATATGATCCAAATATGGATGCTGAAAGAATCAAGATATATTGTGTAAGCAGATACTATTTACCATGTTTTCGTTTTTTAGAAATTGGTAACATGTCTATGTATAATCTATGCGATATGGACATGAATTAAGCGGTAAGATTGATATGGGACGAAAGTGATGTGACTCCATTGCCAGATTCTAGACCGTATCTGATTAATGTAAGGATTATCACATGATCTATTCTAACAAACTGGTTGGATAACTGTGGCAAAATATGTAGATTGAACTTTAATTCCAAGCTAAAGATAAGGCAAGACTTGAATAATGCAATTAAGACCAAGTACTATCCTATTAGGAGTACAAAACTAAATTCTACAGATAGCGAATTTTACAATTTCTCGCTAAATCAGAGTTACCGGTAAATCGATAAAAAGGAGACCTGCCTTTCAAAGTTGGACAAACATCAAATTCGGTGCAGGGAATTAGTGTATCTTTGAAGTGTTAGCCTGCACTAGACCATCAAGAAATACGATATTGACCACATAGGAATAGATCGACAAGAATGCCCAGCACTTTCAAATACAATTTTCAAAAATAGTTGACCATTCTATCGTATCTGAGAGCAAAAATAAAGCGTTGATTGTTGATCGTTCTGGTGAACCGCAATGGATTTATTTTAAGTCTGGTCAACTTATCTAATGTCAAGTTGACCATACAATAGTAATGGTCAACTTCGGTGGGAACTAATAGATTTCTTTTTTGTAGTTCTTGCTATAATTCAAATCCAAATATTCTAAGTTAACATATATGCTTTCCCTAAAGTTTAATTAGTGTGTTAATCTATCAAGTTTAAATTGGATGATATCAATCATTATTAATATTACCTTACGAATTGGCTAGATTTAAAGCCTTATTTACCATATTACTAATAACTTCCAGTACCATATTCAAATATCACTTGGCATCTGCCAATTCCTCATCAGTCTCTCTTCCTGCTTCAATATCTTCTATTCCATGTTTAGCATCGATTCCATTCTCCCGTAATTCTTCAAAAATAGTATTAAAATGCTTGACATATTGCGGTTCATTAACAAACAAAATGCTTTGAACAAGTTTACCTCGTTCCATCTTCTCTATTGTAGCCCCTACTTCTTTATCAGTCAAAACAAAACTCATTAGAGGCAGACTTTTGATATGTTTTACTTGAAAGCCGCCATCAACCAGCCTTTTGACTATTGCAAGAGTCTTATTATTTATTATGCATATGTACTTGACACCTCTGTGATCTCCAATTTTGTTTTGCCTTTCTGCTAATTTTTTCTTAATTTCGGAAAAGTTGTTGTAACTGAATTGTAGGCCTCCTGCTATTGTTACCCAAACAGAGACTTGATTTGACCTTTCAAGCATTAGAGTTGTTGCCTTGATAATCTCATAGGCATTTATCTATATATAAGAGACAGATTCTAGAATCTTAGACCTGTTCATAAATGGCTCAACCAGTCATGCATCTGTAAAATCGTTCTTTATCTTATCCATCTCTATTCCATCACCATTACTATCATATTTACTGTTGAGTGAATGAATTATGTTTTATAGATGTCTTCGTAGGTTTTTGATATTTTCAATTTTCTAATTGCTGGCCTGTTGTTCACTTATCTTTCCTTTTACAAATACTTCTGTTATATCTTACAGAGATAAACAGAATACAGGCGTAACCATTAACTGGTGCAGCATTTGATCAAATATTTTGCCTGGAAGATCGTATAACAGTAAAGGGATTGGTTGAATGAAATTGTCGATAACTTCTAGCGATAAAGGGGACACGATAAATGTATAGAGCCTCTATGCGTATTGCACAATGTATGGTCAAAGATTAAGAATGGAATTTAAGAATATCTCGCACAGTTTCACCACATCTATTCGAAATGCATAAAGCTAACGTTCACAAAATATAGCATGCATGAATGGGAATAACTGCTACAAGGCACGAAGGAATCAACGAATAATTTGAGCTCATCAGTGAAATGCCTTCAATGGTGTAGAAGCAAAGTACAAGAGTTAGCAAGCCAGGGCTATAACCAGTCAGAGATATCCAAAATATTGCAAATAAGACAACCTACTATTAACAGAGACTTCTCGTACCTAAGACAGCAGGCTAAAACTAACATCAAGCGATACACAGACGAAAGGTTGCCAGAAGAATATGAAAAATGTATGGTTGGACTTGATGCGATATTAAAGGAAGCATGGAACACGTCACAGCAAGCACGACAGGAGAGAGAAAAGATACAAGCCTTGTCATTGGCAAAGGAATGCTATTCTATGAAGTTAGATCTACTCACTAATGCTGCTGTAGTTGATGATGCTATTAGGTTTGTATCATCCAAGACCGAGGAGAAGATAAAATCATCTGCTAGTAACAGCAATGAAGATAACAAAGAATCAAACGAACCTGATTATGATGAAGATAAGGATCAGCTAGAAGAAGAGCAGGAAGATGAAACTGGAGAACAAATACTATAAACCATACCTTTTAGTTAAGGCCTATTGGGCTTTCTTTTCAACATTATCTTTGCTTTTTTTCAAATATCGTATTGTGCAAGGAATGAACCCCATATTATAATCACACTTGTCTTGATGAACAGATTTTATTCTTTTTCGATCTAATTCCTAGGTGGGTATAAATGGAGAGACAAACTTCAAAATACAATCAGCCATATCTGCTGCAAATTTTTCACGGCAATAATGATTATCCCGGATACAATTAATTACTTCAATCTGTATTGCCACTAATCCTGGTTTGATTCGTTTAGTACCATATTCTTTTATGGTGTATCCTCCGTCTAGTGGGAACTTGTGCATTTCTTGACTTAGATATTCTGGGTATGCTCTTATATTTTTTGTTCCTAATAGCGGTATTAGACCTTTTTCTTCATTCCAGAACTCAGCGTCAGTCAATGCTTTCCTCGAGTTTGCTTGATCAGTCCCCACAAGTAACTCAATAAAATTGTGAGGAGGTTCAGGTGACTTTTCCCGATCTGTACCATGAATATCAAAAAGAAAGGCCATAGTATTGTCACCTTGAGGAAGCATTTCTTCAATTATTTGTAAAATATTATTGTGATATATTAGGTATTTTTCTTGAGCCTTGGAGTTACAAATGTGCTGTTCATACGCACATGTTTCAGTTCTGTTATAATCAATCCACCTCCTGTTAAATTCCGCATATACTGCGTATGGATCTTTTCCGCTCAGATTAGTTATATTTTTAACAATTGCCTGGGTAAGTTCTAGAGTTAATTTATCATTTATATCGTTAAATCCTTCTCCTTCCGCAGCCGGACAGATATTATTATCAGGAGGAATGGTGTATCTCCTTATTATAGGCGGATTTATTGGTGTTCCATCGTCATTTTTTGTTCCATCATCATTTTTCCCACCATGTGGACATGTAAATAACAATTTTATGTTTGCCATATCATCAATTGTGAGGAATAAAAGTATACTATAAGCATTTATGAGAATGTCTTATTGGTTTAATAACAACAATCACAAAAGAAGCATAGAATACTGCACATAATACTGAAGATAAAATAGAAAAGATACAGACGTTGTCAATAGCTAAAGATTGCTATTCTATGAAGCTGGATTTACTTACAAATGCGACAGTGGTAGATGATGCTATTAGGTTTGTATCTGACAGGTCAATTACTATCACCGGTAATGTAATCTCTTATCTCTACTTTACTTTAAGTAAGCAAGCAAGAAAGCCTAGAACATTTTTACTTGCTATTTTATATCTACAAGTTCAGTAGTAGTAAAGTATCTACTTGGACAATTCAATACCGCTCCAACCATCATCTCAATCACCTCACTCACATATAACTAATCAAAGAACTGAACTCTATTACGGTACTGAAAATGTTATAAATGCAGAATTGCGATTCTTCGCCAATTCCAAAGAAAAGATAGATAGCTGTATGAATTATACACGGCCTCAATTAGCCATTGAAATAGAACAAATACAGAAAGCGTTGATTGATATTAAAAGGAATAGAAGAGGAGTCAAATTCAGATATCTGACCGAAATCACGTCTGAAAATATCTCCTTTTGTAAAGAGTTGGTATCTATTGTTGATGAGCTACGACACACAGAGGGCATAAAAGCAAATTTTATGATAAGTGAAACAGAATATCTTGCACCTATAATTTTATACAGAAAAGAAGAGATATCATCAAAGATTATCTATAGCAATATCAGAGAAGTAATAGAACATCAGCAATATATCTTTGATTTGTTCTGGAGCAAAGCAACACCCGCAGAACAAAGAATAATGGAAATAGAAGAAGGAGTAGAAGTTTTAGAAACCAAAGTACTGGAAGATAAGGACAAAATTCTCAATCATATGAAACCTGTTATTGAGGATGTCACTGAAAGATCAGTTTGTTCTTCAATCGGTGGAATGCAATTAATTTATAACAAGTTCTTCGACGAATATAAAAAAATATCGGGTAAATATAGGATATCTGGACAGGGCAAAGGTGTACGATGGATTACTTCTATAGATAAAGACAGTGTAGATTTGGTTAAAAAGTTTGTTAAGGAAGGAATACAGGTAAGACATGTAAAAAGTCTAACTCCAATGAATTTTGAAGTTGATAACAAACACTTCTACGCTACTATAGATAAGATGGAAGAAGGTAGGATAATGGACAGTCTTTTAGTTAGTAATGAGCCTGCTTATATTAGTCATTATAATTCCATTTTTGAAAAATTATGGAAAAATGGTGTTGATGCTATTGAGAGGATAAAAGACATTGAAGCAGGAGTTGACCTAACC
>Ga0207663_10000489_pt1 | contig 17276 bp, 18 predicted proteins | sample LARL53metaG_FD_184346 | JGI IMG/M metagenome (GOLD analysis project Ga0207663, IMG submission 184346) | Corn, switchgrass and miscanthus rhizosphere microbial communities from Kellogg Biological Station, Michigan, USA - LAR L5-3 metaG... | ecosystem: Host-associated > Plants > Roots >...
TGGTAATATGGCAAAGGCAGGTCAAGCAACAAGTGGTAATATGTCAAAGGCAGGTCAAGCAACAAGTGGTAATATGTCAAAGGCAGGTCAAGCAGCAGGTGCAGCAGCAAAAAATGCTACAAAAGCAGGTGGCGGAGTTCTATCTAATATTAGTAAAGCAGTTGGCGGCGGACTCAAAGGGCTAGGTAATCTATTAACTGGTGGTAAAAAGTAAGAAAGTAATAGATATGCCCCAAACTCAAGATGTCAATCAACTAAATTTTTTCTATGTCTCTACTCTTCGTAGATAAATCTATTATGACCAGATAAGCAAGTAAATTATTAATCATTTGCTATAAATCTACCGGCTTTAAAACCTTTTCAGTTGCATACTGATCCTATTAGTTTCTTTCTTTGCCTTGGGAACATTTTTTCATAAGGCTCTAGTATGGTTCTAGAGAATTCAATTCCTTTCGACGTTGGCTTGAATATAGTAGTAACTTTTTTACCGTCATGGATTTGATTCTTTGTAACTAATTCGTTTAACTCCAAGTCATAAAGAATGAATTTGTGCCTTTTAAGATTTAATCTGCAACAACTTATCAAGGTTGTTTGGTTCATTTCACCATGCTCCGCAAGTCTTAGGATTATGTCTTTTATAATGTAATTTTTGTCTCTATATGAAGAGGATAAACTTGCAATTAGGTGTGTCTGCTTTTTCTTGCTACTGAGTTTAGATTCAATAATTTGTTGAGTCATGAATTAGTTAGTTAGTTGGTAACATCAACAACGATATTTGATGATTATAGTCAACATTGTTTAATACTAGTGAGAAAACTTATGATTATATATTGGAATTGTATATGCTCTCAGAAATTCTGCCGCACATAAAATACGGGACAGGCCATTATACATCAAAATTTCAATAGCATAGTAGACAGCCTATTTAATGTGTTCTTCCTAGCGGTAGAAAAATTGTACATTGGTACAATGACATGATAATACATAGCATATTGTGGATTCTCTTGTTGGATATGTAGTCAATCATCTGGTTGGTTTTTCTGCAAGCGTGAAAAATCCTGACAATTTTCTGCCAACTTATCTTTTAGATAAGGTAGTATTCTTGATGATTTTATTTTATAATGATATATTTTACTCATTTTATTGAAAATAAATCAGATTAAATAAAGTGCATTAATATTCCTTAATGAAATATACCATCAATTCCAATAAATTCAGAATTATGAATAACAAGGATACAATGATAGCCAGCCTAGCATTAGCAGTTTTGTTTATTGGAATAATGGCAATTATGACAATCAACAGTGCATATGCATCAAGTAAGAATAGGGGAACTAGCAATCAACAAAATAGTTGTGGAAATGGATGATCTAACAACGAATATCATCTGTCAAAATAATAATTCGAAAAATCATGGAAGAGATAATACAGTATTTGTGAATTCAACCCAACCACGATAAAAGCAGATTTCTAACACAATTATCCTATTTTTGTTTGAGTCCTTCGCAGGGTTAGGTAATTAAGTATCTGACATATTTTTTGTTATTATACAAGATTCCCATTTTTAGACAACGAATTCAGTTTTTTCTAAACTCTATATTGACGCTCATTCCAAAAAAACTTGTTAAATGGATTACCATTAGTCATTAGATTTTGCCCAATATTATTGAAAATACGTGGAAAACAATATGGCCAATTCATACAATGAGGATCCAATTTATACTCGCAGTGATATGTGCTCATAGTAATATATGTCAGTCCTCATTCCATTATCCTTCATCATTGTTATTATTGATTATTTTCCATACTTCCTTTGGCAAAATATCTACGCTGTTAGTTGTCTTCTCTCAAGTTCTTGTAATCTTCCCATTATAGCTATAAGTTGATCTGATAAGTGTGCTATTGCCTCATCTTTCATCTTATCATGATCTCTCATAGATTGATTGAATTGCTCTAATTCTTCTAACTTGGTTTGTATGTCTGCGCCCTGTCTTTCTAACTGATGAATGTTTAGGAATGTCAAATAAGGTTCAATTTAACGGAATAACTCTGCTTTTTCTGAATCTTTTTTGCGCCAATAAGTAGACCCGGAATGCCATATAAAATATTCAGAGTAGTCAGCATAACCAAGATCAGAAATAGTAGTCTTTACAAATCTTCTAAAGAATGCAGCGTTATATGTCTACGTCGTTCGTTACCGTCTTCTCTAGTGTCTCTGCCCATTCTATCGAGTGTCTTTCCAAATGATCTAGCAAGATTGTAGTATATCATCACTGGATCACGTTATTCTCGATCTTGGCATACAGCAAAAACCAGATCGTTATAATTTCTTTCTGGTGTTCTGTATTCTGTAATCGTTTTTTCTGTCCGATTATCATTGTAGCATACTCTTCTACTACGATACTTGTTCTAACCATTGTTTTAACTGAGATGCAACTTCTTCAGTCAGGAAAATATGTCTGTCAGTCTTGGTCTTTAACTCTCCTCTGACAAATATTTTTGCTGGCCGAGCTTCTAAATGTAGATGTTTAATTCATATTAATATGCTTCTACAGCTCTGAAACCAGTTGCAGCTAATAGCATAATATATGTTTTAATCTTATATCCGAACACACATTCAGAATATCAGTTATATCTTCTTTTGATAATGCCTCTTTGCTTTTCCTCATAATTTTGGGTATCTTTACTCTCAATTTAGATTTCCTTGGACTCATATCTACATCATGATACTCAAGGAAATTTTTTGCAGTAATTATACGAGCCTTTAGTGTAGCCGGTGAGATACTCGAATTGTTCTGTAGATAGATAACATAATTGCTTAAAATATCATAAGGAACTTCACGATGTTCTCTTTCCATTATCAAATTATCTAGTGTAGTCTTGTAATCATTCGTAATGAAATTTTGAAAAGTCGTTAATCTGAAATGATATTTATATGCAGTTGCTTTATTTATTGCACGTATATTTCTAATGTATTTGTCCATTACCTTGTCAGAGCTATGAGAAAAAGAGTAATTCTGTGCCCTCTGTGTAGCAGTTGTTTTAAGCATCTTTGTTGTTGATCCAATCGTCAAATATGTTAAGACCATTCTTTATCTGATAATGATATTAAATAGATTTTGTATTATTAGCTTAATATACATAAATAATCACGCCGTTTATGCATAGACTAGTAGTACGTCAAAATGATAACCGCAAGACAAGAAAACTCATAACTACTACCGCCATGTAAGATGAATGTTGAATGCACTAGTAATAGGAACTATAATGAAATTTAGGAATATAACTACTCTTAGTGTTTTATTAGCAGTACAAATTACTGTATTATTTATTTTAACGTCAGTACTTTTGATTGGCTTATTACATCCATTGCATGCTCAGATTGGCAATACGTCTAGCACTAGCATGACTTTTCATATACTCAAAGGCGGCACTTCCAAATCTGGGGAATTGATTCCATCTTATTCTAGACTATACAATCTGACATTAGGAGAATGGACTTCTCGATGGTGGCAGTGGGGTTATTCTATACCAAAAAATATCAACCCTGCTTATGATGATAATGGTAGACATTGCGCTGAAAAACAAAACGGCCCAGTGTGGTTCTTAGCTGGCACCTACGGTCATTCTGTTGTTCGTCATTGTGATATTCCTTCAGGAAAAACAATCTTACTACCCATATTAAACTCCGAATGCTCTTTTGCTGAATTTCCCAAGCTTAAGACATTATCCGAATTACGTATATGTGCCAAAACTATTCAGAACCAAGTGACTAAAGTTAATGCAAGTGTTGACGGAATGCCTTTACCACACTTAGAAAAATATCGTATCCAATCGCCCCCATTTAATTTTACTCTACCTCATGGAAATATTCTAGGACTTGCTGATAACACTAGTACACAGGCGATAGCAGATGGTAACTGGATTTATTTAAAACCACTTTCTATTGGCACTCATAAAATAATATTTAAAGGTGAAGTACAGCCACAAACAGAAAGAACCTCTATTACTAATTCTTTTGCGTTTCCTTCAGGATGGGATTTTGAAACAATCTATAATTTAACAGTGAAAAATGCAACAAATGTCTATCATACACAGAATAAAAGCTCAATAGTAGAGAGACAAAATTCAACAGTCAGGACTGGCCAAATCAATATCGCAAAACTATTAGCTAACATGGTTGGCAATACTTTGTATCATGCAGTTAGTCTTTTGGAAATGACAAGCAAAGAGCCTGCTATACAAAATACATCTTTTGCAAATTTCATTGACAAAAAGTCCATGGGAATTCCAGCTAATATGGATTTAGCAAAAAGAAAAGTGGCACAAGATATCTTGGAAAGAGATAAGGATATCAGAAATATTTACTTTCTAACTCCAGATGCTAACGTATACATTGGGGAGCCATTCTCTTACCAAAAACAACTTCCAAAGCTAAATTACGCTGACAGAGATTGGTATAAGGGAGTAAAGGCATCCAATAATACCTACATAAGTGAAGTATTTATCTCGGCCTCGATCCACAGTCCAGCAACGGCGATTGCTGTTCCGGTATCTAGCATTAAAAAAACTGATGTTTACACTTATGATAACAGTAATAAAACTAAAGCCATTTCAGGATACTGGGTGGGAATATTGGATCTACGTAGTATATTACACAGTATAAGAAACATGAATCTTACTGATGATGGAAGGATTCTTGTGGTTGATCATAATGGTACAACAATAGTGGACTCTTCTCCATCTTATGCTACAAGTGATAACGCATCTTCACCCTCAAGTAAATTGATCAATTTTAGTTATCTTAAGAGTACAAAAGCCGTAGTGCATGGAAGTGCAGGATCATCATTTGAGACAGTTGATGGTACGAAGAAATTTGTGGTTTATCAACCGATCCAAGTAGGCAATCGTTTCTGGGGAGTTATTTTAATCGAACCGGTCTCATCATCCTAGCCTTAACTGTACATAGTTTGTAAGACAGAATATTGATGCTTGTCAAGAACAAAAGGATATAAGCCAAATTCAAAATATCTTGACCCATCATTATTGATGTCACGTCGATGTTGCTTACTATGTACTTCACCAATCAGCCAAAAATGATTATAAAACATGCTTTCTAGATATATTAGAATATGATAAAGGGTTAAACCAATCAAATCACACAACCTGTAGCTCAACTTTTACTAGATAAAAATTTTGCATTCACATCTACATTAATGTCTGTTGATCTCCCCAGGTCACCCCCACATGGGTAGAGCTTGAAGATGATATTATTCTTATAAACACTGCGGAAGGCAGAATAAAACATAAGAATATATCAAGAGATTCTAGAGTAGCGGTCTCAGTTACTGATTACAATAATCCATATAATATGATAAGTATTAGAGGAATAACTATAGAACAAACCAATGAAGGTGCCGATGAGCATATTGATAAACTCGCTAAAAAATATCAAGGTGTAGATAAATATCCAATGAGATCACCAGATGAAAAAAAGAATTATAGTAAAAATAAAACCAAATAAGGTACTTCATTTTTTATATTCATAAGATTAAATATTTCATCAATAGGAGATTCAAATATCACTATGAAATAATAATTACAAATCTGACTCGTTTTTGAATCGTTATTGACTAAATTCAAGAGATATAGGTACTACACACTAATATGCCGTTACAACATAGCGAAATTGAAAATAAGATGTTTCAAATTATAGTCTAAAATTAGAGAATATATAAAAATAGGTATCCTGTCTTTGATTTAGTTGATCTAATAACTAATTAAATAGTAAGTATCATTGCACACGATAAAGAATATCCGGTAAGTTGATACAGTTATTCTATATTAATACATTGCATTGCCTGGCCGCTTAACCTATTGTAGCATCGTTCAGATTAGTTTCCTAATGTTATGATCACTTAACTCATAAGAGAATGGCACAATCAAGAGCATAACTTTTATTACTAATATTATCGAAGTCTTTAGCTACCAGAATGTCAATATCCACTCTTTATAATAATTCAATAAGAACCCGCTATAGCTTAGATGTCATGTCATTGTGAAGGTTCTGAAGACTAAAGATGCTAATAAGGCTAACATCAGTGATAATAACAATGACGATACGTATATCAATGGTAATAAAGTCGATAAAGGAATAAATTTTCTAATGTGTAACACGTGTTTCTGGTGTGCATCAATTTATTCGCCTATCTATTCAAATACAAGTAGTATTTCAAATACCAGATGCCCTCTGTGTTATGATAATAATGGTTTAGAGTCAATACCGATATCTAAAGATGAATCGTTTAGAATTAATTACAATCCAAAAACAGGAGTTGTATTAGAGTTTTTGCGATAAACAATACTTATGATAAACATAATTGATTGGCAGAAAAGTCAGTCGTAAAATCATTATAAAATGAACTATAATACATAATTTTGATATAACTATCGAAGTTAATTGACGAATATAGAAACTCCGATTTCGAATTAATAGTTTTTGATATTATCATAAAATCCTGATTTTAAGATGGCAAAATAGAACACATTTATTTATCAAATAGTAACATGAAATCATGTATGTTCTGAGATGTGTCTTAATATTCCAGTTCACCTATCCATACTGCAATAACAAATCATCATTCATACAAACGATAACAAGTTTATACACAAGTACTTCAGTCAACGCCGGACCAAGTCTTTATTGAGGGATATAGAATGAATATCACCGAGTCTGAACAACCAGTCAAGATCATTGCAAAAACATGTGGCTGCAAGGATAAGGGAACTAAGATAACATATTCTTTTATTGATGCATATCATAGCCTTTGCATCGATAAAAAGGACATCATATCATCCGAATTGGAAGCATGCGAGAGTCTATTGATGAGTACCACAGATGGATCAGATCGACTGGCTATCGAATCCGAAATGGTAGAATTAAAAATGGCACTTGATCTAATGCCCTGATTTTAAAGGAAATATTCCCTGTTGTCAAATATATATATGATAGGATTTTCTTTAATATTATAAAATCTGCTTCGGCGTTAACATCAAATGTTAGTAACAACTGCGGCTCTTGCATCTTCTTGTCATGACATCAAATTAACCAGTCCTCGTCTCGAAATAGAGGCCAATATAATTACCAGATTATCGGTTATTACAGCAGATCGTAAAGTAATCTTTTTCAAGAATTTGAGTACAAAATGCTTCGAAGTAGATTCGGTCATTTTGATTGTCATCGGAATTGTAAGTAATTAGACTTTCTCCACTATAATGATTTCAGTATGATATCATTAAAGGATAGTATAAAACGCAAGACAAGACTACTAGAGTTGCTATCAAATTCTTCTTTATCAATACACTATTTTCTTAACTATTCCATAGATTTGCTGTCCCATAAAATGGTGTTGAGTATCTTTATCAGCAAGATTAATATAGATTATTCTACCTTTTGAGACAACTACTGTCGTATTCACATCATCCCATATTTTCTTACTATTTGTTCCAACGTTTATTATATCTGAGATAAATGTGCTCTTATCCCTCTTACGCTGGAAAATGTCGTCATTATCACCAGCTCTAAAGTTACTCACTTTATGTATTTGATTATCGTTTCACCACTAACAGGAGCAGTGTAAAAGTTTGCTTTAAAAGTCTGCCAATTTTCCATGATTTACATCTATCCTAATCGCCGGATAAGGTACTTTTGTACAGTCGTCATATCAATAATTCTCGTATTTGCTGTCATTCCAAATACCAGAAGAATTTATAGACCAATTCATATTAAAGTTTGGTAGTAGCATAATAGCACTAAGCTGTCCCAATGCCAGTTTATTTATCTGATCTGATGTAGCACGTATCATTATAATCATAATTAGAAGATGTATTACAGTTATTGACATTAAATGTCCTTTCTGAGAGTTTTATAAAATGATATCATATAAGTAAAACTAGGATTACTTTTAGATGCCACTCACTCATACTGAAGTTCCCAGATCTTGCTAATCATATGATGGTTTTTATACTATAATTATTAGTTCAAAATTTAAAGAATAAGACCTAATCAAAAATAACGTATTAGTAATACATGATTAACTAAAAATCCTTAAATATTCATTATTGTAGACTTTCTCATGGCTGCGTCGCAGATCTCAAATACAACATGGATGCTTGAAGGAGATTATTTTGAAGGATGCAATTGTGATGTAGTATGTCCCTGCATCTTCCTTTCAGATCCCACTGAAGGCAACTGTCATGTCACATGCGCGTGGCACATACAGAAAGGAAATTTTGGAGATACAAATCTAAATAACCTCAATGTCGTTGCTCTGTTTAATACTCCAGGCAACATGTATACAGGGCCCAAGTGGAAAGCAGCATTATATGTAGATGAAAGAGCAACACAACAACAAAAAGATCTAATCACAAAAATATATTCTGGACAAGCAGGAGGATTTTTTGCTGCGGCATCTAATTTCATTGGCGAAATGCTTGGAATAAAATCTCTTCCTATAGAATTTGGCATAGATGGAAAACGCAGATGGCTCAAGGTAAAAGATGCAGTTGAATTAGATATAGAGGCAATTGCAGGAGGAGACAAAAATAGAGAATCATTAGTAATTAATCCACCATTTTCGGTAGTTCCAGGTGCTGATTTGACTATTGCACGTTCAAGCAAATACAATTATAATGACCATGGAATGGAATGGAATAACTCTGGCAAAAATAGTTTCTATTGTAAATTCAAGTATTCTTCATAGTATATCGAGTGACAGAAAATTGACTTATCTATGATTAAAGGAATAAAATGGTTTTTCAAAATATGTTAATAACATGACGCGATCTATATGTTGGACACGTCATCAATATAATATATAGGGTGACGTCAATATTTGTTTGATATAATCAATCCTCTAATGTGAATGCAAATATTGACTTTTAAGAATGTAGTTGAACAACATTTTATGAATATATTTACTGTGGAAGATAATAATAATCTAAATTGTTCATATACCAGAGTTGGTAACAATTTTTCGTGCTCCAGCACGTATTAGGAACGTCATACGTATTGCATTTAAGGTCTAAATTGAGTCTAGAACAATAGTTGCGGTACGAAATAGTGGCAAGGTTTTGCCAATTTGCTGAAAGTTTGGGAGCATTGATACTTGGCTATGATGGACTAAAACTCAGTTCAAATACCCAGTTGGATTCTACTCATGCTACAAAAGTTCTGACAGCTCTTTCAACTTTCGATGTAAAAGATGTAGATGATCTGTACAAAAAATTCAATTTCAAACAAAATGGCTTGATTATAAAATTTTGTTCGGATATGATATATTGGATAATAATTACGGAAACCAAATCTCGTTATCCTTAAAAAATATAGAGAAAAGCCTTAAAGAAATATCTGACTGTTATATATTTTTCAAAAAATCGTATAATGCGTATAAACATGGATATCGACTTTGGGTGGGGAAAGAACATGATACGGAAGCGGCTATTTTTCGAAATAAGAATGGTAGTGAAGATCACATTCCGTTAGACGAAAACTCTATTGAATTGGTAATGAACTCTGGAAAGTATTGTTTAAGCATATTTGCTATTATCAAAAATAATCATAAATTGATATGTGATTACCTAACAAACCCACAGATAAAAAGAATGAATATCAGCTTTTTACTAGATAACAATTTACAGCCGGAACGAATCAGTTGTGAGACTGCATGAAAAAACATGATTACCATAACAGATATTTTGTAGCCTGGGCTTGTCACATTTACAATTCTGGTTTTGACCAGTAGTTAAGAGGGTATGTGTAGCAGTTTTGTGAAGACTAGAATATGAGGGATTCTGGATATTAATTTGAGGAAGTAACGACATGTATCCGAGCCTTCGTGCTACTGCCTCATGTTTATATATAACTATTGAATCTTAAAGCCCATTAGCCAGAGATGTTATCAGAGTCTCCTCTGGGAATAGTTGTTTTGGGTTTCTATCGTTTCCTAAAATACTTTTGTTTAATGTTTTGATCCTTATAATAGAATTAACGAGTTTAGAAGTTACTATTGTACTATACACTTTGATGCTTTTGAAAAAGAGATTCATAGATTGCCTATACTGGATTATCCATATTGATTAAGTATATCATCACGATCACGATCGCATCACATAATTACCCAAGTTTGAATTTTTTTTAGGATGATAATCTTTAAATTATTAGTAGCTCTGAAAAAAAAGAGCTCCTCAATTTTTTTCGAAAATAATAATGAATATACTGAAGCGCTTGTAGAAGTAGCAAAGCCATTCCTCGATATCTTGTCAAATCAGCTAGTGGATAATATAATGATGGCTGCAGCAACTGTAAATATAAAATAAAGATTAATTGCAAATAATAACAGACCATAGACAATATTATTAATTCGAGAATAGTTTAAATGACAAAACAATATGTCGAAGTTATCTACAAGCGATCACTGACTGTCATCCTCAAATGATAATGCCCTTGAAAAAACTGAGATATTATATGGATTAGATAATATGATAAATAAAACAACAGAGTTTTTATCAAATGTCCGTAGATAGATTCCTGTAGCGATGCTAAATCCGTAAAACGTACAATGAAACTGGAGAACATGGAGGCATAAATGGCCTCACTCAACAGAAATGTTTCTAAAAAGATTAATTACATCTACCATACTAATTACGAATAAGCAGCAAAGTGTAACCCATGTAGGTAATCAGAAGTGTAACCGATCTGGGAAAGCACAACAACTTGATATATAATATAAGAGCGTACTAAAAAATCATAATGAACATATAGATAATTTTATAATCTTGGCAGTCTTAAAATCAGCTCGATAGGGGATACCTTTGCAATATTCGAGAGTAAATATAAAAAATGCATGAATATAATGAGCGTACTAACAACACTAATATTAACACTAACAATTATTATTCACCAAAAATAGATAAAAAATTTATTGATGCATTATCTGAATTTATACAATCAGTTGAATTTGAAGTAGATATAATGTTGTCTGGATCTGTGTCCCTGCAATTCTTGTCATATTACAAGATAATTGATTATATAATATCACAGAAACTAGCCAAAAATATTATTATTAAGTTGTTATGCCCGCTTGAGGAGAATAGCAGCAGTATAACTAAACAGTTAGTTCCATTTGTTGGTTATAGATCGATAAAACTGTCATTACCTAATACATCAGCAAATTCCTTAATGTTTATCAGAGACAAGCAAGATATTTTTTCTTTTTCAATTGATATACACAACAAACAACAACAATACGATGAATCGAAAAGAGAATACAATAACGATGATAGCAACACTATTTTTTCTGTTAATGATTGGTTTTACTCTGAAAATGCGTCGATGGTCACAAATGCAGTTTATTGTTTTGATATAATATGGGAGGAAAAAGAAAATCATGATAAAATTATAAAAGAAAAAATGCACTCTGAACTTTTATTTGATTTAATCTCACATGATATAGGAAATTATCATCATATAATTCAAGGTAATTTGGATCTCATAGATTCTCTTTTAAAAAAGAGTATGACTAATGATACAAAAAATAGTTTATCACAAAATATTGAAAGGATTTTTGCATTTCTTACGATTGCAAATAAGGCCCTAACTAAAAGTCAGTCACTTGTAGACAATATACGTAGACTAGAACGACTAAATGCACAAAAGGATCTGAAACTGATATTAAAGAACCTCCCAGATGTTATTAATACTGCATATACTACGGTAGAGAAAACATTATGCGATAATAACCCGCAAGGCAAAAGAATTAGATTTTCTATTAATGTGGCAGAAGGTTATCGCAATCCTACTGATATCAATATAATTGCAGAAGACCTACTTGAGGAAATATTTGTTAATCTATTTTCTAATAGTATAAAATATACAGATACATCAGAGGTTAGAATTGATATTCTAATAAGAGAGTATTTTATTGGCGAAACAAAATATTGGATGACAACTGTAACTGATTATGGTAAAGGAATATCAGATTCGATGAAAAAAGAATTGTTTGAACGGTTTTATTCTAAAGCTAAGGGAAGCGGATTAGGTTTATCCATAATAAAAACGTTAGTTGAAAGATATAAAGGTAAAATTTGGGTTGGAGATAGAATATATGAAGATTACACACAGGGAACTACATTTGGAATGATTTTTCCCGCAGCATAGTAACAAATAATTATATTTATATGATATTCATTTTGAAGATTTAGTCTGTCTTCAAATCATAACTTTGTTGATAATGTAGTATCAGGTAACCAATCAATAGCCCTACATCCACACTGGATAGTGGTTTTGCTGTAGTTGTCTTATTTGCTCTAATGTAATATTATTACTGATATCTTTAGAATCATATGCACATATGCCGATAACAGGAAAGTTAAATCTTTGTTCCAAACATGATTCGTATTCGAGTAATTCTTTGGTAAAGCCATTCTTGAAAAATGCTCCCATGTCTCCAAATACTCGCAATCCTCTTTTTTCTTTGTTAAGACAGTTTTCCACCAATGTAGACCATAATGCCTTCGTTCTTTGAATATTTGGCACACCATCAGGAAAATACACCTCTTCAGTAGTTCTAATAATAATGTCTCCTCTCGATTCAAGTTCCGCAACATCCACTTCCCATTCATCTCTCATCCTGGCACGGATTTCATCTTTTGGTAGATCTGTTGTTGTTATTATGACAACCTCATTTCTTTTTAGGCCCTCTTTTAGAAAGGCAAAGGCTTCGTTATACTTTTCATCTTGAGTAGGATAAACTGCGATTATATGATTTCCTTGCTCAATTGTCTGTAAGCGCTGTACCATCTATCCAACCTACTATAGAGAGACTTAAAATATAAGAATTGTGGAAGGCAACGCAGCGTAAAGACATTACCATAGTGAAGCAATAGATATATTTTCTTTCATGTTGTAGTGCTATTAGTATAAATTCAAAAGTATTGTTATTCATCTACTTTATTTACAAAAATAGAACCTAAGTCAAATAAAACATCAAATATGGCCTTGAGATGTTTCCTGATTAGTTCGAGATTTATATACTAATTAAAATTCTGTGGATACTTACATAATGGTAGAGAAAAGTAAAATGTCGCCCCTTTATTCCTATGCCATTCCAATTTACCATTCATTGACTAGCTCATTTATTCCTCATTTTCTCCATGAAAAATGAGGGTATTCGCTTTTATATTAGATACGTGCTACAACTAGGTTGTTCATTATATTAATTATAATACATAGGTTTATGCACTTTCAAGCATTCACGCATTGATAGTATGAGATTGTCGTAGTTCAATATTATGGGGCGGAGATGGCAATGGTAGTGTATATCCAAATGGCTCTGTAACTGAGTTACAAGTCTCTGCAAGTAGTTCTGTATATCTTCTTATATCGTAAGTAGTATTGGCTTTTTGCATATCAATTAACTCAATAGGAACAGCTCTTATTCTGGAATACCTTTGATAGAAATCTGTAATGATATACCTTGAAAGTTCTCCAGCTTTTAGAGACTTACCCTCATTGGCTAGTAGATTTATCGCAATACTTTCCACTGTATTTCTTTTTATTTGATATTCACTATAGTCTTTTGAAAGCCGTTTAGTAAATATCAGTTGCTCAAGTGGGACCTTTCTTTCCTTTAGAATCATTACATACTTTTTGAAAGTATCCTTAACTTTTGGCATTAACGCTATTACTTCATTAATGGTATTACCAGTAGCCATAATTTCTAGTATTTCATTTTGGAATTTAGAAAAGAAAATCGGCGTATCGTGTCTTCTTGCTTCTATTCCTCTTATTTTTAATTTGTTGCCGTCTTCAAATGCACCAAAATAACGATTTGGGACTGGCAAAATATCATTTTGTTTAGAATTAATAAAGGCAATCCATTTGTATATTCCCTCAAATGATACTTTAAAATCTGTTTGCTGTTCTATGACTTCTTTTAATTGCAAATAATCAGCTTTGTCATTTTCTTTTGTTTTCATTTTATCTACTGTTAATTTATTGCCATCATCATCGTTGTTCTTATGCTCCTCCTTCTTTATCCATATTGAATCTACAATTCCATGCAAGACTCTGAATCCGAGTCTTTCAGCTATTTTAGCCGTCTGTAACATGATTTGTCTATCGAAGGCACATACTGCAATATGAGCATCAATTCTTCCAAACTTTGCATTATTAAAACCAAGATATCCAAATGAGGTTACAAGAACCCATTTTAATATCGAATATCTAGCGTCATAAATTGACTTTAGTTCAAAGCTGCTACTACTACATGATTTTGGGTTATTTCTTAGCTCCTTATACTTGGCACGCTTGTATAATAATATCTTCAAAGAGGTCGGAACTATTCCAATCCTTCTTTGACATAGGTGATAGCCTAATTCAGGGATTCTTAGCTTTGGATAGATGAGGGCGTCATCATTGTTGTTGTTGATATTGTTGATGTTGCAACAATTACATCTTATAGTTTCAGCTGACAAATTATATTTCCGCATAATATTTGGATATAGTGATTCAAAGTCAAATTCGGCTACTTGTTCATGAACTCCTATCTTAGGTTCAAAGATAAATCCGCCTCTGTCTGCTAGGAAAAGCTCTGACAAGTTTTTAAAATGTTCTGCAATAAAAGGCTTCCATGGTATTAGTATATCTTTTCTAGTAGCGTAATAGCATTGTAAACTGCTCAAACACTTTCCTATCGAGGCTCTGGCGGCGGTATGAAGTGGCATTCTACAAACCCTAGCTATTTCATATAGACCTTGTAATCCTGAATCATTCAAAATGAAAGAATTTGATATGTCAAAGTGTATTCTTCCATGTAATTTCATAGTAGTTGGTTTGAAGTAAACACGGCCATATGAAAAATAAGAGATACCTTCTCTTGCTGGCTTTGTCAATGGTATTTTTTCTCTGCTAAGAATTAGGTTATGTTGGATATCATTTTTCTCGGCTCTATAAATCAAATAAGGAAATGTAAATGAATCACCATCTTCAGAAAATATGAAATCTGGATCTATCTTTAATATTTCAGCTACAAATTCCTCGATTATGCCAGCCTCAGATTCAGATTCGATTTCAAATGATTCATGTTTTTGTTTAATTGATATAGAATTAATTCTATCAGAATATCTAGGTATCTTCGACTCCTTTTGTAAATTGACTTCTATATGGGTAGTCGTAAATTCAGGTATTTCGTAATCTGTAGACCATATGTTATCATCTCTGATTACCCACCTTTTTACAGAATGATCATCATTTTCCTCTTCATTGTCAATTGAACCATTACCATCTGATCTTACCTCAGATAAAGCAAGTGGAAAAATATCATGTTCATAGAAATAAGATTGTGCTGGTTGTATATCCACATTATACAATCTATACTTTCCAAATTTACCTCCACCTAGCCTTTCGATTCTTCTAGCTAAGGTTAATGCCTTTGTGGAATCTAATAATGTTAATTTTAAAACATTTGATTTTGTAGTATCTATAATTTTTTCATATCGTGATACAAATTTATGATCTTTAATTAGAGACAGAATATCTTTATTCTCTTTATTTTCTACTAATATCGACTTTAGATCTGATTTATAGTCTGATGCAACATATATAGAATGAGCCCAATTATCAACAAGTCTAATCGCAGCACCATTCTTTTGCTTTATCCAAAAAATCATTTTATCTTCTAATGGATATATGTCGAATAACCAACCAGATACTCTCTTACTATTACTTATCAATGCTCTTTTTAGCCCAATCACTATTACACTTAGAAATCTTAATGATCAGAGAATCAACTATTTTCTGTTGTAAAAGTAACAATGTCATGAGTAGTGATTCAGTTGGAAATGGTTCATCTTTAGCATTAATTGCAGCAGCGTATTTGAAGTAATCATTAACATTTTGATGAATAAATTTCTATCATCTTTTCGTAAACTATCAGCAAAGCCTTTTCATAATTCTATTTCTTTTGTAAGGATATCATTTTTATTTGGAAATAGACTCATTCTAGACAGAACCTTCTAACTATTACCAATTTCCTTCAGAATTGGTGGTGGGTTGTTTATAGTAAGAAAAATAATGGGCATAAAAATTGGCTGCATTCTGAAATGATCGATAGGATAAGAATATGATGGCAACGACTGTCTTCTATTCTCCTTATCATACTGTTGCAGCAATGCTAATGCTTCCATTCGTTCTTCAGGGTTTTTAAAAGAACTGAATCATAATTAGGACACACTTCTTCTGTATTGGTTGTGAAAAGACTTTGGTATGGATCTTCTGCCATCTTTTTTAGTATCATCACATAACATGAACAAGAGTATTGTAAAACTTGATAGGCCATTTAGGACGGGACGATTACCGTATAGTACCATATAAGAAATACGGTGAGATGCCGTGAGGGAGGGCATAGAGGTAGTCTACAACTACTATTGTTGCAGCTGAAGGAATCAAGATATAAATAAATAACAAATAATGAGCTCAATTAATAAACTCAAAATATGTAGTGCATCATCATTGATCTCTGAAGATACCCATGGCCCCTCTCTGCATAGGATGTTCTGGCTGGAATTGTCCTGATACTCCTGATAAGGGCGGAGGATGGACTGAGATTTTCTATCCAGATAAAGAAACCAAGAGATTACCTCACTACCCATAGTTCTTTGATATTGCAGAAATGGATTCCACCTTTTATGGCAGATTCCTCTATTGTATGGCTAGAAATAGAAATAAGGTAAGGTTGTGCTTTTAAATCGACTAAATGCTATCAGTGCTTAAAACTCCAGTGAAGAAATCTATAAAAGATTATTACTATAAGGATGAAATTGTCACTATATGCCACTATCCCTGTAAGTTAGCAGGGCTACATTTAGAAATCGTTAGTTATATACATGAATTTATTTAAATTTTCTATCAGACTATTATATTTTAGACATCATATTATGAGTTAATAAAATTAGGAAAATTTGGCGTTCTTAATGTTAATATATTTGCAGTAGCCGCACTTAGATCTAAATCAGACAGAAAGTAGCTTATGAAGATTACATATTAGTTATCAATGTTAAGCAAGGTTCAATAGATAAAGAATTTTGATATTTTCAGTTCATGAGGAGGGATTAGGTAATATTAGATTCATAACAAGATTGGGAAGAAAAAAAGGTCTATCAGAATCAAATGACAGCAGCAATACTAACAATAGTCTAAACTTTAAAGGAAAATCCAT
>Ga0207663_10000495_pt1 | contig 17190 bp, 33 predicted proteins | sample LARL53metaG_FD_184346 | JGI IMG/M metagenome (GOLD analysis project Ga0207663, IMG submission 184346) | Corn, switchgrass and miscanthus rhizosphere microbial communities from Kellogg Biological Station, Michigan, USA - LAR L5-3 metaG... | ecosystem: Host-associated > Plants > Roots >...
CGCATCAATTTAGAAAAAAGAAAGGCCCCGATTTGGTGTCGGAGCCTTTCTCATAGCTGCGAAAGCTATATTAGCCATGTGAATAACGCTAATATAACATCGCAGCGAAAATTAAGCAAACGTTTTGTTTTTGCGAGGTGTTATGTCTGAGATCCCTTTCTCATTTTTTCCTGTTCCAACTTATTTCCGTGATCAGGGTTTTTTCAAGAATCCCAAAGCCAGATTATTTATATATTGGTGTTTTGAGAGATGTTCAAATCAAGGAAGAGAAGTTTTTCACGACGGGCAACGTATTTTTTTAAAACCATATCAATTTATTTTTGGAAGACGGGTTTGTTCTGAAGAAACAGGGTTAACAGAAGACGAGGTGCGCACCCAACAAACCACCAACGAAGCCCAGGGATTTCTCCAAAAGATCCCCAACAAAACCCCCAACAGATTTACCATCTACGAGTGGTCTACAGAAGCTTTTTCAAAACACAACCCCCAAGTAAATCCCCAACAAATCCCCAACAAACCCCCAACAACTCCCCCAACAAACCCCCACAATCTAGATATAAGAAATAAGATAGTAAGAATAGAAGAACAGCAACAGCAATATACCGATCCGCGAAAGCAACATAATTACGATCCTCAGACGTTGCCCCCTGCTGCTGCTGCTGTTTTTTTCGAATGCTTAAACAAAATCGAAGACCCATCGATCACCATCGATGAAAAAATCGCCATCACGAAAAAGTACAAAGACCAAGAAAAAGTTGTCCAGGATGCGGTTGAGGTGGTTATTTCGCCTAATTTCAAGCCCAATGAAACTTTGCTAAAAGCTCTCTGGGGTGCCTGCAAGAAAAAACTGAAACCAAACGTGACCAAAAAAAGCGCAAAAACTTATTGCAAGCAAAACCGCGAATTTGGACAATTGGTTGATGATGAGCTTTTCCAAAAAGTACGTGGAAAAGGCTTCAATTGTTACAAAGCTCATTTTGCAATTGTCACCCACCCTTCCGGGTATCAGGAAATAGAATATGATCAACCGTTTTCCGATTTTGTAGATGAAATCGAGCAAAAAGGGAATGTTGATCTTCATTCATATCCAAAAATAGCAAAATTCCTAACAGAAACAGGCCTAGAAACTCGTAAAGCAAGGTGACCAATATGGTGGTAGCCTTGATCATAAAAAATATAACCAATTCAAAATGTGTTAGTTTTTGAAAAAGGCAATATGAAATTCATAAAATACTCAAACCATATCCTAAATGCAAATTCCTTAAATAGAATCTCTCTTGAAAAACATTTTCTATTTATGGAATTCAAAAGCCCTGAAAATATTTTCAATATCCCTGTTGGAAAATTTTATTGTGAGGGGACAATTAATCATCTTTTCATTTGTCTAGCAAATTTTTTTAACAATGAAGATGTATTATTCGATATAGATGTTTGGATAGAGAAATTTCAAAAAAAAGAACATAAAAGGAGAAAAGATGGAAATTGAAATCGTAGACGCATATCCGCTTATCACCAAAAGCGGAAAACAATCAGGATGGTCAATGGCTATTTATCTCATCGATCTCGACATGGATTTACGCGGGATATTAGCGACAAAAACAAAAAAAGGATGGTTTTTTTCAATGCCATTTCTGAAAAATTTCTGCCAAGAAAAGAAAGATCTTGTTAAATTCCCGATTATCAGTTTTGTAAAAAGAGAAAAAAATCTCAACTTAATGAAAAAACTACGCCAAAAAGGCACTGAGTTTTTAGAGAAAAAAATCAAATCAATGAAAAAATAATCCGGGGGTTGCAATGTACGAATATGATGAAAAAATAGCTCTAAGCAAAGAACTTGAAGAAGACACCTTCTCATTTGATCTGGACCATCTTCTAGAAGAACTTGAATGGGGCATCGAAGACATCATAAGTGATATGAATAAAGACCCCGAAAGAGGAAAATTAACATGTATGTTCCATTTAGGTACATTAAGGTCTGAGCTTCATTACTTTAGAAAAAATCATTTACCTACTCGATCTTTAGAAGCATAATACGCAATACAATCAGAACATGATTTCAATAGAATACATAGAAAGAACATAAAGAAAAATTTCCACAAACAAGGAGTCACATGAACAACTTAAATAAGATTGAATTAGTCAGCTACGAAGAATTTCCAGAAGATGAATACACATTGGCCATCGCCACTGTTTGCATCGATAACGAACACGTCGTTTCATATGCAAAAAAGAAAACCAAAGAAGGAAATTTTTTCTGGTCCACGCCAACGATCGGAGTTAAGAAAGGCGGTTCAAAAGTATATGTGGAGTGCTATTTGAACAATTCACGTATCAAAGAAAAAAAGATCTTGGAGTTTATCAAAGAAAAAACAAGAACCCTTGCACAAGGGGGGCGCGTTGAGCTTACCGCTTCTTTAGCTGCTAATCAAAATGAGGCATCGAATGAGCAGCTGCCTTTTTGAGGCTAAAGTAGAACAGGGCAAGATCGAAATGATTTTGCCCATAAAAACTATTAGCGAAGGCAACTGTAGCGAGCCTTGGATCAGAAAACATCAAAGGCATAGGCAACAGCAATCGCGAGTTGCCATATTTATGGCTAATTATCGAGAATTGATAAAGCTTCCAGTAAAGATAACAATTACACGCATAGCACCGCGTAAGCTGGATTTTGACAATTTAGTAGTCTCTCAAAAGTGGGTTTTGGATGCCGTGTGCGACCAATTAGTACCGGGTCTTAGGCCAGGTAGGGCAGATGGAGACCCAAGAATTCTTCCTGTTGTGTATGAGCAAGAAAAAAAAGATCCTAAATTTTACGCCACTAAGCTCATTTTCGAGTTTTAGTTTTCATCCGTTTGAGATTCTTTTTAAAATCTTTCAAAATTTTTTCAGCTGCTAATGGATTGGTATATTTGCATGTTTCACCTGAAAAAATGTTGTTAGGACGACATATTATTGTTATTTCTTCGGGTTTATTTGACCAAGAATGTTGGCATAGTTGAGGTGTATGGCATTGAAGAAGTTCATATTCGTTCGCTCTTGTGCCATTGTCCTGTTTATCAAGAAAAACAAGATCATCATAAATTTTATCATTCACCCAATGAGGACACACATGACCCGTTTTTATACATTCCTGTATAACAATTTTTGTTATATGATTTAACACATAAGGAGGAAGCCCCATATTCATTTTCCTTTGCATATGTTTTTTTCAATAATCTCCAACCTATTCTTTAATTCCTCAACCCCTCGTTTCATTTCGTTGATATTCGCATATGTTCCTTTTCTTACCTTGTCTAATGTCTTCTTGATTTTTTCGATCTCAATCTCTTCTTCGGTCTTGAAAAATTCCAATTGCATTGACATAAACCTTCTCCTTAATTTATGCTGCCGTGCATATTGCTGGTCATATGAGAAAATGTCAATATGAATTCGCAACTTAATACGTAAATATGATATGCAACTCAAATGTGAATATGACATACAAGCCAAATATGATAATCAAGTTGATTAACAAATATGAGCATAAAAAATTTTCGATGCCCTCACAACACATCCAGGAAGGTTTTAAAAATCGACAACCTCCACATTCAATGTGAGGCCATTTTTTATTCACATAATGGTAATTATCAGACGCAACAACTTGAAGAACAAATATGACTGACAATCCTTTATTAAACTGAGGTATAAATGATCATCGCCGTCGAGCCAGAAAAGATCTTTGGTAAAGAAAGATTCTATCCCGTCTCAGATGAAGCAAAAACTCTTTGTAAAATGCTTAAAAAGCCTACTTTGACTTTAGAGCATCTGCAAATTTGCGAAGAAGCAGGATGGAAAGTAGAAATTGTCGTCCCGAAATTCACCCTTCAGGACTTTGTGGAAAAGGAAAAAAGAAAAGCAGAAAAGGCAGGTTAAACATGAAAGTCAGTCCAATCGGGAATTATTTACTTCTTAAAAAGTACACAAAACCTGCTCAGAAAGGCTCCTTGATCATTCCTAATGGAAAAAATTATGATCAATGGGGTGTGTATCAATCTCACGACAGCACAATCGAAAGCACTAAAAATTATAAAATAGGTGATATTCTACAAGTAAAACCCTATGCAAAACAGCCTGTCGATGATTCCGATGATCTTTTTCTTGTAAAAGAGGAAGATGTTGTTGCTAGAATAGAGCTTTAAATATGCTAACAACGACACTAGTTGGTATAGTTGCTCCTAAACCACAACGGCAGCTTAGAAAACACCAAGAAGTCGAACAAAAGAAAAAACTTCATTCTCCAAAATGCACTCAATGCAAAGAAGAAAAAGACACTTTTCATGTGTCTATGTGGAAGAATGTTGATGTGGTTCGTTTATGTTCAGAAAAATGCTTAAAGGCATTTAACCAAGATTGGGAAGCAATGAAAAATAAGAAAAAGGAAATGAAAGAATGTGCGCTGAATGCGAAGTAAAAAAAGAAACATGGCCACCTAAAAAAATATGACCACACCCACATCACAAACATCAAAATCCGATCCCAAGCCACAACCACCAGCAAAGCCTAAAACTAATTGCTCATGCTGTTGGAAGGGGAGAAAAGCGACGCATACTAGAGGACCTACACGATATGAGATATCGGTTAGCAAAGCGCAGGTTAAGGATGTGAAAGAGGTTAGTCAAAGCTCTCAGGAGAAAAAGGATTAAACATGCAGACTAAACACATATTTACCTCTGATCAAAAGCTTAAATTCTTGGGTTATGGAGAATGGGTCGAAGAACCTGATGAAATATCTTTTAATCATAATGGATTGGAAATTCAGATAATTAGAGTTTTTGTGGAATATGGTCCAAAACATGTTTTCGGAGGACATTTATGCGGATATGTTCGTTTACCCAAAGAAATAAAAGAAATCGATACAGATCAAATTGATGTTCATGGTGGTATAACATATTCAAAAACTAGAGACGATGGTTTTTTTTGGATAGGTTTTGATTGTGGACATTCTTTTGATATAGTCCCTGCTACGCAACATTTACAATATACAGACCCAGATTTGATTAAACTTCGGCAAAAATATCAAGCAAATAGTCCAATCTTTGAACGTACATATCGAAATATTGAGTTTTGCATAAACGAATGCAAGTCAATGGCAGATCAAGTTATGAGTATGATTAAATGATTCACAATTGAAGGGGAAATGAATCTAGATGTACATCTACACATGTCCAAGATGTGGAAATAAATACAAAATTTTCTATCCAAACCAGGAAATATTCTGCACCTTTTGCAATTGCATTTTTAAACAAGGGGGGATTCTCATTAAATGATAATTGATTGCATTTCCGACCTCCATGGTGAATTCCCAGAATTGCCCGGAGGTGACTTGCTTATCGTGGCAGGGGATTTGACCAGCTCTGATGAATATATTCCATACACCGATGTTTTTGAATGGCTATGCGGCCAGGAATATAAAATGAAAATCGTGATTGCCGGAAATCATGATAACAAAATGCAAAACGATCTAGACTTTGATTTTCCCGAAGAAAATATCGTTCATCTTGAAGACTCTGGCATAGAATTTGAAGGACTAAAGATATGGGGCACCCCTTGGTCACTTCATTTCGATGGCGTCAATCCTCATTGCACCGCATTTATGGGAAATGAAGAAGATTTAGATAAGAAATATCAAATGATACCAAATGATACCGATATCTTAATCTCACACTCGCCAATGAAATACATGCTAGATCAAAGCATACGAAGTGGTGTCAATTGCGGAAGCTGGTCATTAAGAAAAGCTGTAGATAGAGTTAAGCCTAAGCTTTTCGTGTGCGGCCATATTCACGAACATGGTGGAAAAACTCTGCTATATAAACATGAAGGCAAAAACACCATATGTGTGAATGCTAGCCTCATGAATGAGAATTATGAATTTGTTTACGAACCAATGAGAGTGGTTTTATGAGTGGTGACTGCGATAAATGCGGCGAGCATTGTTTGGATTGTCTATGTTTAAAAAAGGAAATTTATTTTCTAATTCATGTTATTGAAGGACATCCTGAGTTGAATAGACTTGTAACTGGAGTATGGTCTTCGTACGAAGGAGCAAAAATAGCATTTGACCACTACAAAGAGACAAGACCTGACTTTTCATATGGAATTGCCAGCTATCCTGTTTATGAAAAGAATGAAGGACTTTTTTGAAATTGGATTTGCAAAATACTAATATCTTATGAGATCGGTTTTCACTTGGTATGAAGAATGAGTAATGAAGACAGAGAAGTATTATTTAAGAAGCTTATTGAAAAGAAGGCAACATGTTTAGAATTTGCATGGAATGGTTTTGTTCGCATGTACGAAGAAGGTGAAAAGAAATGTGAATGCAATTCATGTAAATTAATACTAGAACTAAAAGACGAAAAAAACCGAGTTTAGTTAAAGTGGACAAAGAATCATGAAATTCACCTGGGAACAAGTTGAAGAAGCCTTTATCGATGGCCGCATTACACTAGAACAACTCATCGAAGTGCTAATAGATAATTTTGGTGTTAAAAGAACACGCAAGATCATCAGAACCAATCTACGTCTAGCTATTGAGAAGGAAAAACTTTCCAAAAAGCAAGCCAGCGCACTTTCCTAGAATTTGACACCTTATCACTCAATGTTCATATTGCGAATAGAGGAGTTCAATATGGATATTGAGAATACTTCGAAAGATTCTATGTACGAAGAAATATTATTCTTAAGAAGAGAGATCTCAGATAGATGGCACAAAGAGAATCGCAAGAAAATAACGGTTGATTTGCATGCTAATGCGGCCAAAGCAGCTTTTGCATGCCTGCCTGTTAAGAATAGAAAAGGAAAGTCTAGCTTCGATATCTTATGGGATATCTACAAGCATATGGGGACGAAAAAGTTTACATTATAAAGTCTTTTTTGCTTTTCCAAAACTTCTTGCTATATGGTGAATGATATTTCTCAGAATTCTCTGGCGTAATCACCTTTATAGGTTGCACAAGTTTATGATAGATCTCTGTGGCTAACGATTTTTTTATTTTCAATTTAAACATCAGCAAGTTAACAGAAATGACGCCATATTTCTCTAGATACTCTTTGGCTTTGTCTTCGAAGTAACACATATCCTCCTCCTTTTTGGAGAAGGTAGTAATTCACTTTTCGTACCCAGGATTCTCTTTCCAAAATAATCGCGATCAAATATATCTTATTTAGACACAAACACAGAGGCTTATGACAATTGCTGTTTTCATTGTGATTACATTGATCATGTTACTTATATTGATGTGGCTTTGTGCTCTCATGGGAAGATATTTATCTTGAGGTGATTCATGGTTGCAGGGCGTCCGAGAACGCATAATAGAGAACAGATTGCTAAAGACATTATTGAGTGGGCGAGGAAGCCGGACAGTATCAATCTATGTAAGTTTTGTGCGTATTACGATCCACCCATTCACCCTTCAAAATTAGCAAACTGGTCTAAAGAGTGCGAAAAATTTCGTCAATCGTATGATATAGCTAAGCTGTTTTTAGGCTCTCGCCGCGAAGAATGGTTAAACCAAGATCTCTTACATGTAAAGGCTTACGACTTAAATGCGACAAACTATGATTATTTCTTGAAGGAAGAAAAGAGGTCCCAACAAGAATACGAAAACACTTTGGCTAAAGCTATCCATGAAGTCGCAACAGATGATCAAAAAAAGCAGCATAGCGAGCTAATCCAACAATTGAAAGATCTTCAAGCCGCACGTAAAACTGCTTCCAAAAGCAGCAATATAGACTGAAGATCGTATTGCGTTGGTGGCAGAACCATTGCATATGGCGGTAGATTCTCATAGGCTTTTATCATTTCTTTCACTGCCTCTAAAACCTCTTCACGAGTCAGATTCTTACTTTCTTCTTGCATTTAATCACCATTAGATTTTTCTTATAGCTTATGCCGAAAATCCTATCTGATAAGCAATTGGAATTTATCGAAAACGGAAATAGACGCTGGAACTTGGCTCATGGCCCGGTATCAAGCGGCAAAACTGTTGGATCGTTATTCCTCTTCATGCAACGCGTCTTTGAATGCCCAGATAGTCAAATCTACATGTTCGGGCATAGTTCCACAACGGTATATGAAAACTGTATTCGCTTGATATTGGAAACCCCGCAATTCTCTGTCTTTAAGCCATTTTGTACATGGTACCCGGGAAAAGGGGAGTTAAAATATCATGATAAGACAATCACTGTCATTGGCGCAAAAGATGAGGGCGCTATCGGAAGAATCCAAGGTAAGACAATATCCATTGCATATTGCGACGAGATGACTCTTTACCCGGAGAATATCATCGACATGATTGATACTCGTCTACGCCTACCGCATAGCATTGGAATTGCTTCCATGAACCCGAAACATCCCACCCATAAGCTAAAAAAATGGATAGACTTGGCAGAGGCTGGAAACCCTAGCTATTATGCATTGCAATTCATGATTCCGGATAATCCATTCTTGCCTGAGGATTATAAAAATCGCCTCAAGGATAGTTTGTCAGGTCTCTTTTACAAAAGAAACTATCTCGGCTTATGGTGTCTTGCGGAAGGTGCTATCTTTGATTTCTGGGATCGCGATATCTATGTCATCAAAGAGCCTCCTGAAGGTGCTCAATACTGGATCGCAGGTATTGACTACGGCATGGAAAATCCAACCGCATGCGTTTTGCTTGGCGTATCAACTGGTATTCATACACAACGTGGAAAACAAATGTGGGTTGAAGATGAGTACTTTTGGGATAGAAAGGTTAAAGGGAGACAGAAGCTGGTAGGTGAGCTAGCTGATGACATCGTTACCTTTCTTGAGCCATATGCTCTTAAAGCTCTCTACATTGATCCGAGTGCTGTTGCTCTAAAAGCAGAACTAAGCCGCCGCGGCGTGCATTGTACTGATGCAGATAATGATGTTCTTTCCGGAATTCACAAAATGACCTCAGAAGTAAGAGACGGAAAGTGTCTCATATTGAGCAAATGTGCAAACCTTTTGCGGGAAATTGAAGGATATTGCTGGGATCCGAAGGCAGCTGAAAGAGGGGACGATCGTCCCATAAAGACTAATGACCACTGCATTGATGCGCTACGATATGCACTGCATACGCATAAAGTTGCAAGCTACCAACCATACAAACAAAACCATAATCCTGACCAATATAGGCAGGGGAGATTTGATCAACCGGGGAGAAGATTTTGATCATTGATTTATAACGATCTAGTATTTAAAATTCATTATCCCAAGGAGGGATTATGGAAAAAGAAAGATCGGAATCAAATTGCTTGCCTCATAGAGAATTGGTAATAACAGAAAAATATGTGAAAAGTTTTTGGGATAAGGTCGATAAAAAAGGCGATGATGAATGTTGGAATTGGAAAGCATTCAAAAACAAACAAGGCTATGGGAAAATGGGTGTTGGAGCCGGTCACTGTGTAAATGCTCATAGGTTTTCATGGGTTCTTCATGTTGGAAAAATCCCTGAAGGATTGTTTGTTTGTCATAAATGCGATAACACATCATGCGTAAATCCTAAACATCTATTCATAGGAACGCGACAAGATAACATCAATGACATGGTTCTTAAGAAAAGAGCAAAGCATTTCGCAACGCAAGAATTTTATGGTGTACGATACGATGAACGATATGACGGTTCTAACAGAAAAGGGCGTTGGCGATCTTTTATTTGCAAAAATGAAAAAATAATATATATAAACACTCATACAAGTGCAATAGAAGCTGCCAGGAATTACGACAGGATTGCCTACATAGTTTTTGGAGAGAGAGAAAGACTGAATTTCCCTGAGGATTACGATATAGCCTCTTGGAATCAAGGAGGATAATATCAGTTTCTACTACCCCCCATGGAACAATGCATTAGAACCAAACCAAGGCAATGTGCGCCAATGGTTGGATAATCTTTATAGCAAGTTTCAGCCGATTGAACAATCGCGTTGGAACCAAAGCAATATCGACACCCTGTTTTATGCTGGCTCACAGACTTTTGTGAACAGATATTTCAACTTCAGCCCCACAACTAGCTATCAGCAATACTATTTCAATATCATTCAGCAGCCGATCAACATGGTGACAGGCTATGAAAGACAGCATCGCAAGAATTTTAGCTATGTTCCGAGTGAAGGCGCGGACCCGCAAACCACCGATCAATATACGAAGCTCATTACGCATGTTGCCAACGCCGGTTGCATTCATGAACAAAAGAGTAAAGCTAAAGAACTTGCCGCTGTTGCGGGATTATGCCTTGCACAACCCTATCTAGATTATACTGGAAATGATCCTGCACAAGGGGAATTGAAATTAAAAATCTGGGAATACAATAGCTTCCTAGTCGATCCATATTTTAGAAGTCCTGATATGAGCGATTGTCAGTTTGTGTGGTGTCAGGAATACATTAGCAAGAAAGAAGCTGAAAACAGATTCCCGGATAAGATTGAGCAGATTGCTCCAATGGCTGGAACTCCGCAGCGTTATGGTTCATTCTACTTCCTCCCGGAAAATTACAACATGGCTCGCAATGATCTGATGGTATTGAGCTATGTATGGTATCGATGGAAAAAGAAAAGAAAGAGGCTGTATAGCAAAATAAAGAATCAATTCTATGATATGGCCGCAGATGCTGACGTGGAAGCGATTTTGTATAACATTCCTGATTTAGAAGAAGTGACCGTCGAAGTTCCCACTTGGAAATTGGCAACTGTTCTTAACGATCAGCTGATGTATCAAGGAGACAACCCACTTGGGTTTGATGAATGTCCTTTTGTTCCGTATTTTTGGAACTATGAACCGCATATAAACTACTATGATCTACGTGTTAGAAGTCTTGTGCGCACCATGCGCGACCCTCAGTTTCTATTTAACTACAAAGTCATTACCAATAATGATATTGCAGCCGCAACTATTAACGCCGGTTGGAAGCGTAAATCTGGCGCTGTTGCTAATGAAGACAACTTGAAGAAATCTGGACAAGGATGGGATGTCATTATCAACGAAGGATATGAAATGTCCGATGTTGAGAAAATCATTCCCTCAGCAGTACCAGAGAGCGATTTAGCGCTAGCAGATCAGATGCGAAGCTTAATGTATGAGACTTCTGGGATCAATATTGAAAACTGGTCCGGGCAACAAGATAAGCAGGTAAGTAGTCTCACAGTGTTGCTTAAGCAGGCTGCTAATCTCATGGTGTTCCAGAAGTACTTCGATCAGTGGGATTTTGCCGATAAACTGCTTGGAGATAGGCTTCTTAAAGTATGTCTCAACAATTGGAATGAATCAAAAGTTCAGCTGTACATAGGTGAAGAGCCTTCTCCATTTTTCTAGCAAAATATTTATAGCAACTACCAGACTATTGTTGAGGAGTCAGATTTAACGCCGACGCAGCAGAATTTACAAGCTCAGCAGATGATGGATATCAATGCTGCATTCCAGCGTGAGGTATTTAGTCCCTCTCAGATTATTCCTAAGCTTAATATCACCGGGAAAGCTGAAATCATATCTATCTTGGAACAGCAAGAACAGCAAATGCAGCAAATGCAGCAAGAGGAATCATTGGTTAAACATGCGGCAGAAGATGCGAAGATTAAGGAAATGTATAGCCGAGCTACTGCCAATATTGCTACTGCTCGTGAGCGCCATGGTCGTGCTGAGGCTGATATCGGATTGTTCGAAGAGCGTCTTTCCGAAATCACGCAAAATAGAGCAATGGCAACAAAAGCCAAGATGGAGGCCCTAGAAAAACTTATCGATGTCATTGCGAAGTATGGTGAGATTGAAACCATGCTTAAAATGTCTGAAATTGAAAGCTTTGATTATCAGCAAGAAAGGAAAGAAAATTTAGAAAAAGCGGATGCTAAAAATACAGCGCTTTCCAACAATTTTTTAATGAGTATAATGGGCAATAGTCAACAACAGGCAGGGATGCCTCAACAAAGAGTAGGTTAATATGTCAGGTGGAAAAAGAATAGATGATCATGGATTTTGGGCAGGAAAAGGCGGAAAAGAATCCGTATTTCCAAAAGGCGTTCACAATAAAGCAGAGTCTTCCGATGGACATGCAGGACATCTTAGCGATTATGAAGACACAACCGATAAGATTAAATCTCAGCAAGAAATGGGTGTGAAGAAAGCCAAAGCCCATGATCGTAGACCATTGAATAGAAACTAATAATAGATTCTCCTTGGAAACACGATAGGTTTTGGGTGACTCGTCGTGGTTGGAACCCAAATAATATAGGTGGAAAATGAAGACAGGATTTAATGATCCGATAAAGATTAAGAAGCAAAAACCCGAAGATAAGCCAAAAGATGGGAAAAAATCTCCATGGGATTTTACTTGCCCACAATACGATCAAAGATCTTCATGCTTTGTCAATGCCGGCACTCACTACGGTGTAGGGTATAAAAACCCAGTAGGGATAATGGGAGTTGAGAAGAGTGGGGGAGTGATTCCTGCTGGACGAGTTAATACTCTTGAAGTTGATGAAGTTGGCTAATGAGTCTAGATATTGAAAAACCATTCTTTCTTGATCTTGGGAAAACGCCTTGTGAGTTATTCTCAGGGGCATATTTGAAAGATTTGATTCGACGTGTTTTTAGAATCGCTAATGACTATGGTCTGAGAAATATCAGACTTGGCGATGTGGAATTTATCTACAATGAGCGTTTGAAGTGTTACGAAATAATGTCTAAAATCGAGAAAGTCAATGGCGCAAGCACAGCAAGCCGGAATGTTCAACCGAAATTTCCCGAAGAAACCGAAGAAAAATAGATTCGCGCATACTGCCAATACTGCTTATGGCATGGGTGATTCTTATGGCACAGGCATTAAGGCAAAAGTCGGAAAAATGCGTTCTGGTGTGGGCATGAATCCAGTTTCCCCTAGCAAGCTAAAGACCCCTCCAAAGGGGCTAGCTTAACAAAGGTGTTTTCCTCATCAATTTCTTTTGCCACTTTTATATAGATATTTCTCGCAGCTTCATCAGAGACATCATTGGTATCAATTGATTCTAATTCGGCGCGATGGTTTGTGAACATGTCGATGCTCCATAATACCATCTCATGCTCGGTGACGTTTCCCTTTTTGTATTGGTCCCAAGTTTCTTTGGGAGGCAGCAACCAGCAAACCTCGATTAAGTCTGTATTTGATGTTGCTCGGAACAAATACGAATTTGTTTGTGCACAAGGCTTTGTCAGGCGTGCTTGCCAGATCATTCGTTTTGTGACACCATCTTCAGAAGTGCGTGGATGGGCAAATAAGTAAATGTATGGTGAATATTGTTGTAAACCTATTGAAAGACGATTTTTCTTTAAGCAGTCTTCAGCCCCTTGGAATATGTTTAGGGCCTGATCTTTCTTAAAGTGAAGTAAACGGTCATGAGCTTCAAGACGATTTATTTTCATTGCTTGCCTTTTAAATTGTGTTTAAACTTTAATTGCATTGAATCCATAACACGCAGTCCAGCGTCACGGACAAAGGATTTCCTTTTATGACAGCTCCCACAGAAAATCAAGCTCAAATTTTAAATAACGATCAAAAAGACAATTCCAAGGAATTGAACTTTCGAAAACAAGAACAGATGTACCAAAGAATGCTCAAGGAAAGAGAAGAAAAATTGGCTGAACTTGAAAAGAAATTGCAGGAAAATAAGGCAGCGCCGGCTGTTGAAGATGAAGACGATTCAGAACCATATGTGGACCACAAAAGATTAAACAAAACGCTTAATAAATTTGGCCAGAGCACACAGAGTGAAATTCAAAAGGCAATGGAATTGGCTAAACAAAAGGCTAAAGATGAAGTTAAGCAAGAACTTTGGCTAGAGCAAAACCCTGATTTTTATGATGTATTGCAACATGCAGAAAAATTTGCGCAGAAAGCTCCTCAGCTAGCTGAATCTATTCTTAGAATGCCTGAAGGGTTTGAAAGACAGCGTTTAGTATATCAAAACATCAAGACATTGGGGATTGATAAGCCAGAAGTTAAGGGGCCATCTATCCAGGAAAAGATTGATGCCAATAGACGCAGTCCCTACTATCAACCATCGGGCACGGGAACAGCTCCGTATAATACTGGAACAGGGGACTTTAGTCCTGCTGGTCAGAAAAATGCCTATGCTAAGATGCAAGAATTGAAGGCTAAGTTAAGAATGTGACTTGCAACATCCGTTGTCTATGTCCAGTGATGGGAGCGCGTACTTTTACATGTGCTGAAGTGAGAAAACTGAAATCACTTTGGTATAAAAATTTAACTGACGCAGTTCCTTCTGGACATAGAAATTCATATTTTTTGAGATTTCGTAGAGAAATCGAGGATTTTCTATCACAATGTAAATGCAAAGAAGATAGCAAGGAAGTTGAGATAAAAGAAGATATTTGATATTTATAAAAGCATCGCCGCCCTGCGTTATGGGACTTCGTTCGCCGCGTTAAGGCTTCGCGTATGAGGTTTCGCATCCTCGACATTGATGTGTAAGAAAACGGACGTAGTACGTTTTTCGTCCACGGTTCCCACATCCCGAAAATCTACATTCAAGTAGGTTTATCATGTCGATTACGACAACTGGCAATTTGGGGCCTATGATCCTCCAGTCGCTTGCGCCTGCGATGCTCTATGTTCCAACGCCAACAATGAACTATATTACCGTTTGCGACAAGGTAAGTATGCCTGCAAACGGAGGCACGACATGCCGCTTTATGCGTCCACGTGCACTACAACCGCCCACCGTACAGTTGGGTAACTCAGGGATTGATCCTCCAGCTCAAATCCCACAAAGAGACATCATTGATGCTCAAATGGCATTTTTTGGTACTGGTTGCATTATCAACGAACAAGTCATTCTGCAAGACCAAGAGGGAGTTCTCGCTTGGGTTTCTGAAAGACTTGCAGTTGCAATGAGACAGGCTAGACTTTTTGGCCTGTATAAATCTTCTCTGATGGACTTGGAACTCCTAGCTGCTTAAGGTAAAATGAAACACACAGTGTATTTAGTGATAACAAGAGAGAATGTGGGCTTTTTGGACTTTCTTGATGGGTTTGTCAGTTTTAAGCATTATGATGAGAGAGAAAAATTGGCTTATCCGGATGATGTAGGTAAAATGGAAGGTTATCGATGTACATTCCGTTTTTGTTATCATAACACGGTGATATTTGAGCAGAAGGACAACAAGGGGCAAGTGATGTATTATTCAAATCAAAAAAAACCTGAAATTGGTAAAGAAATCATATTTGTTTATGACGATGTTTATCATATTGGGTATTTGATGAATGATGATGGTAGTGAAAAACCACGAAAATGGACTTGGTATTCTTATATAAAAGGATATGAAGTCATTGAAGATTTAGTGGAAACTTGGTTTGATTTACCAAATTCACAGCCTGAACGCAGCAAGCGAGAAGACTCAACATGCTTTTGTCATGAGGTAATAGATAAAGTAAAAAAAGCTCATGACGAAATTTTTAATGAAATGTTGAGATGCGGTGCTCTGAACTCTATGGAGACATAGAGAGGCCAGCTGAGAAGATTTGGCCCGCCTACTAAAATGTACTAATGAATGTCAAATTAGTAGGTCATAAAGTAACAGATTGGAAGATCTTATTTTGAGAGACTACATTGTTTCTGCGGCATCGCAGATCAATGCAGGTGGTGGCTCTAACGGATTCAACCCAACAAACTTGGGAGTTTCCGATTTCAGCCTCGTGGCAACAACTCTTGATACAAATAACGCTTATAAATTTATGAGCGGTATCGAGGGGATGGATCGTTTTGGTACTGGCCCAGTCCGTTCAGCATATTTTATGCTGTCCTCGACTGAGCTACAAAGCGATTTCGATTCTTTGGTCGGTAGTGGTTTCCTGTCTCAGTGGAACTACCCAACCAATGCATCCGCATTGCCATCGGAATACGGTTCTGTTTATAACATCCGTATTTTGACAAGCTCTGAAGCACCAGTAGCAAGAAACGCTGTTGCTAATAGCTCTGGAACTTTGAACGATGTTTATTACAACACCGTTTTGGGTAAACAAGCTATTACGCACATTAATCAGGACGGCTACAGCATGAACCTGATTTATCGCGATCCTTACTATTCTGGAATGCTTGCTCAGAACGCTACCTTGGCGGTTAAATTCGCCCAGGCTCAAGCGATCACTCAAGATACAGCTATTAGAAACCTCTTAAGCACACGCTTAAGCAACTTGGGGGTATAACTATGGCTGAATATTCAAGAATGGCAAAAGGTAGTTTCACTGCTTCAGCAACAACTGCAGTTGTGCAATTACCATTTAAACCTGATTTTGTTGAGCTTTTGAATTATACCAACATCGCAGCAGGATCTGGTACCAACAAAACAACAAGAGCTTGGTGGGATGCTTCGCTGGTTGTATCCTCGAACAACCCGACAATGATTGAGCTTTATGGGGCTGGAGGATCGGTTTTATTTGACGTAGTTGCAGGATCTGCTGCTGCGCCAGGTATCAGCGCATTTTCGGCTGGTCAATTGCTCCAATTCGGGCCCTCTAAGCAAATTGTTGCATCGACTAAAGGAGCTACTACTTCATTCCAAGTAACCTCTCACGGTTATGCGGCTGGAGATGTGGTGATTTTTGAAGGATTGTATCAATCCGCCACTACAGGTATGCCACAGATGGCCGGGATTCCGTTCACTGTTGCTACTGTAACCGATGCTAACAACTTTGTTGTGAACTGGAACAGTAATAACTCGTCTTACACCAACTTGTCGGCATCGCCCACAGGGTCGACTGTGAAAAAAGTACTTTATCCGTACCTTTATTTCCCAGGAACCTCTGTGATTAGCGCGATTACTACTGGTGCTACTACAACGATTGACACCACAAGTGCTCATAATTTCGTTGTTGGACAAGAAGTTGCTTTCCGCATTCCTTCTCAGTGGGGAACAGTTGAGTTGAATACGTTGCCAAACCTCACAATCCCAGGATCTCCGATCTATGGTTATGTGGTATCGGTAACTGACTTCAACACTTTTGTTGTAAGCATCAATTCAACTTCGTATACAGCTTTCACAACTGCAATTGCGCTTGCGCTTGCGACCGCGGCTTACGCGCAAGACCACGGGCGTGGCATGAGCGGTGGCGTTGGCGGCGGCGGACCGGGCCCCGGCGTTTCAGCCAAGGGACCAAG
>Ga0207663_10000498_pt1 | contig 17164 bp, 18 predicted proteins | sample LARL53metaG_FD_184346 | JGI IMG/M metagenome (GOLD analysis project Ga0207663, IMG submission 184346) | Corn, switchgrass and miscanthus rhizosphere microbial communities from Kellogg Biological Station, Michigan, USA - LAR L5-3 metaG... | ecosystem: Host-associated > Plants > Roots >...
GGATCCGCGTTCCTGACCAGCTCCAGCGTCTGCCAGTCGGGTACAACCACGAGCACGTGGCGAACCGAGACTTCGCGCGTGCCGCGGTATTCGCGACCACCCACGTCCTTGATGTGGGACCGCAGCGAATCCCGCAGCTTGCGCAGGGCGAACTCGCGCGCCTCCTCACGACCCTCGTCCAGAACCTCGCCGAGCAAGCGGACCCAGGGGAACTTTGCGTCCAGTGCCACTCCCTGCGAGTTTGGGAGGAGCAGGTAGACGTCGATCACCCCATCCTTCTGTCCGCGGGCGGCGTCGATCTGCACGCGCTTTTGGGTCTCGAAATGGACGCTGTCCCGCAGTCCCATCTGACGCAGCGCCGCCACTAGCCATTCCTCACTTAGCTGGCCGCGTTGCTTGGGGTTTGCCCAACGGCCGACGAGGGCGTCGACGCGCTGCACCACCTGGGAGCTTGTCTCCGAGACGCCCGCGAGCATCTCTCCTACCTGCTTGTCGCGTGCGTCCTCACGCGCCTTGTATTGGAGAACCGCTTGCTCGACCTGCTTGAGGGATTCTCCAAATTCCCGCAAGCCATCCCGTTCCCGCTTCGCGTCAGCGGCCTCTTCTTCTGATCTCCGGCCTGCCTCGGCGAGACGCGCGTTCGACTCACGAGCCTTCAGTAGAAGCAAGGCAATACCTATCAATGCGATCCCAAGGATCGCCACAAGAACAATCAAAATAATTACCTCCTCAGAAGCTCTTTCCCCGTCTTACGTCGGTTCCAGCGGGCGCCGACGAGGACGCGGTGCGCTTAGATGGATTTACGCCCTCGGTATCGAAGGTGCGTACCAGGATGAGAATCGCCTCGGATGGAACGCCCGGATGGTTGACCCCACCCCTTCGGATCGGGTAGCGGTTACGCATCCGACATTGACCCCACTAGAGGAGGTCAATGTCGGATGCGCGTCTAGCTTTACGGCAGCAGCAGGTCGTTCTGCGAGGAGGTGCGGTAGGGCCCGACCGTAAGACGGGCCGGCTTGGCGCCCGGTATGTCCGCGGCCGTGACCCGGTAGACGCCGGTCGGCAGGTCGGTCTGAAACGAGCCGTTGCCGTTGGCGACGAGGGCGCCGGACGTGGCGTCCTTGGGACCGCGCACTTCCAGCGCCGAGTCGAAGTCGGTCAGGTTGGCGGCGACGAAGACCAGGTCGAGCGGCGCCTTGGAGCGCACGGGGGGCTGCCCGGCGTGCTGGTTCTGGGGGATCTGCTGAGTCGGTTCTGGGCCGAAGGCGACGCGCGAGGGCTGCACGGTGACCGAGTCGCCGGTGATCGTGACGCTGACGCGAGTAGGCGGCTGCGGGCGATGTTCGTTCGGGTGTTCGGAGGCACCGCAGCCGAGCGCAGCGAGCGCCATCGCGCAGAGCGAGCAGCCCGCCGCGACGAATCTGCCTCTCCCACGACCCATCGCGCCGCAGCCTAGACGAACGGCAAGTCGGCGACACGCGCCGTAACGCCATCTTCACCTACGGCGAGCTCGTCGCCCGGCGCCGCCTCGCGGCGCAGGATCGCCAGCCCGATCGGGCCGTGGGCGGGGGAGACGCAGCTGCTGCCGATCCGGCCCACCTCCTTGTCGTCGAGGCGAAGGGGTGCGCCGGGGGCGGTCGGAGTGCTGAGGCGCAGGCCGCGCAGGTGGCGGTTCGGCTTGCCCTTGTAGTGGAGGCGGGCGACCGTCTCCTGGCCGATGTAGCAGCCCTTGCTGAAGCTCACCGCCCTCTCCACGATGCCCGCCTCCGCCGGCATCGTGCCGGCGTCCATCTCAGCGCCGAAGCGGGGCACGCCGGCCTCGATCCGCAGGATCTCGGTGGCCTCGTCGCTGACCTCGGTGGCGCCGGCGGCGAGCAGGGCGGTGTGCAGCCGCTCGACGTCCTCCGACTCCGCGATCAGATCGACGCCGCTCGCAGCGCCAACGGCGTGGCACTCGATGCCGGCGACGGCGATCTCGGCGCTGGAGTGCTCCACCAGCGGCGGCGAGCAAGCCAACTCGACGGCGCGCGGTCCGATCAGAGAGAGGAGCGCGCGGTCCGCGCTCACGTCCTCGACCTCGACGTCGCGGCCGATCTTGTAGGTCTGCAGGTGGCGGCGTGCGGCCTCCAGCCCAACCGGCTCGGTGTCGATCCAGATCTGATCCTCGGCGAGACGCAGAACGCGCATGTCCGCCTGCATGTGGCCCTTGCGGTCGAGCAGCGCCGCGTAGCAGCCCTCGCCGGCGCCCAGCGCCTCGATGTCGTTGGTCAGCTGCCCCTGCAGGTACTCGGTCGCCTCCGGGCCTTCGACGAGGAGCATCCCCCGGTTCGACCGGTCCACCAGCCCGCACTCCTCGCGCAGCTGCCTGTACTGGGCGTCCAGCTCGACGATCGTGGTCTCGCTCACTCTCTGGATTCTAGGAATCCGTCTTTTAGATATGTCAAAATCTTTTAGGCATGTCGAAAACAACTGAGGCGATCGAGGACTACGCGAAGGCGATCTACTCGCTCTCGCAGCAGCGACAGGGCCCGGTGCTGAACGGCGAGGTCGCCGCGCGGCTCGGCGTCGCGCCGGCCACCGCGACGGCGATGCTGAAGCGGCTCGGCGATCTCGGCTTCGTCGACTACCTCCCCTACAAGGGCGTCACCCTGACCGAGTCCGGGCAGCGGGTCGCACTCGAGGTGATCCGCCACCACCGGCTGATCGAGGCCTACCTGGCTGAGGCGCTGGGCATGCCAGAGGACCGCGTTCACGCCGAGGCCGAGGTACTCGAGCACTACATCTCCGAGGACCTCGAGCTGCTGATCGCGGCGAAGCTGGGCGAGCCGAGCCACGACCCGCACGGGACCCCGATCCCGGGCCCCGACCTGCGCCCGCCGGCCGGGGGCGCAGCGAGGTCGTGAAGCCGCTCGCCGAGGCCCGCGTCGAGGACGTCCTCCCCGGCGAGGCGGCCGTCGCGCGCGCCGCCCGGCGCTCGCTCGACGGACACACCCGTGGCCCCGCCCGCGTCTGGCCCTTCCTCGGCCCCGCCTTCGTCGCCGCCGTCGCCTACATCGACCCCGGCAACTTCGCCACCAACATCGCCGGCGGGGCCAAGTTCGGCTACCTCCTGCTCTGGGTCGTGCTGGCGGCCAACCTGATCGCGATGGTCGTACAGACGCAGTCGGCAAAGCTCGGCATAGCGACCGGCAAGAACCTCGCCGAGCTCTGCCGCGAGGCCTTCCCGCGGAGGGCCTCGATTGGGCTCTGGCTGCAGGCCGAGATGGTGGCGATGGCGTGCGACGTGGCGGAGGTGGTTGGCGCCGCGCTCGGCCTCAACCTGCTCTTCGGCGTGCCGCTCTTCCCCGCCGGTCTCCTGGCCGGCGCCGGCGCCTTCGCCATCCTCGGCCTACAGCAGAAGGGCTTCCGTCGGCTCGAGGCCGGGGTCACGGCGCTGGTTGGAGTGGTCGTCGCCTCATTCGCCTTCGAGCTGCTCGACGCCAGTCCGAGCGCCGGCCAGGTCGGCCGCCACCTTTTTGTCCCTGGTTTCGGCGGTACCGAGAGCATCCTGCTTGCCACGGGGATCATCGGCGCCACGGTGATGCCACACGTCATCTACCTGCACTCGGCGCTGACGCAGAAGCGCGTCGTCGGCCGCAATGACGGCGAGCGGCGGAAGATCCTCGGCTTCGAGCGCGTCGACGTGGTCATCGCGCTCTCCCTTGCCGGGGCCGTCAACCTCTCGATGATGATCGTCGCCGCCGCGCTCTTCCACGGCAGCGGCCTCACCGGTGTCGACTCGATCGAAGGCGCCTTCGAAGGCTTCAAGTCGCTCGTCTCCGATCGGGCGGCGACCGTCTTCGGCGTCGCCCTGCTCGCCTCCGGTTTCGCCTCCTCCTCGGTCGGGACGATGGCGGGCCAGGTCGTGATGCAGGGCTTCATCCGCCGCCGCATCCCGATCTTCATCCGCCGCGCGCTCACCCTGGCGCCGGCGCTGATCGTGCTCGCCGCCGGCATCAACCCGACCGACGCCCTCGTCGGCAGCCAGGTCGTGCTCTCCTTCGGCATCCCCTTCGCGCTGGTGCCGCTGTTGATGCTCGCCGCCAAGAAGGACGTGATGGGCGAGCTGGTCAACCCGCGCTGGCTGAGCGCGGTGGCGGGCACGCTGGCCGCGCTGATCATCGCGCTCAACGTCTTCCTGCTGCAACAGGTGTTCTTCGGCTAAGCGTCGAGGAGTCGGCTGACCAGCTCGGGCAGCTCCCTCGCCATTCGCGAACGGGGGACGACGAGGTCGACGCCCGCCGCCTCAGCCGCCGCGCGCGTCTCCGCGTTGACATGCGAGTAGTAGCCGAGGACCGGGATGCCGAGGCCGACCAGGGCCTCGGGGCTCTCGACCTCGAGGTCGGCGACGATCGCATCCGCCTCCTCGAGCGGGGCCTCGGCAAGCGACGGCGAGAGGCTGACCTCGTGGCCGGCGGTCTTCAGCATCGCCTCGACCTTGCTGCCGAGCAGCAGGTCGGGCGCGACGGCGACGACTCGAGCCACGCCTAGAGCGAGCGACGCTGGCGGAGCTCTTCGCGCACGCTCTCCGGCCGACCCCACATCTGCACCACCTCGGCGCGTCCCTCGCGCACCTCGCGCACCTGCATCTCGCCGGTCGTGCCCTCGGAGTCGATCTTTCCCAGTACTCCCTTGACTGACTCAGCGGCCGCTGCGTGGCCGAAGTCCTTGGCGACGAGCAGGCGCCAGTGCCACTCGGCCCGTGAGTAGGGCTGCGCGTTGACCTGGCTGAGGGCGACGGCGGCGTCGATGTAGCGGCTCTCGTCGTCGATGCGGAGGTCGAGCTCGAGGTCGGTCCAGTCTGGCGGCAGCGAGTCGAGGACCTGCTGGAAGTCGGCCGCGAGGCTCACTCGGTCAGCCTAGCTTGAAGGCGGCTTCGACATCGAGGGGGCGTTCAAGCAGCCCGTGCTTCAAGTCCCAGGCGGCCCATTCGCGCAGGACCGCGGAATCGAAGGGGGCGGGGTGGAGGTCGGGGAGGAGAATGTCGAGCTGCGCGCGCTGATCGGCGCGCTCGAGGCCCGCCACTTCAGCCAGCAGGTCGTTGAGCGCTTCGCTGGGATGGGCGACCGTGAATTCGTACCCTCGCGTGGTCGCGTCGAGGAGCGAGTGCACGAGGGTGGGCCTGTGCTCGAGCGTCTGCCGCGAGGCGACCAAGATCAGCTCGGGATAGGGGGGCGCGCCGTAGCGGTTGACCTTGAAGATGCGGACTGGGACGCCCTGGCGTCGCAGCGCCACGCCCTCGGCGTTCCAGAAGCCGGTCGCTGCATCGACCTTGCCGGCGGCAAGCGAGGAGACGGCGTTGAAGCCGATCGTGACCCGCTTGACCTTGGCCGGGTCGCCGCCGTCGGCGCTCACCTCGGAGTCGACGACGGCTTCGTCGGAAGGGAGGCCGGTGACGCCGACGGTACGGCCCTGCAGGTCGCGCGGGGTCTCGACGCCGTTGCCGCCGTGGGCGATGACCGCGGCCAGAGGCCGCTGCACCAGCGGCATCAGGCCGACCAGGTCGAGGCCGTGCTCGCGGGCGATGCCGAGGTCGTGGATGTCGAGGATCGCGAAGTCGGTGCGGCCGGCGGCGAGCAGCTTCGGCGCGTCGGTTGATTCGCCCGGCTGGCGGATCTTCAGGTCGATTCCGGCGTCGCGGTAGTAGCCCTCGCGCTGCGCCGCGTAGATGCCGGTATGGACCGCGTTCGGCGTGAAATCGAGCACCAGCGTCGCGCCTTGCGGCGCGCCCGGTTCAGCGCCGCTCCCGCCGCAGCCGGCGGCGCCGGCGACCAGCAGGGCGGCCGCCAGCAGCGCGGCAACCAACCTCATGCGGCCGGCAACCTATTTCATTCGGTCAATCTGGGTAGACTGCCCGCCGCCCAGTCGAATACAGGGATCTAGGAGGAGAAGAGTGCAGGAAAGAGGACTTGCGGCATACCTTGCTGAGCTGATCGGCACCTTCTTGCTGGTTTTCTTCATCACCAGCGTCATCGTGCTGTTCCTATCAACGGGCGAACAGGCGAGCTTCGGCACCGACTTCGCCGTGATCGGCCTCGTCCACGCCTTCCTGCTCTTCGGCCTCATCGTGATGTTCGGCGTGGTCAGCGGCGGGCACTTCAACCCGGCGGTGACGCTGGCGGCGGCGGCGATCAAACGGATCTCGCCGATCGACGCGCTGATCTACATGCTGGCCCAGCTCTCCGGTGGCGTCCTCGGGGCGCTGCTCTGCAAGGGCCTGCTGCTCGACGAGGGCCGCGCCACGCACTACGGGGCGGCGACCGTGAGCCCGCTGCTCGGCAGCAACTTCCGCGGCTCGATCGTCGAGGCGATCGGAACCTTCTGCCTGGTTCTCGTGATCCTCGCCGCCGTCTTCTCCAAGAAGAGCTTCAAGGAGTGGGCGCCGCTGGCGATCGGCACCACGCTGGGCTTCATCGTCATGGTCGGTGGCCCGCTGACCGGTGGCTCCTTCAACCCGGCGCGCTGGTTCGGCCCGGCGCTGGTCGGCAACGAATGGGGTGGCGTCTGGCCCTACCTGGTTGGCCCGATCGTCGGCTCGCTGCTCGCCGCGGCCGTCTTCAAGTACGTGCTCGAGCCGGGCGGAGTGCCGCCGACCGAGTCGCCCGAGCCGATCAAGTCCGTCTCGGCGTCCTAGACCTCTTCCCCGCACGCGTCGGCGCTCGTCGGCGCGTGCGGTAGCGTCTCCCCGGTGCGCCGGGTCACCTTCTCGCGGAACTACACCCTCTCCCTCTCGCGCACCTGCCAGTGCTACTGCAAGTACTGCGCCTTCGCCACGCACCAGGCGCACATCCGGCCTCCTGAGGAGGTCGAGAAGCTCCTCGACGAGGCGCTGAAGCGCAACGCGAAGGAGCTTTTGGTCCTGACCGGTGAGCGGCCGGAGGTCCATCCGGTTGTCGCGCAGAAGTTGGCCGACTGGGGCCACGACGACTTCACCTCCTACGTCGTCTGGAGCTGCGAACGCGCCCTGGAGCGCGGCCTGCTCCCGCATACCAACATCGGCGTGCTCGATCGCGACGACCTCGCTCGCCTGCGTGAGGTGACCGCCTCCCAGGGCCTGATGCTGGAGTCAGTTTCCGAGCGCCTGATGGATACCGTCCATGCCGGCTCTCCGACGAAGCATCCAGCCCAGCGCCTCGTCACCATTGAGGCCGCCGGTGAGCTCAAGATCCCCTTCACGAGCGGCATCCTGGTCGGCATCGGCGAGACGGAGCAGGAGCGCGTCGAATCCCTGGAAACGCTCGCGGCTCTGCACGATCGCTACGGCCATCTCCAAGAGATCATCCTCCAGAACTTCGTCCCGCACCCGCGCTACTACGGCGCCGAAGTCGCCGACATCGCGGATGAGGCAGCGCTTGAGCGCTGGAAGGACGGTGGGGGGCCCTCCAGCCGGAGGCTCCCGAACCACCTTCCGAATCGCCTTGACCGATCTGCTGCGCAACGGTCTCCGGCGGAGGGTCCCCCACCGTCCATGCCCGCCTGGGCCTCGCCGGTAGACGTCGAGGACATCAAGCGGTTGATCGGCGAGTGCAAAAGGCTTATGCCGGATGTCGGGGTGCAGGTGCCGCCGAATCTCTCCGATAGCTGGGCCGAGCTGGTTGAGGCGGGGGCGACGGATCTCGGAGGTCTCTCCGCCAACGGCGATCACATCTCGCCCGAGGAGCCGTTTCCTAGCCCGCATCAGGTGCGCAAGGAGCTGGCGCCGAAGGGCTACGCGCTGACCGAGCGTCTTTGCGTCTATCCCCAGTACATGGACCCGGAGTGGATGGAGCAGGGCGTCCTCGACGTGATCAAGCTGAAGTACTGGAGCTTCATCCCGCGGCAGGGGTCGGGCAGGCGAAGCGAAGAGAAGCTGCCGGCGGGTTTGGCAGAGCGGGCGATCGCGAAGGGGCACGAGGGCGAGGAGCTGACGGAGGACGAGCTGACGGCGCTCTTCGCCGAGACGCGACCCGAGGTCATCGAGGAGATGCGCGAGGCGGCGGACGAGCTGCGAGCGGAGCTGGTCGGGGACCGAGTGACTTTCGTCATCAATAGGAACGTCAACTTCACGAACGTCTGCGTCGTCGGCTGCGCCTTCTGCGGGTTTGGGCAAGGGCGGCGTTCGCCCGACGCGTATGAAGTGTCGGAGGAGGACTTCGCGGCGCGGGTCGAGGAGGCGGTCGAGTTCGGAGCGACCGAGCTCTGCATGCAGGGCGGCATCCACCCCGACCTGACCCTCGAGGAGTACGGGCGCTGGTTGCGCCTGGCCAAGGAGGTGGCGCCGCAGCTGCACCTGCATGCCTACTCGCCAATGGAGGTCCACTACATGTGCGAGCGTTCCGGCCAGGTCCCGGACGCGGTCTTCGAGTACCTGATCGAGTGCGGCCTCGGCTCGACGCCCGGCACCGCCGCCGAGGTGCTCGACGACGGCGTGCGCCAGCGGATCTCGCCCAACAAGCTGCCGGTGTGGCGCTGGGTCGAGATCATCGAGGCCTCCCACCGGGCCGGCCTGCGCTCGACCTCGACCGTGATGTTCGGTCACATCGAGGAGCCGCGCGAGCTCGCTCGGCACATGCGCGTTGTGCGCGCGCTGCAGGAGCGCACCGGAGGCATCACCGAGTTCGTTCCGCTCAGCTTCATCCCCTTCAACACGATGCTTGGCCGCACCCACGGGATCGAGGAGATCGCGGCGGCGGAGAACCTCAAGCACACCGCCGCCTTCCGCCTCGCCCTTGGTCGGACGATCCCCAACCTGCAGGCGAGTTGGGTGAAGATGGGCCTCGACGCAGCCACCGAGGCGCTGCGCTGGGGAGTCAACGACCTCGGTGGGACGCTGATGGAGGAGAACATCTCGCGCATGGCCGGCTCCCAGCACGGGGTCCGGCTCGAGCCCGGGCAGCTGATCGCCGCCGCCCGCGCCGCCGGCCGCGAGCCAGCGCAGCGGACGACGCTGTACGAGATCATCGAGACGTATGAGAGCGATGGTCCTCGAGCGGCAGCGGGAGCCGCTGCGGCTCACCGAGCTGCCTGAGCCCGAGCCCGGTGCCGGGCAGGTGCTGATCTCGGTCAGCGCCTGCGGCGTCTGCCGCACCGACCTGCACATCGTCGACGGTGAGCTGACCCGCCCGAAGCTGCCGCTCGTCCCCGGCCACCAGATCGTCGGCACGGTGGTCGCGAACGGAGAGGGGGCAGAGCGCTTCGCCGAGGGGCAGCGGATCGGCGTCCCGTGGCTCGGCTGGACCTGCGGCGAGTGCCGCTACTGCAGGAGCGGCCGCGAGAACCTCTGCGACCGAGCGCGCTTCACCGGCTATGACCTCGACGGCGGCTACGCCGAGCTGGCCGTCGCCGACGAGCGCTTCTGCTTTCCGATCCCGGAGGGCTATCCCAACGAGCAGGCGGCGCCGCTGCTCTGCGCGGGCCTGATCGGCTACCGGGCGTTGCGGCTGGTCGGGGACGCCGAGCGACTTGGCTTCTACGGCTTCGGCGCTTCGGCCCACATCCTCTGCCAGGTGGCCGTCCACGAAGGGCGGCGAGTCTTCGCCTTCACCCGGACCGGTGACGAGGAGGGCCAGGCGTTTGCGCGGCGGCTCGGGGCGGAGTGGGCGGGATCCTCGGACGAAGCCCCGCCGGAGGAGCTGGACGGCGCGATCGTCTTCGCACCGGTCGGAGCTCTGATGACGACCGCCCTGCGACACAGCGCTAAGGGCGCACGCATCATCAGCGCCGGCATCCACATGAGCGATATCCCGTCCTTCCCCTACGAGCAGCTCTGGGGCGAGCGCTCGCTCGGCTCGGTCGCCAACCTCACCCGCAGCGACGGCGAGGAGCTCCTCTCCCTGGCACCGCAGGTCCCAGTTCGCACCGAGGTCGAGATCCACCCGCTCGAGTCGGCCAACGAGGCCCTCGACTCGATCCGCAGCGGCCGCCTCCGCGGCGCCGCCGTCCTGCGGATCCGACCTTGACGTGCCGTCGATTAACCACCCTATGGGTGGTTAATCGACGGCACGTCAGCGGAACAGGTCGTCCTTGCGGGGACGGCGGATCGAGGCAGCTCCTGGACCGTCCTCGGGGGTGACGAAGCGCTCGAGGCCGCGGACGATCGCGGCGGGGACGCGGCTGTCCTTCCCCCGTACCAGGTCGGCGGCGGCGGCGACCTCGTCGGCGACCGCGATTACGGTCGCGGCCAACTCGCGGCCCCCTGCGTCTGGTCTGCCGCGCCAGTCGTCGAGGGGCTCGATCCCGGCGCAGCCGATTGCGACCTCGGCCTGTCCCAGGCGCCAGGCGCGGCCGAAGCTGTCGGCGACGACGACGGCGGGACCTGCGCCGGCGGCTTCGCGAATTTCGGCTCGGATACGTCGCGCCGAGGCGTCGGGATCCTCCGGCAGCAGGCAGGCCGTGCCCTCCTCGGGAAGGTTCGAGCTGTCGACGCCGGCATTGGCGCAGACGAAGCCGTGCCGCGTCTCGACGATCAGCACGCCGCGCTCGGCGCGCAGCACCCGGCGGCTCTCCCCCAGGATCAGCTCGACGAGCGCTGGCTCCTTGCCCAGCACGGCCGCGAGCTTGCGCGCCTCGGCACTGGGGATGACCGAGGAAAGTCGGCGCACGCGTCCCTCCGCCTTGGAGACGACCTTCTGGGAAAGGACGAGCACGTCGCCGTCCGTGAGCTTGGCCCGCCCGGCAATCAGCTCGCCGAGCGGCGCGCCGGCGGCGATCTCCGGCAAGCCCTCGACGCCCCGCACGCTCAGCCTGGGTGCGGCGCCGCTCATATCCCCAACGCCCGCGCCGTGTGGGGAGCGCGGCCGGGATCGGCCTCCAGCTCACGGGTGAGGGCGACGACGTCGGCTGGAGTGTCGAGGTCGAGCGCCAGCGAGGGGAGCGCCTCGACCCCGAAAGGCACGCCGGCCTCGCGGGTGGCGGCGACGTGGCGGGCGCAGCTCCCCTCGCCGAAGGCGGGGGCGATCGCGTCTGGGGGAGCGAGGGCGAGGGCGTTGGTGCCGGTGCCGTGCCGGTCCGGGACGATCGCCACGTATCTTCCCGGCAGGCCGGTCAGCAGCCGTTCGAGCTCGCGCGGGTCGAGCAGCGGGCAGTCGCCGGGCAGGAGGAGGGCGCATTCTGCGCCGAGCTCGCGCGCTTGGGCGACTCCCGCCAGCGCCGCGCCCGAGTGGCCGCCCTCACCGGGATCCGGGACGACCTCGGCACCGGCCGCCGCGGCGAGTTGCTCGGCGCGTGGCTCGCTGGTGACGACGATCGTGCGCTCGATCGAGCGCGCCCCCGCGATCGCCTCCAGCACGTCCTCCAGCATCGCCGCGACGAGCTCGCTGCGCCGTTCCTCGTCGATGCCAGCGGCAAGCCGCTGCTTGGCGGCGCCGAAGCGCTTGACGGGGAGGATCGCCGTGGCTTTCAAGCCTCGATCAGGCTAGCCGCGTAGTCGAGCACGGTGCGCGCCACTCGCACCCGGCCCGCCGCGCCCTCCATCAGCGTCGGCCCGGCCAGCGTCGGAATCCCCGCCGGCGGCGGGTCGGGATCGGCCTCGTCGACGACCATCGCGTCGATCAGCCCCTCGTAGAGGGAGGCGACGCCGGCCGCGGTGGACGGCCGCCCGAGGGCCTGCATGAAGCGCTCGGTCGGGCCCTTGACGACCTCGCCGGCGACGAAGGGGCTGACCGCGACGACGGGCGCTTCGGAGGCCGTGATCGCTTCGGTCATTCCCGGCACGGCGAGGATCGGGCCGATGCTGATAACCGGGTTGGAGGGGCCGATCACGATCGCCTCCGCCCAACGCATTGCCTCCAGCACCTCCCGGCTCGGCTCGGCTCCCTCGATCCCTTCCAGCTCGACCCCCTGGACGGGCGGCTCGCCCTGGTCGACGATCAGGTACTCCTGCAGACCGCGCACACCGGACGCCGTGATGACCTTGGTCCGCACCGGCTGCTCACACATCGGCAGCACCCGAGCTTCGACCCCAAGGCCTCGGGCGATCTGGGCCTGCGCGTCGGTCAGACGCCCGCCCTCGGCGAGGAACTGGCGCCGGTAGAGGCAGGCGGCGAGGTCGCGGTCGGAGAGGCCGAACCAGCTCGGCATCCCCAGCTTGGTGAGGCGCTCGAAGACGACGAAGCCGTCGTCCCGCAATCCCCAGCCGCGCTCCTCGTCGATTTCGCCACTGAGCCAGTAGGTGACCAGGTCGGGGTCCGGCGAGACGTGGACGCCGAGTGTCTCGATGTCGTCAGCGGTGTTGGCGATCACCGCGAGGTCGGAGGCCAGCTCCTCCTGCATTCCGGCGGCCAGCTTGGCGCCGCCGGTGCCTCCGGCGAGCAATGCGACCCTCACAATGGAGCGCTCACGCCCAGTGGTCGCCGCCGGGAAGACCGGTGAAGCGGATTCCCGCGTGGGTCTTGTAGCGACTGTTGACGGAGATCAGCAGCGGCGTCAGCTGCTCGACGATGCGGGCGATCTCGAGTGGACCGGCATTTACGGGCCGCAGTCCGGGAATCAGCTCGATCAGGCGGGCGACGCGCGCCTTCTCGGCCTTGCGATCACCGCAGATGAGCACGTCCTCGTCGAGCTCCGCCTCGGGATCGCCGAGCTTGGGGGCGCTGACCGAGTGCAGGGCGGCGATTACGGTGACGCCCTCGGGCACCATCTCCTGGGCCTGCTGAGCGGCCGAGCCCTGCCAGACCCCCAGCGAGCGCGTCGCCTTGCCGCTGACCGCGGCGGCCAGCGGCACCGTGCAGTCGACGAGGATCTGCCCCGCTTGCAGCGCCTCGCGCAGGTTGTTGAGGTTCTCCGACTGGGCGCGGAAGGGCACGGTGAGGAAGACGATCTCGCCGCGCCGCGCCGCCTCCTCGTTGAGCAGCCCCTCGACCTGCGCGCCCGGGACCGCCTCGCGCAGGCGCGCCGCCGCCTCTTCGGCGCGCTCGGGCGAGCGCGAGCCGATCGCGATCGGGGCCCCGGCCCGCGCCCAGCGCAGCGCCAGGCCGGCGCCGAGCGCTCCGGTGCCGCCGACGATCGGGATGGTGGGGAGCTCCGCCACGGGGTGGGTGAGTCTATGCTCCGGCCCGATGCGACTGGAGGGACGCAAGGCGCTTGTCACCGGCGGTGCCAGCGGCATCGGCGCCGCGATCGCCGCTCGGCTTGCCGCCGAGGGCGCCGAGGTTTGGGTCGGCGACATCGACGTCGAGGGGGCCGAAAGGGTCGCCGGGGAGGTTGCGGGCCACTTCGTCGAGCTCGACGTGACCGACCTCGACTCGGCCCGCGCCGCCGTCGAGGCCGCGGGCCCGCTCGACATCCTCGTCAACAACGCCGGCACCGATGAGTTCGGCTTCTTCACCTACACCACGCCGGAGCAGTGGCAGCGGCTGATCGGGATCAACCTCCTCGGCGTCTTCAACTGCACCCACGTGGCGCTGCCGGGGATGCAGGAGGCGAAGTACGGCCGCATCCTCACCATCTCCTCCGAGGCGGGTCGCGTCGGCTCCAAGGGCTCGGCCGTCTACTCGGCGACCAAGGGCGGTGTCGTCGCCTTCATGAAGGCGATCGCGCGCGAAAACGCCCGCTACGGGATCACCGCCAACTCGATCGCTCCGGGGCCGATCGAGACGCCGCTTTTGATGGGCGCCAAGGAGTTCGGCGAGATCGGCGAGAAGGTGATCGAGACGATGAAGTCGGCGACCCAGATGGGCCGCCTCGGCCAGCCCGAGGAGGTCGCCGCCGCCGCGGCCTTCCTCGTCTCCGACGACGCCACCTACGTCACCGGCGAGACGCTCGGCGTCAGCGGCGGCCTCGGGATGGTCTGATGGAGGGGGCGCAGCCGACGCTGGAGCCGGGGATCGAGCGGACCGACGAGTTCCCGGTCGAGGGCCACCTGGTCACCAACGTCGGCGGCACGATCGAGGCGAGCGTGCTCTCCACCCCGGGGATGATCTCGGTGATGGAGGGCTGCGCGACGGCGCTGGCCTACGAGCGCCTGCCTGAGGGTTGGGCGACCGTCGGCTTCGAAGTCTGCGTCAAGCACGTCTCAGCGGCGCCGAAGGGCGCGACCTGCCGGGTGCGGGCGACGTTGCGCGAGGTGGTCGAGGAGCGCAAGCTTCGCTTCGAGGTCGAGGTGATCGAAGGCGAGCGGACGATCGGGATCGGGACGCACGAGCGCCGGATCATCGAGCCGGACCGGCTCGGCTCCGCCGGGACCTAATCTGGACCGCATGGCCGATTTCCCCAGCAGCGTCCGCATCCGCGAGGTCGGGCCCCGCGACGGCTTCCAGAACGAGCCGGAGACGATTCCCACGGCGGAGAAGATCGCCCTCGTCGACATGCTCTCGTCGACCGGCGTCAAGCGCGTCGAGGTGACCTCGTTCGTGCGGCCCGCGGTGATCCCGCAACTCGCCGACGCCGAGGAGGTCCTGGCCGGCGTGCAGCGGCGCGACGGCGTCGCCTTCTCGGTCCTGATCCCCAACGAGCGCGGGCTGGAGCGGGCGCTGGCGCTGCGCGAGCGCTTCGACGAAGTCAACGTCTTCGTCTCGGCCTCGGAGACCCACAACCGCAAGAACGTCAACCGGACGATCGAGGAGTCGCTGTTCGGGCTGGAACGAACGCTCGAGGGGGCGCGCGAGGCCGGCCTGCGCTGCGAGGGCGTGATCTCGGTCTCTTTCGGTTGCCCCTACGAGGGCAAGGTGCCGCCCGAGCGGGTCTACGGCATCGCCGAGCGACTCGCCGCCGCCGGCTGCGAGGAGATCGGCTTCGGCGACACGACCGGGATGGCCAACCCGCGCCAGGTCGGCAAGTTCTTCGCCGCCGCCCGCGAGCGGCTCGGCTCGCTCGAGCTGACCGCCCACTTCCACAACACGCGCGGCCAGGGCCTCGCCAACGTGCTCGCGGCGCTCGGGCAGGGCGTCGACTCCTTCGAGTCGAGCTTCGGTGAGCTGGGTGGCTGCCCGGTGCCCGCCGGGGCGACCGGCAACATCGCCAGCGAGGACCTGGTCTCGATGCTGCACGAGATGGGGATCGAGACTGGTATCGACTTGCCGGCACTGGTAGAGGCCTCGCGCGCGGCACAACAGGCGCTCGGCCGGCCGCTGGGCTCGCATGTGTTGACGGCCGGTCCGGTCGACTGGCACCTCTGAACCACTGCTGAGTTTGTCTTTAGTTCCGGATAGCGGCATCAAAGACGAAGTCAGCGGGCGGAGTGGGCCGAATAGGCTGCCCGCGTGACGGATTTCGCGCAGGCTCTCGAGGCGGCCCTCGCCGGCGGCCCTCAGCGCCACCACGAGAAGACCGCCGAGCAGGGCAAGCTGCCGGTGCGCGAGCGGGTCGAGCGCCTCGTCGACGCCGGCTCCTTCAGCGAGGAGGCCGCTCTCGCCAACTGGGAGGTGGAGGGCCTCGGCGCGGACGGAGTCGTCACCGGCCTGGCGCGCGTCGACGGCCGTCCCGTCGCCCTGATGGCCAACGACCCGACGGTCAAGGCGGGCTCCTGGGGGCCGAAGACGGTGGAGAAGATCCTCCGCATCCAGGAACGGGCGCTGAGCCTGCAGGTCCCGATCCTCTACCTCGTCGACTCGGCCGGGGCCCGGATCACCGACCAGGTGCAGATGTTCCCCGGTCGCCGCGGCGCCGGTCGCATCTTCCACAACGAGGTGCGGCTCTCCGGCCAGGTGCCTCAGCTCTGCCTGCTGTTCGGGCCGAGCGCCGCCGGCGGCGCCTACATCCCGGCCTTCTGCGACGCCGTGATCATGCGCGACGGCAACGCCTCGATGTACCTCGGCTCGCCGCGGATGGCGGAGATGGTGATCGGCGAGAAGGTGACGTTGGAGGAGATGGGCGGCGCCAAGATGCACACCGGCGTCTCGGGCTGCGGCCATTTCCTGGTCAAGAGCGACGAGGAGGCGATCGACCTCGCCAAGCGCTACCTCGCATACATGCCGGGCAACTGGAAAGAGCAGCCGCCGTTGGCGCCGCCGGCAAAGCCGGCGTCCTCGACGCCGATCGCCGAGCTCGTCCCCGAGGACGAGAACCGGCCCTTCGACATGCAGCTGCTGCTCGACGCGCTGCTCGACGCCGACAGCTTCCTGCCCGTCCACGAGCGCTGGGCGAAGGAGCTGATCGTCGGCTACGGACGGCTCGACGGCCGCGTCGTCGGCGTCGTCGCCAACCAGCCCAAGCACACCGGCGGCGTCCTCTTCGTCGACTCCGCCGACAAGGCCGCCCGCTTCATCCAGACCTGCAACGCCTTCAACCTGCCGCTGCTCTTCCTCGCCGACGTACCTGGCTTCATGATCGGGACCGCGGTCGAGCGCCAGGGCATCATCCGCCACGGCGCCAAGATGATCAGCGCGGTCTCAGAAGCGACGGTGCCGAAGCTCTCGGTGATCGTGCGCAAGGCCTACGGCGCTGGTCTCTACGCGATGGCGGGGCCGGCCTTCGAGCCCGATTGCTGCATCGCCTTGCCCGGCGCCTCGATCGCGGTGATGGGGCCGCAGGCGGCGATCAACGCCGTCTTCTACAACCAGATCCAGGCGATCGAGGACGAGGCCGAGCGCGAGGCGTTCGTCGCCGCCAAGCGCGAGGAGTACGCGGAGGACATCGACCTCCTCCACCTTGCCTCCGAGCTGGTGGTCGACGCTGTGGTCGACCCGGCGGAGTTGCGGGCGGACCTGATCCGGCGCTTCGCCCTCGCCGAGAGCAAGGGCCGGGCCTTCGCCGAGCGCCGCAACCCGATCACTCCCGCCTAACGTCAGTTGAGCGACTTTGCGAAGTCGACGAACCAGTCGAGCGCGGCGGGGTTGGCGAGAGAGTCGCGGCTGGCGGCCTGCTCGGGCGGGGTGCCCATCAGGATTCGCTTCACCGGTACCTCGAGCACCTTGCCGCTCAATGTTCGGGGCACCGCGGCGATCGCGTAGACCTCGTCGGGGACGTGGCGCGGAGAGCACTGCTCGCGCACGCGGCGGGCGATCTCGCGGCGCAGGCCCTCGTCGAGCTCGGCTCCCTCGCGGAGGACGACGAAGAGCGGCATCCAGCCCTCGGTCCCCGGCCGCGGCACGTCGACGACGAGGGCGTCGACGATCTCCTCGAGGCCGAGCACCGCGCGGTAGATCTCGCTCGTGCCCATGCGCACTCCGGAGCGGTTGATCGTCGAGTCCGAGCGCCCGTAGATCACCGC
>Ga0207663_10000504_pt1 | contig 17086 bp, 13 predicted proteins | sample LARL53metaG_FD_184346 | JGI IMG/M metagenome (GOLD analysis project Ga0207663, IMG submission 184346) | Corn, switchgrass and miscanthus rhizosphere microbial communities from Kellogg Biological Station, Michigan, USA - LAR L5-3 metaG... | ecosystem: Host-associated > Plants > Roots >...
GACCTATCACGTGCTGACGCAGGCCGGGGGTTTCCAGCTGGAAATCATTGTGTTCAACATCTCGGACCGCCCGCAATACGTGGCGACCGTGTGCCGGGTGGGAGCCGCACCGCCGAATTGTGACGCTGACTCCGTCTTTTCCATCTACTCCACCGTGCCGACGGCGGCAGACCCGTCACCCTTCACCAACCGGGCCACGCTGCGGATGGAGAAGATGCATCGGCCCGCGTTCAATGGAGACACGACCGCGTTGTTCGGGCACTTCTTCTGGGAATTGGCTGAAGGCGCACCGGCAACGGGCAATGACACGCTGCGCATCGAGCTGCGCCGCGGGTTACCGTACAACGTGACGAAGACCATTCTGTCGGCGTGCGCCGGCGTCAACGTCAACCTGTCACGTTTCGGGCTCGGCGACTCGACCTTCGCGCGCAACTCCGGGAATTTCACGCACGGGTTCTTTGGCGAGGGCGGCTCGCTCGCGGGCGGTATCGGGTTCGCCCGCGTGATGTCCTACACCACCAAGGCGCCGCTCGTGCACGGCAGCGCGACCACCACGACGTGCGCGACACCGAGAACCCCACCTGGGCCGAACACTGGCATCACCGACACCGGTGACAACGACGTCGACTTCGGCATGTCGCCGGCCATAGACGTGGTGGACTTCATCAGCAACACCGCGACCCGCGTGCACTCCATTGCGACCAACTTCAACGGCGCGACCAACGTGGCGCGGGCTGATTCGCTCTACTTCCTTGATGAGGGTTTGCGACTCAAGGCCACGTCGCCAGACTCGAGCGGTCCCGGGATGGATATGAACGTGGACCACAACTTTGCCGCCGGCGGGTCGTGCGCCCCAACCTGCGGTGGGACCGGGAACATCAACAATCGCATCCTGTTCGCCGCCGGTCAGAACGCAACGGTCCATGTCTGGGACACCTTCTACGGCGCGCTGGTCGATTCGATCCCAGTGCGTGATCCCATCATCGGCCCGCTGCGCGTCGCCAAGGATGCCGGTGGCGCCCAGCTGCTGTTCGGGATCACGGCACGCGGTTTGGTCATCGTGCGGCTGCCGGCAATCACGAACATATTCGTGCCGGCACCGCCGCGGCGGCGGTGACGTCGCGAGCGGGAACGACTAGAGCGCAGCACGAGAGCCCGGCCTGGAGTCGGGCTCGCGTGCTATTATCGGGAGGTTAGAGAAGGTTAGAAGAGGTTGGGGAGGGTAGAGGAGGTTGACCTAGCGTGGCGTTCAGGTTCACGACGGCGGGCGAGTCGCACGGGCGCGGCCTGGTGGCGATCCTCGAGGGGATCCCCGCGGGGCTGCCGCTCGCGGCTGAACGCGTCAACGCGGAGCTGAAGCGGCGCATGGGCGGCTACGGCCGCGGCGCGCGCATGAAGATCGAAGCGGATCAGATCGAATGGCTCGCCGGCGTCCGCGCGGGCGAGACGCTCGGCTCCCCGATCGCGATGCTGGTGTGGAACCGCGACTGGGAACACTGGCAGGACGTGATGGCTCCGGAAGCTGACGCCCCTGGAGGAGAGCGCCGCCGTCAGGTCACCCGGCCGCGGCCCGGGCACGCGGACCTCGCGGGATCGCTCAAGTACGACCGCCAGGACGCCCGCGATATCCTGGAGCGCGCGAGCGCCCGGGAGACGGTGGCGCGAGTGGCGTGCGGCGCGGTGTGCAAGGTGCTGCTTGATCACTTCGGGATCGAGATTGGCTCCCACGTGGCGGAACTGGGCGGCGTTAGGGCCAATGTAGGGGTGCAGCATGCTGCGCCCCTACCTGAGCACCTCAACGCAACCTCCGACGCCAGTCCGGTCCGCTGCCTCGATCCCGACGCCGAGAAAGAGATGATCTCCCGCATCGACGCCGCGAAGGCGGCGGGCGACACACTCGGCGGCGTGGTCGAGGTGGTGGCGCTCGGTCTGCCAGTGGGCCTGGGCTCGCACGTCTCTTGGGACACGAAGCTCGACGGCCGGCTGGCGCAGGCGTTGATGTCCATCCCCGCCGTGAAAGGCGTGGAGCTCGGGCTCGGCTTCGAGGCCGCGCGCCGCAAGGGCTCCGAGGTGCACGACGAGATCCTCCCGGGCCTGGCCCGCGCCACCAACCGGGCCGGCGGGACGGAAGGCGGCATGACCACAGGCGAGCCCCTGGTGGCCCGAGTGGCGATGAAGCCGATCTCGACGCTGATGTCCCCGCTGCGCACGGTGGATCTGAAAACTGGCGGGCCCGCGCAGGCGCAGTCCGAGCGGTCGGACGTGACTGCGGTGCCGGCCATGGGCGTCATCGCGGAGGCGATGCTGGCCCTGGTCCTCGCTCAGGCGCTGCTCGAGAAATTCGGGGGCGACGCGTTGAGTGAGACCAAGCGGAACTTCGAGGGGTATCTCGCTCAGGTCCGCGCGCGCACCCCGAAGGGGGCGGCGTCGTGAAGCGCCACATCGTGCTCGTCGGTCTGCCAGGGTGCGGCAAGACCACCGTGGGCCGCCTTCTGGCGGAGCGGCTGCAGGCGGGATTCGTGGACATCGACGCGATCATCGAGCGCCGCGAAGGGAAGCCGATCACGATGATCTTCGCGGAGAAGGGCGAAGCGGCGTTCCGCGACATGGAGCGCAAGGAAATGGAGACCGCGCTCGCCGGCGATCCCGCCGTGATCGCGCCGGGCGGCGGATGGGCGGCGCAGCCGGGCGCGATCGAGAGCGCGAAGGGACACGCACTCGTCGTGTATCTTCGCACGCGCCCCGAGACTGCGGCGCAGCGCGCCGGGCCGGAAGGAAACCGTCCGGTGTTAATGGGAGGAGATCCGGTGGCGCGGATGCGGGAGCTACAGAAGGAGCGCGAGCCATTTTATCGCACCGCCAACGCCGAGGTGGACGCAGATCGGAAATCGACGCCGCAGGTGGTGATTGAGGTCGTCAGGCTTGCGCAATCGAGTGCAGGATGGTAAAGATGCGCTCTCGTGTCGTTTGACGAAGGATTGACGAGTGACTGCTAAGAAAGCTGCTGTGAAAGTTGAGGAGGTCGAGGAAGTCGTGACGGTCGCCAAGCCGAAGCGCCGCCGCTCGAAGACGAGTGCGCCCTCACCGGCGGAAGGGAAGGGCGCGCTCGTCATCGTCGAGTCGCCCACGAAGGCGAAGACGATCGGCAAGTACCTGGGCTCGGGCTACACCGTGAAGGCCACGGTGGGGCACCTGCGGGATCTGCCGCAGCGCAAGCTCGGCGTGGACGTGGAGAACGGCTTCACCCCGGAATACGTGACCATCAAGGAGAAAGCGAAGACCCTGGCGGAGATCAAGAAGGCCGCCAAGGCGTCGGCGCGCGTGCTGCTCGCCACCGACCCGGATCGTGAAGGCGAGGCCATCGCGTGGCACGTGGCCAGCCAGCTCGGTAACGGCGGCAAGGTGCGGCGCGTCCTGTTCCACGAGATCACCAAGGACGCGGTTGCCCACGCGCTCGCCCATCCCCTGGACATCGACCAGCGCAAGGTCGACGCGCAGCAGGCGCGTCGCGTGCTGGACCGGCTGGTCGGCTACAAGACCTCCCCGCTCCTGTGGAAGAGCATCAAGACCGGGCTCTCCGCGGGCCGGGTGCAGACCGTGGCCCTGCGGCTGATCTGCGAGCGCGAGGAGGAGATCCGCAAGTTCGTGCCGCAGGAGTACTGGACCATCGAGGCCGACCTGGAGAAGGACGGTCAGGGCTTCCAGGCGCGGCTGCACAAACTCGACGGCAAGAAGCCCGAGATCAAGGACGAGACGAGCGCGCGGGCCATCGTCGACGAGGCCCTGAAGATCCCGTTCAAGGTCACGTCGGTCGAGACGGGTGAGCGCCGCCGCGCGGCCCCGCCGCCCTTCCGCACCAGCACGCTGCAGCAGGAAGCCGCGAAACAGCTGGGGTTTTCGGCGGCGGTCACGATGCGGCTCGCCCAACAGCTGTACGAGGGTATCGAGGTCGCGGAGGAAGGCCCGGTCGGCCTGATCACCTACATGCGCACGGACTCGGTGCGCGTGGCGGATTCCGCCATTGCCCAGGCCCGCGACTACATCGCCAAGGAGTACGGCAAGCGGTACCTGCCGGCGGAGCCGGTGGTGCACAAGGGCGGGAAGAGCAACACGCGGGTGCAGGACGCCCACGAGGCCATCCGGCCCACCGACGTACTGCGCCGCCCGGACGACCTGAAAGAGTATCTCGACTCGCGGCAGTTCAAGCTGTACCAGCTGATCTGGCGCCGGTTCGTGGCCTCGCAAATGACGCCCGCGGTGTTCGAGACGACGAAAGTGGACTTCGATCTCGGCCGGTTCGTGTTCCGGGCCACCGGATCGCGCGTGCTGTTCGACGGCTACCACGTGCTGTATCACGAGGCGCATGAGCCGGAAGAGGGGAAGACGCTGGAAGATCTTCCTCCGATCCCGCCGCTCGCCCAGGGCGACGTGGTCACCGTCAAGCAGATCACGCCGAGCCAGCACTTCACCGAGCCGCCGCCGCGCTTCAGCGAGGCGAGCCTGGTGAAGGAGCTTGAGCGGCTGGGGATCGGCCGCCCGTCAACCTACGCGACCATCATCTCGACGTTGAAGACACGCTGGTACGCGACCGCGAAGGACCGGCGATTCGCGCCGACGCCGCTGGGAGAGACGGTGTGGCAGGTGATGAAGCGCTCGTTCCCCGCCGTGTTCGATGTCGGATTCACGGCGCAAATGGAAGACGAGCTCGACAAGGTCGAGGAAGGCGATCTCGCCTGGCAGCGGGTGCTGGGCGACTTCTGGGGGCCGTTCGCGAAAGCGCTCGACGCGGTGGACGTGCAGAAGCTGATCCACGACGTCCACGACCTCTCCGGCCTGGATAAGGAGAAGTGCCCGACGTGCGGGAGCGCCCTGGCGGTGCGGAGCGGGCGGTTCGGCCCGTTCATCGCGTGCGCGCGCTACCCCGCCGAGTGCCGTTACACGCGGCCGCTGCGGCGCGACAAAGTGCCCGACAAGCCGACGGACGAGATCTGCCAGGAGTGCGGTGCGCCGATGGTGATCAAGACCGGGCGCTACGGGGAGTTTCTCGCCTGCACGCGCTTCCCGGCCTGCAAGCACACGCGGCCCGTGCCGCTCGGCGTGAAGTGCCCGAAGTGCGGCGTGGGCGATCTCGCGGAGCGGCGTACCAGGAAGGGTCGCAACTTCTTCGGATGCCTGCGCTACCCCGAGTGCGACTACTCGACGTGGAACCGCCCGGTCGCGGTCGCGTGCCCGAGCTGCGGGTTCCTCGGGATGGAAGAAAAGCAGACCAAGACCAAAGGGGTCTCTCGCAAGTGCCTGAAGTGCGGACACGAAATCACGGTGGAGGAAGGCACGCCGGCGGAGTCGGTCGCGAGCTGAACGCCGTCGTGGTTGGCGGCGGGCTGGCGGGCAGCGAGGCTGCCTGGGCGCTCGCCGAGCGGGGGATCGCGGTCACGCTGCAGGAAATGCGCCCGGTCCGCATGACCGCCGCGCACCAGACCGACCGTCTCGCCGAGTTGGTCTGCTCGAACTCCTTCAAATCCGTCGAGACCATCAACGCGCACGGTCTGCTCAAGGCCGAGATGCGTCGGCTTTCGAGCGTCGTACTCGACGCGGCCGACCGGACGCGCGTGCCGGGCGGCGCGGCGCTCGCGGTGGACCGTGTGGCGTTCTCGCAGGCCGTCCACGAGCGCGTGACCGGCCATCCCCGGATCACCGTGGTGCGCGGCGAAGCGACGGAGCTCCCGTCGCCCGGCGTGGTCGCCACGGGACCCCTCACTTCCGAGGCGCTCACCACCGCCGTGGCGCGACGGCTCGACGCGCAGGCGCTCGCCTTCTTCGACGCGATTGCTCCCATTGTGTCGGCCGACTCGCTCGACACGAGCAAGCTCTTCCGTGCCTCGCGCTACGGTAAGGGGTCGGGCGACGACTACTGGAACGCCCCGTTCACCGAAGCGCAGTACGATGCGTTCGTGACGGCGCTCCGGACGGGCGAGCAGTACACGCCGCACCACGAGTTCGACAAGACGCCGTACTTCGAGGGTTGCCTCCCAGTCGAAGAGATGGCCGCGCGCGGACGTGACGTGTTGCGGTTCGGGCCGATGAAGCCCGTGGGGCTTACTGACCCCGGGCGCAAGCCCGGGGAAAACGAGCCTTACGCCGTCGTCCAACTGCGGCAGGAGGACCGCGCGGGCCAGATGTGGAACCTCGTGGGCTTCCAGACCCGGCTCAGGATTCCGGATCAGCAGCGCGTGTTTCGGATGATCCCGGGACTCGAGCACGCGGAGTTTCTGCGGTTCGGGAGCATTCACCGGAATGCGTACATCAACTCGCCACGGGCACTGACGGCACACCTGTCCGCCAAGGACGACCCGATGCTGCTCTTCGCGGGGCAGCTCACGGGAGTGGAGGGGTACACAGAGTCCGCCGCCACCGGTATTCTGGCCGGGATCAATCTCGCGCGGCTGCTCGCGGGCGAGGAGCCTATGGTTCCTCCGCCCACGACGATGCTCGGCGCACTGTACCGTTACGTGCACACCACCGATCCCGAGCACTTCCAGCCGATGAACGCCAACTTCGGCCTGCTCGAACCGCTGGAGCGCCCAGAGCGGGACAAGCAACGCAAGAAAGAGCTGCTCGGGGAGCGGGCGTTAGGGGACATGGATACGTTCGTGGCGCGAGTCAATGCGGAATGCGGAGTGCGGAATGCGGAATAGCTCCGCCGGCACACTTCCCGAGATCGAGAAGTTCGTCTCGTTCCTCACCAAAGAGCGTAACGACTCGCCGCACACGGTAACCGCCTACGCGCGGGACGTGGCCGACTTCGCGTCGTTCTGTACGGACTATTACGGAGGCCAGTGGAGCTGGGCGGGCGTCGACCGGCTGGCGATTCGCGGCTGGCTCGGCGCCATGCAGCAGCGCGGTCTCGCGAAGCGCTCGGCGGCCCGCGCGCTCTCAGCGCTGCGCACGTTCTATCGGTTCCTGAACGTCACCCAGGGGCTCGAAGTGAATCCCGCACGCGCCGCGCGGATGCCGAAACTCGGGAAGCCATTGCCTGCGTACCTGGATCGAGAGGAGACCGAGCGCGTGTTCGCGGAAGCCGAGCGCCGGGCGGCGGCCGGTGGATTCACGGAGGCCCGCGACCTGGCGATGCTCGAGCTGTTCTACTCGACGGGTATCCGGCTCGCCGAGCTGGCGGGGCTGTCGGACCGAGATGTGGACCTCGTGTCGGATCAGGTGAAAGTGCGCGGGAAGGGACGGAAAGAACGGATCGTGCCGGTCGGCACACACGCGACGCGCGCGCTGCGACGCTACTACCGGCGCCGGGACAGCTTGCCGGGTTGGAGCACCCCCGGCGAGGGAACGTTCGACCGCCGCGCGGTGTTCGTGAGCCGGCGCGGGGGACGGCTCACGCAGCGCAGCGTCCAGCTGGCCATCAAACGGCTCCTCAGAGTCCTCATGGGAAGCCGCGGCCGGGACCTGCACGTGCACTCGTTGCGCCACTCGTTCGCCACGCACCTGCTGGACGCCGGCGCGGACCTGCGCGCGGTGCAGGAGCTGCTTGGGCATGCCTCACTGTCTACCACGCAGGTGTATACTCATACGTCCGTCACGCGACTGAAGCGGGTGTACCAACAAGCGCATCCTCGGGCATGAAAGACATACAGAGCATTCATTCGACCACCATCCTGTGCGTCCGCCGCGATGGCCACGTGGCCCTGGGCGGCGACGGTCAGGTCACCATCGGTGACACGGTGATGAAGGCGAACGCCAACAAAGTGCGCACGCTGAAGGGCGGGAAGATTCTCGCCGGCTTCGCGGGCGCCGCGGCGGACGCCTTTACGCTGTTCGAGAAGTTCGAGGAAAAGCTCGAGCGCTACCCCGGCAACCTGCCGCGGGCGGCCGTCGAGCTCGCCAAGGACTGGCGGTCCGACCGCGTGCTGCGCCGCCTCGAAGCCCTGCTCGTGGTGGCGGACAAGGAGCACGGCTACGTGATCTCGGGCTCAGGCGAGTTGATCGAGCCTGACGACGGCGTGCTCGCGATCGGCTCGGGCGGGAGCTACGCGCTCGCGTCGGCGCGCGCCCTGCTCACCTCTTCCGAGCTCCCCGCCAAGGACATCGTCAAGCGGTCTCTCGAGATCGCCGCCGAGATCTGCGTGTACACGAACACGCACATCTCGATCCTGGAGCTCTAATGGCCGAGCCGACCCGCACGCCCCCATCCGACGACCTCCCGGCCTCGTCCACTCCTCCGCAGGCTCCGGAGGACTCGATGCCGTGGCTCGAGGAGCTGCCGCCGCGGAAGATCGTCGCCGAGCTGGATCGCTATATCGTGGGCCAGGAAGTGGCCAAAAAGGCCGTCGCCATCGCGGTGCGAAACCGTTGGCGGCGCGCGCAGGCGCCCGACGACATCCGGGACGAGATCCTGCCGAACAACATCATCATGATCGGGCCCACGGGTGTGGGGAAGACGGAGATCGCCCGCCGGCTCGCGCGGCTCGCCGGCGCGCCGTTCTTAAAAGTCGAGGCGTCAAAGTTCACCGAGGTCGGCTACGTGGGGCGCGACGTCGAGTCGATGGTGCGCGAGCTCGTGGACACGTCGATCAGCATGGTGCGCAGCGAGCGCGAAGATGACGTCTATCCCGACGCGGAACGGCGGGCGGAAGAACGCCTGCTGGATCTCCTGCTGCCCCCGACTCCCACGCAACCGCTTCCCGCCACGCCGCCCACGGGGGAGAAGGGAGAGGGGAGAGGGGAGAAGGCGCCTCTCTTTGTCGTCTCGTCCAAGGGGGATGTGACGCCCAAAACCGTCGAGGCTGACGTCGAAGCGCAGGAGCGGCGCCGCCGTACCCGCGAAAAGCTGCGCCAGCAGCTCAAGGACGGGAAGCTCGAGGAGCGCGAGGTCGAGGTCGAGGTGCAACAGCAGAGCTTTCCGGGCATCGAGATGATGCAACCGCCGCAGGGCATGGAGGGGCCCGACTTCAACTTCACCGAGTGGCTGCAGGAGATGATGCCGAAGAAAAAGAAGCGCCGCACCGTACACCTGCACGAGGCGCGGCGGATCCTGATCGACGAGGAGCTCAAGAAGCTCGTGGATATGGACGACGTGGTGAACGAGGCGCTCGACCGCGTCGAGAACCACGGCGTCATCTTCATCGACGAGATCGATAAGATCGCGGGCGAGCGCGGCACCGTGGGCCCGGACGTCTCGCGCGAGGGCGTGCAGCGCGATCTACTGCCGATCGTCGAAGGCTCGACCGTCCAGACGCGCTACGGATACGTCCGCACCGACCACATCCTGTTCATCGCGGCCGGCGCGTTCCACGTGTCCAAGCCCTCGGACCTGATCCCCGAGCTGCAGGGCCGCTTCCCGATCCGCGTGGAGCTGCAGCCGCTGACCGAGGCGGACTTCGTGCGCATCATGACGGAGCCCGAGAACGCGCTCACCAAGCAGTACGCCGCGCTGTGCGCCGCCGAGGGCGCCACCCTCGAGTTCACGGGCGACGGCGTAAAGGAGATCGCGCGTATCGCCGCCAAGGCCAACGAGCGCATGGAAAACATCGGCGCCCGGCGGCTCCACACCGTGATGACCACGCTGCTCGAGGACGTGATGTTCGACCTACCGGAGTTGCCCAACAAGCGTCTGGTGTTCGACGCCCCCCAGGTGCGCGACCGCCTTGCGAAGATCGTCGACGACGAAGACTTGCGCCGCTACATCCTCTAGGTAGAATTAGCAGTCGAAGGCTGTCATTTTGGCTCACCCTTAAGGCAATCCATGGCCAAACGCGACTTCCTCGCCGTCACCGATCTCTCCAAGGACGAGATCCTACGGCTCTTCGAGCTCGCCCGCCGGATGAAGGGGGGCGGGTATCGGGAGACCCCTCTCGCCAGGAAGACCCTGGCGATGATCTTCGCCAAGTCCAGCACCCGGACGCGGGTGTCCTTCGAGGTCGGGACCTACCAGCTGGGTGGTCAGGCCCTGTTCCTCTCGTCCCGCGACATCCAGATCGGCCGTGGCGAGCCGATCCCCGACACGGCCCGCGTGCTGTCGCGCTACGTGGACGGCATCATGATTCGCACCTTCGACCACGGCGAGGTGGTCGAGCTGGCGCATCACTCGACTGTGCCGGTGATCAACGGGCTCACGGACTTGTCACACCCCTGCCAGGTGCTCGCCGACCTGTTCACGGTGCGCGAGGCACTCGGCGGCTGGGAGGGGAAGCGGATCGCCTGGGTGGGCGACGGCAACAACATGGCGAACAGCTGGATCGAGGCCGCCCAGGTGCTGGGCTTCGAGCTGCGCCTCGCGTGCCCCGAAGGGTACGAGCCGAACCGCCCCATCTTCGATCGGGCCAAGCAGGCCGGCGCCTGCATCGAGATCACGGAGGTCCCCGAGGAGGCGGTCGAAGGGGCGCACGTCGTGAACACGGACGTGTGGGCGTCCATGGGCCAAGAGGGCGAGGCCGAATCGCGGCGCAACGCGTTCCGCGGCTACACGGTGGATCTCGATCTCATGCGGCTCGCCGATCCCAAGGCCATCTTCCTGCACTGCCTCCCCGCGCATCGCGGCGAGGAGGTAGCCACCGAGGTGATCGAGGGCCCGCAGTCGCGCGTGTGGGACGAAGCGGAGAACCGGCTGCACGTACAGAAGGCCCTGCTCGCCACGCTGATGGGCTAGGGTGGCTCATCGGAGGCCGGATTGACCGACACCGTCAAGCGCACCCCGCTGCACCTCATCCACGCAACGCTCGGCGCCAAGATGGTCCCGTACGGGGGCTACGAGATGCCCGTGAGCTATCCCGCGGGGATCGCGGCCGAGCACCGCGCAGTGCGCGAGCGCGTCGGCGTGTTCGACGTGTCGCACATGGGGGAGTTCGAGGTCTCGGGACCCGATCGCAACGCGTTCGTGCAGCTCGTCACCTGCAACGACGTCGGGGCGCTGCGCCCGGGGCAGGCTCAGTACTCGGCGATCCTCACCGAGCAAGGCACGTTCGTGGACGACTGCCTGGTGTACCGCTTCGAGGAGCGGCTGATGCTCGTCGTCAACGCCGCCAACATCGCCAAGGACTGGGACCACATCGTGGCGCAGAAGCGCGGCGCGAACGTGCGCCTGCGTGACGTGTCAGACGAGACGGGCCTGCTCGCGGTGCAAGGGCCCCAGGCGGAGTGGCTGCTGGCACAGCTCACGCCGGTGGGGGTCGCGGTGATCCCGTACTATCACTTCGCGGAGGGCAAGGTCGCCGGCGTCCAGTGCTTTATCTCCCGCACCGGCTACACCGGGGAGGACGGCTTCGAGTTGTACTGCCGCGGCGCCGATCTCGAGACGCTGTGGCACGCCCTGGTCGGAGCGGGTCGCGCGGAGCCCTGCGGCCTCGGCGCGCGCGACACGCTGCGGCTCGAAGCGGGATACCCGCTGTACGGCAACGATATCGACGACGGCGTCACTCCCTACGAAGCCGGTCTCGGCTGGATCGTAAAGCTCGAGAAGGGAGCGAGCTTCACGGGGCTCGCCGCCCTCAAGCGGCAGAAGCTCGAGGGGACCAAGCGGCGCCTGGTGGGATTCAAGGTGACCGAGCCCAAGGTGGTGGCCCGGCACGGATATGACGTCTACGTCGACGGCACGAAGGTGGATGCGGTCCGGAGCGGCACGGTGACGCCGACCGTGAACAGCGCGATCGGCATCACGTATTTGCCCACGTCACAGGCCAAGCCCGGCACGCAGTTCACGATCGATGTGCGCGGGAAGCGAGCGCCGGCGGAGGTGGTCCGGTTGCCGTTCGTACCGCACAGGACCAAGCGATAAAGGGCGGCAAGGCGGCAGGGGCGGCATGCGCGTTGGAATACTGACAGTATCGGATCTGGGCGCCGTGGGACAGCGGGCCGACACGTCCGGCGACGCGATTCTTGCGTGGGCCGGGGAGCGAGGCTACGAAGTCGCGGTGCGGAGTGTGGTGCCGGACGAGACCGATCGGATCGCGGGGAAGCTCGTCCGGTGGGCCGATTCGGGTGAGGTGGACGTGATTCTCACGACGGGTGGGACGGGGTTCACGGCGCGGGACGTCACACCGGAGGCGACCGAGGCCGTCGTGGATCGCCTGGCACCCGGGATCGCCGACGCGCTCCGCGCGAGCGCCGCGCCGAGTTTTCCGCGCGCCTGGTTGTCCCGTGGCGTCGCGGGCACGCGAGGCAAAACGCTGATCGTGAACCTCCCGGGCTCGACTGGCGGTGTGACGGATGGGCTCGCCGTGCTCGAGGATCTCTTGGATCACGCGGTGGACCTGGTGACCGGAACTCAGACCGATCACCGGCCGCCGGCCGCCGGCCACCGGCCACCGGCTTTGCATGCCTGACCGCATCCTCGTCACCGCCGACGACCTCGAGCACGCGGTTCGCATCAACGCCGCGCTCGAGGAGGCGGGCTTCCGCACAACCCTCGCGACCACCTTCGACGAGGGGCGCCAGGCGATCCGCCGCGAGCCGCCCCCCGATTGCGTAGTGGTGACGGGCGGACTGCACGAGACGCGCGCGGCCCAGCTGCTCACGCTCGCTCGGGAGCGCGAGATCTCGACGCTCGGCCTTGTGGAGCAGACCGAGCCCGACGCCAAGGGGCTCGCCCGCCAGCTCGGCCTCACCGGCTATCTCGAGAAGCCCGCCGACCCGGCGGAAGTCACCGCCACGGTGCGCCGCCTGATCGAGCGCCGCAAGCTGCAGCAGCGCACGGGCATCCTCGGAGAGTCGCCGCCGATCCAGGAAGTGCTGGTCAAGATCGAGCAGATGGCCCCGGTGACCTCCACGGTGCTGATCGAAGGGGAGTCGGGCACGGGCAAGGAGCTCGTCGCGCGAGCGATTCACGACCTCTCGTCGCGGCGCGGCAAGCCCTTCATCGCGGTGAACTGCGCCGCCCTGCCCGAGTCCCTGCTCGAGAGCGAGTTGTTCGGTCACGAAAAGGGCGCGTTCACCGGCGCGGCGGAGCGGCGGCTGGGCCGCTTCGAGCTGGCCGATGGCGGGACGATCTTTCTGGATGAAGTCGCGGAGTGCCCGCCCGCGACGCAGGTGAAGCTGCTCCGCGTCCTCGAGGACCGGAGCTTCTTCCGGGTGGGTGGCACCCAGCCGATCAAGGTCGATGTGCGGGTGATCGCCGCGACCAACAAGGCAATCAAGGAGCAGGTGGCAATCGGTCGCTTCCGTGACGACCTGTATTACCGCCTCAACGTCCTCGCGATTTACCTCCCCCCGCTGCGCGAGCGGCGGAGCGATATCCCACTCCTGGTCCGCCATTTCATCGCCGAATTCGCCAAGCAGCACGACCGGACCTTCAAAGGGATCACGCCCGAGGCGCAGCAGATCCTCGTGGATGCCGACTGGCCGGGCAACATCCGGCAGCTGCGCAATCTGATCGAGTCCATGGTCGTGCTCGCGCCGGAAGGAGAGATCCGCGCGACCGACATCCCCGCCGACATCCGCGAGCACTTCCGCGGCCTGCCAATGCGTCTCACCGCGTCCGAGCTCACGGGCGGCGGTGCGGGTGGAGGGGGTGGGGGTGGGGGTGGGGGTGCCGGGCAAGAGTTGGCGTTTATCCTGCACAGTCTTGTTGAGCTCAAGTTACAGGTCGAGGAGCTCCGCAGGCGTCTCGATCAGGGAGGAGAGCGCGTTCAAGTCATCGAGGTGGGCCCGGGCTCGGCAGTTAGCGCGCCGGCGCTCGTCGAGAGTGCCGAGCACGCGCCCGAGGGCGAATTGCTCTACCGGCCCGGCATGACAATGGCGGAGGTAGAACGGGCTGCAATCGAGGCGGCCCTACGCGACACGAAGGGAAATCGCCGCAAGGCGGCCGAAGTGCTGGGGATCGGCGAGCGCACGCTGTACCGCAAGCTGAAGGAGTACGCGCTGGCCTAAGTCACCCTCTGCCAAAGGGTTGTCTCACGTGCGGCTATTGACACGAGGTGCGGGGGCGCCCATGTTTGGGCGCCCTTGTCGGCTCCCGCTCCCAGGGATGCAGTACTCCAGCCGGCGGTTCAGTGGACTTTAAGGTCAATCCCGACTCCTGCGTCGCCTGCATGGCGTGCGTGCGGGTGTGCCCTGCAGACGCTGTGGCGGTCGAGGGCACGCTGGTGCGTATTGTGGATGAGTCGTGCACGCGCTGCGGGCTGTGCGTGCCGGCCTGTCCGCACGACGCGATCGAGGTCGCGGGCGACGTGCCGCGCGCCCTCGAGCTCGCCCTGTCCGGCCGCGCCGCGCTGATCCTCTCCGTCGAATGCGCCGTCTACTTCTATCCCACCACGCCCGAGCAAGTCGTGAACGCGTGCTACGCCGCGGGCTTCCGTACCGTCCACCGCGGCGTGCTGGGCGACGAGCTGGTGGCGCGGGAGTACCTCACGCTTTGGGCCGACCAGGGCTGGGGCACCATGATTCGAAGCACGTGCCCCGTCATCGTCGAGACTGTGCGCAGGCAGTACCCCGAGCTGATCCCCTATCTGGCGCCCGTGGCGACACCGATCGCGGCGGAGGGGCGTTACCTGAAGCAGCTGTACGGGGCCGACACGCCCATCGTCTACGCCGGCGTGTGCATCACCGAAGGTGGCGACGACGTAGACGCCGCGATCACGTTCGAGGAGCTGGGTGGGGTGTTCAAGCGGCGGGGCATCGAGGTCGAGAAGCAGCCGGCGTACTTCACCCGCGTGCCCGAGGAGCGTCGGCGGCACCTGAGTATGGCTGGCGGCCTGCCGCTCGAGCTGTTGCTCGAGGAAACGCAGGCCAGCCGGCGGTTCCGCAAGGTCCGGGGGCTGGGCAATCTCGGGTCGATCGCCCATGCCGTCGGGGTGGACCGGATCGACCTGGGATTCGTGGACATCCTGCCGTGCGAGGGCTGCCTCGACCATCCGCTGCTGGGCCCGCGCGACGAGCTGTTCCGGCGGCGCGAGATCGTCGGCGCCACGGAGCCGGCGCGCGCACGTGATCCCGTCGTCGAGGAAGACGTCGCGCGGAAGGTCCGGGTCGCCGAGGCGTTCTTCGTGCACGGCAACGGCCACGGCCCGCAGGCGGAGACCGTGGAAAGTATTCTGGGCGAGATCGGGCTCGCGCCGAACGGCAAGCCGTGGGATTGCGGCGCGTGCGGGTACGCGAGCTGTCGCGCGTTCGCGACCGCGGCGGCGCTCGGGCGTACGACGCTCAAGTCGTGTCCCCCCTATCTCGACAAGGTGGCTCGACAGGCGCAGCTTCAAGCGGCCGTGGACGGGCTCACGGGGCTCGCGACGTACCGGGTGTTGCGCGACCGCCTCGCTATGGAAGTGGCGCGGAGTGACCGTACCGGGGACCCGTTCGCGGTGCTGTTCGTGGACCTGGACAATTTCAAGCAGGTGAATGACCAGTTCGGCCACGAAGCGGGGAACGAGGTGCTGCGCGGCTCGGCGCGGGAGTGCGGCGTGCACATCCGCACCACGGACTTGGCGGCGCGTTACGGCGGTGACGAGTTCGTGCTGGTGCTCGTGCGGACCGGCGTGGACGGCGCGCTCGGCGTGGCGGACAAGGTGCGGGGCAGCGTGGAAGCGATGGGGCAGCGCCTGGGCTATCCGCCGGGCCTGGTGACGGTGAGCATCGGCGTGGCGGAGTTCGCGCCGGGACGGGCGCCCGAATCGGAAGACGTACTGGTGGCGGCCGACCGCGCGCTGTACAGCGCCAAGGCCTCAGGCAGAAACCGCGTGGCAACGGGAGAGCGACTGACGTGACGACCTCGAATCCGCAGGAGACCGGCGGCAGCGATCGGGACATGCCTCCACTCACGCCGGGGGGGGGAGCGGCGGGAGGCAGCCAGGTCCCCGATCCCTGGGGCGTGAAGCGCGCCGAGAACCTGATCACGGGGCTCACGGGCATCCTGTCGGCCCGGGTGGTGGTCACGCCGCTGGGTGAGGTGAGCGAGATCCACGTGCTCACCACGAGCGACGTGCAGGCCAAGCAGGTGGTGCGGAACATCGAGTCCGCGCTGATGGCGCAGCTCGGCATGAAGATCGACCACCGCAAGATCAGCGTCGCGCAGACCGCGGACGTGCGCCCGATCGAGCAGCTGCAGGAGGACGCGGTGCGGTCGCGGGCCAAGCGGCGCGTCGTGATCTTCCAGGGGCTCGAGGTGCGGCCCTCCGAGCGGCCGCAGCGCGTGATCGTGCGGGTGAAGCTCTCCTTCGAGGGACGCGAAGCGGAGGCGGAGGAGCAGGGGACGGACACCACGCGGAATCGCGTGGAGGCCGCGGCGCGCGCCGCGTCGCTTTGTTTGGACGAGCTCTTGCCCGACAATTCGATCGCGCTCGAGGGCGCGACGATCATCGACGCGTTCGATCGCAAATTCGTGCTCGTGGCGGTGCACGGATTGGGCGGGCGGGAGGCGCAGTTGCTCACGGGCACGTGCGAGATTCGTGAGAGCACGGAGCGCAGCGCGGTACTCGCAGTGTTGGATGCAACCAACAGGTGGACTGACGCGCGGAGGTGATGAAATAGGGCGCTTCCTGATGTAGATATTATAAGTCGTTGTAACAACGCTAGTTAGCAAATACCTTCCGATTGTTGCGCCGACCCAACAAGGGGTCTTGCGCACTTCTCATTTTGGCTGTATTTCGTGTTTCGTGAATTTGCCGATTTCAATGAAAACCAGACGGTATTGGGGCACGCAGCGCGTCGCGCGCGTCTGTCAGGTCTCTCCCGCGACGGTGGCGAACTGGATCGACCAGGGGCTACTGAAGGGGCACAAGACACCGACGGGTCGGCGGCGTGTCTCGGCGGACGATCTCACGGCGTTTCTACGCGCGCATGAGATGGCGGTGCCGCCGGAGCTCGAGGGTGGAAACGGGCACGACGTCGTGGTGGTGGTGGACGACGATCCCGGATACCTGAAGGCGATGGTGCTGACGATCGAGCGATCGGATCTGGACGTGGAGGTAGTCGAGGCGGCGACGGGCGTGGATGCGCTGCTCGAGATCGGTCGGGTGCAGCCGTCGCTGATCGTGCTCGACTACAGCCTACCCGATCTGAACGCCCCGCAGGTGATCCGGCGGCTGCTCGAGCCGGGCCGGCAGCTCGACGCCGAGGTGCTCGTGGTGACCGGCCCGGCTCGAGCAGCCGC
>Ga0207663_10000505_pt1 | contig 17070 bp, 13 predicted proteins | sample LARL53metaG_FD_184346 | JGI IMG/M metagenome (GOLD analysis project Ga0207663, IMG submission 184346) | Corn, switchgrass and miscanthus rhizosphere microbial communities from Kellogg Biological Station, Michigan, USA - LAR L5-3 metaG... | ecosystem: Host-associated > Plants > Roots >...
CAGGTTGCTTGCGCCAAAAATGCCGCCAAATATCGAAGCTTTAGGTGTCTACGTTTATGAGGGTGTAAACAAAGGGGCGCACTTAACTGCCAAAATTAAAAAAAGATAGTAATGATAAAAGAATCGAAAGCACTTGTAATGCTCTCCGGCGGAATAGATTCCGCTACCTGTCTTTATTGGTCGAAAAAGAAATTTTCAGACGTTTTAGCAATTACTTTCAATTATCATGACAGAATTGAAAACGAAAAGAAGTCTGCAGCTGACTTAGCGAAAAGAGCAGCTGTTGCAAATTTCTTGGAGATTGACATTCCCTTCATTAAAGAATGTTCGGACTTTTACAATGGCTGTTACGAAACTAACGAAGATGGAAGATTGTCATCATATATTCCTGCAAGGAATTTAATATTTTATTCTATAAGTGCACATTATGCAGAATTCCTCGATATTAAATGGATTATAGGAGGCCATAATAGTCATGATGCAAAATTCTTTAAAGATGCGACAAAAGGCTATATACAAAAGATAAATTCACTGTTCCAACAGGGACGTTTAATTCGCAGTGATGAGCCATGTGAAATAGTGCTTCCATTATCTGACCTGGATCGAAAAAAAATAATCAATCTTGCGATTGAACTGAAGGTACCTCTTGAATTAACGTGGAGTTGCCATGCTAAAGGAGAGTCACATTGTGGAAAATGTTACTCATGTTTACAGCGACTTGAGGCCTTCAACTCATTGGGTATAAAGGATCCGGTTTTATCTTAGACTATCGTTTTTTTAATTCCAAAGATAATTTTTCATGATCACACAATGGTATTCTTTACATCGAAGTAGCATTATCAAAAACATTATATTACAACGTCATACTTTAGATTCAAGGTATGATGTGTATGAATCTATGCCTTACTAAGCTGGTTATATAGTACTTAATTAAACTACTACTGATTTCAATAACAAAGCCTCCTTTGTTTTCACATAGGCAGAACTTTTAAACAGGCCTGGATACGTAACAATACCATAATCAATAGGGTCATCATTACATGATTGTATTCCCTTGACTCGTTCATCAGAACTGTTTATTCTCAGATCACACTTTAGGCATTACGAACTATGAGATAGTAGAATATACCGATGATTATATCCATCTTTCCTAGTTTGCCATGTACTAAATGGGTTAATGCTTCATATTTGCTATCACGATCCAAGAGCAACAATGCTTCACTTACTCTTTTTTTTGTGATGTATTTATCTTACTATCGGCTGTGGAATAAACTAGCAATACATCATAAATCCTGCCGAGTACTTTTTGTAAAAATAGAATGCTAAAAATTGAGGATGGTATTAATGCTATCCACATAGAATTTTCGGCGTATTCCCTAAATATCCCTGCTGTAAAAACTGCCAATACCAAAAAAATAGAAATACTCATTGTAAATAGGAAGAATAATGCTGCCAAGACAAGTATGAGGACATGCAACAACAACGATCGATCTCTCATTATTATATTACACAGGTAATCGAATACACTAACGTTAATATCCGTACCGCTATGTCATTAGGTAAAATAGAAAATGGAGCCTAAAATCGCAGCTAAATCATGGAACCCTGATGTAGAGAGAATCATTTTCAAGAAATGGGAAGAGGACGACCTTTTCAAGTTTTCAATAAGCGAGCAGAAGCAGGCCTTTGTAATTGATACTCCACCTCCGTATCCATCAGGAAGTCCCTGGCATATTGGAGCTGCAGCTCACTATGCACAAATAGATATGATTGCGAGAACGGCTCGAATGATGAAATACAATGTCATGTTTCCTATAGGCATTGACAGGAATGGGTTGCCAGTGGAGATTTACACAGAAAAGAAATATAAAATTAGGATGCGTCAGATGGACAGATCAAAATTTCTTGATCTTTGTAGAGTTGCTCTAGATGACCTAGAATCTGAAATGATCAATATAATGAAAAGCATGGGTTTGAGTGGTAACTTTAAAGAATATTACCGCACAGATTCAGACGAATTTAGATCTTTGACACAGAGTACGTTTATTGATTTATGGAAACGGGGCCTTGTGTATCTTGCAAATAGGCCAAACAATTATTGTCCAGATTGTGGAACTACTATAGCAGATCAGGAAATCGTTTACAAGGATGTTCTAACAAGGTTAGTATACATATCTTTTAAGATTCAAGGAACTAATGATAATATTGTTATTGCTTCCACGCGACCAGAATTACTTTTTGCATGCCAAGCAATCATCGTCAATCCAAAAGATGAACGTTACATAAAAGTACAAGGCAAACACGCCTTGGTTCCTATTTTCAATAGGGAGGTTGAAATCCTATCACACTTCTCTGCAAAACCTGAATTCGGTTCAGGTGCAGTTATGGTATGTAGCTATGGCGACCAAAATGATGTACAGATATTTAGACAACTGGGATTGGAAGAAATTGTTGCTTTGGATAAAAATGGAATAACTACTACTGCTGCTGGTCCATATGCTAACCTCCATGTAAACCAAGCAAGAATGAAGATAATTGAAGATTTAAAAAATTCTGGCCTTATCGAAAGGGAAGAAAATATCATGCATCGAACACCATTGTGTGAGAGGAGTAAAACTCCAATTGAAATAATACCATTACAAGATTATTATGTACGACAGTTGGATTATATTCCGTATTTAAGAAAACTCGCGATGAAAATCAAATTCCATCCTGAAATACATAGACAAATTTTGCTCAACTGGTTGGATTCAGTAGCAATTGATTGGCCAGTGTCAAGAAGGAGGTTTTATGGTACTGAAATTCCAATATGGTATTGTAACAGCTGCCAAACACCAAATCTTCCAGAACCAGGAAAGTATTATCGTCCATGGAAAGAAGAACCTCCATTTGAAAAATGCAGTAAATGCAGCAATAACGAGTTTACTGGTGAAGAGAGAACGTTTGATACATGGATGGATTCTAGTATCACGCCATTATTTATTACAAAGTATGGAAAGGACCATAAATTGCACAATTACGGTTATCCTACACAAATGAGACCCCAGGGAAAAGACATCGTAAGAACTTGGCTCTATTATACAATGCTGCGTTGTTTCCAGCTGACCGGTGAACAACCCTGGTCAGAGATCTGGATCATGGGATATGGTATAGATGAGAAGGGTGAAAAGATGAGCAAAAGTAAAGGAAATGTAATTGATCCGTTTCCCATTATTAAACAATATGGTGCGGACACCTTTAGGTTTTGGTCTGCAAGCGAAGGTAATCTGGGTTATGACTTCCGATGTTCCGAGCAGAGAATCGCAAGTGCACAGAAATTCTTGTCAAAATTATGGAATGTTGCCAGATTCATTTCTTCATTTGATGTAATATTAGATGCTCCTAGTCATATAGCTTCATCGGATAGATGGATCATTGCAGAATTGTCAAAATTGATTGAGGAATGTAGAGAGGGTTTTAATAACTTTAACTTCTTTATTCCAGCAACCGCAATTAGAGAATTTACATGGAATGTATTTGCATCCCATTATGTGGAAATGGTGAAAGGTCGCGCTTATGATACAACAGACGAAATTGGACAGAGATCCGCCGTATATACTTTGCACGTCTCTCTGTCAACAATTTTGCTATTACTGGCACCAATCTGTCCATTTATTACAGAAGAACTATGGACAACAATGTACTCTGCTAAGAGTATCCATCGACAGTATATACCTCAACCGCGAGAATATTGTCGAGAGATGACAGGATATACCAGATCCATCCTGGGTTTTAACTCAATGGTGTGGAACAAGAAAAAGGAAACTATTTCAAAGGAAACTGGAAAACCACTCTCTCTTAAAGACTTCATGGACATAGATATTCCTGCTGAATTGGACTTGTTTAAGAATGACCTTCGAATAATGCACAATTTGAAAAAATGAATTCCATGTAGTTTCTTGAATGAAACATAGAACGTTTCTTGTGCCGCATTATCTGTAATTTCTTTATCTGTGCGTGCTGGTTTGAGCGAATCTTGCCGCAGAACCTGAAAACAATACTAATGGAAAAGGCGGCCTTTTGTATTATCCTGCCTGCTGTGAGACTTTGATACAATCAAAGCGTTAATAGGTCAATTATAAGGAAATAGTGTTTCAGCAGTAATATGAATAGAGTACTCGACATAATCTAATGTTCAAACACTTATTATTATAATACGTGGAATAAAGTAACAACAGCAGTTACCTTAACAAATATGTGCGTATATGTGTGTTATTTCTATCTGAATAACAACTCTATCTATAATGATGTTCCGCTATTCTATCGGACAATTACAAATCCACCAAAAGCAGGCTTTGTTATTTGTCATAAGTAGCTGCTGGTCTTCTCTCCACTATAACAACCTCACCTATTGTCTGATTCATTGCTGCTTCTGCTATATCACTTGCATGTTCTGCTGTTCTTCGTATGTCCTCTAAAATTAGCCTGATGTTGCTGTTAACAGGTTCATTGGGAGTCGTCTTATCCTCTCTATTTAGAATTGAAATTATATCATTTTCTACAGAACGTATATTTTCTACCTTGTCTACTACACTATCAGCCATGACATAATCTCTTCGTAAAAATGCTTCGACTGAATCATTAAAAATTACCAAAGATAATTGACTCATTTTTTCAATTTTCGCAAAGACCTCTTTTGATATTTCTTGTTGCCGTCCTATCTTTAGACAATTTTCAGCAATTCCAAAAGAATGGTCCGCTATTCGTTCTATACTTTTTACTGCAACACGGTAACTTAGACAATCAGCCGGTCTCTTTAAGCCTATTTCCCGAAGCACTCGCTCATTCTGTGTTGCTATTACTAGGTTTCTTAAAATGTAAAGGCTAAATCTATCTACTTCGTCATCAGACTTTATCACTGCATTCGCTAATTCATGATTCATTTCTGATAAAGATAACATGGCATCCTTATGCATAGAAGATGCAATCAAAAACATCCTTCTCACTGCGGTATTGACTGAAAGTTCTGGAAGAGTAAGCAAAACTTGTATCGTAATTGCATCCGATGAATCAGCTATTATTTCTGTTCCCACCAAGTTTTTGCGGACAACTTCTCTAACTGCATCACGTTGAGCAGGACTTATCCTTCCAGTTTTTGATTTCAAATGCATGGTATTATAGCCAGCTAGATATATCGATATTACCTTACGTTGCAGGGAAGTGACACTCTCCTTTTCTACTATAACAGCCGTTGCTTCACTAGCCAAACTAGAACTTCTTTCTGCATGGGGTATTATCGATAGTGAATTATTTGCCTCGCGAAGAATGTTGACTGGATCCCCCGGCTTTAGATGCATTTCTTGCATCCATCTTTTAGGTAAGGATAGGATGTACGTTGATCTACCCGTGAACTGTATTTTACGTACTTCGCCATCGTTGCCTGATAGAGTAGTCAATAAGATATAGAAAACTATAGTGAATATATGTATTGTGAAATGTGATCATATAATTCTATGTGTATCATATAGTTAGTCAGGCTGCATTGGAAGTCCGTTCGATACGGACTTCGTTACTGGTTTAATTTCTTTCTAAACTGATATTTCTAATATGGTCTGGCTCCATATCAAAGCCTCAATGCTTGTGATAGATACTCTGTACTTTTACTGTTTGAACGGAGGATGGTGATCGCGGGTAAAAAAAGCTCCACCATATAGATACATACAGAATACCCGATTTATATGTTAACAGCTTAATACTTCATATTTCTTCAGAGGTTCATGTGTGATAAGAAAACTATGGTAGGAATTACGCGCTCATTTCAGCTATCTTATTAGCAGCAATCATTCCACAAACTATATCCGTGAAAGTTTACACACAACTTCCAGGTATTATTGCTGAACAAAATCAAGGCCAAACAAACATCAACGGAGCGGGCGCAACTTTTCCCTTCCCGTTAATCGACACTTGGCGAGTTGAATACCAAAAATAAAATTCTTCTTGTGTGTATAGTTTATCAAGACCGTAGGTATAATCTAGCAGCAAGCGCTTGTAAATGCAAGTCTCTTCTGGTTCTTTTTCTATTTTTTCGAATAGACCATCAGGTGCATTAGGTGTTGAAACCATCACAATGTAAGGGTCTGACTTTGCAATGTAGCGCTCAGAAACATGCCTTACATCTTCCTGCTCTCCTTTTCTAAAGAAATCTCCATCTATTAATATGAACTTGGGATTATCTAGTGCTCTGTACGCATCTATGTGATTTGATGGGTATGCTTCAATAGTACAATCATTTAGTTCTAACACGGTTTCTTTACTATCAAATGTAACATGTATTTTGGGTTCAAACAATGCTTTCATCCTCTTTATTAGTTTGATAGCAATGTCTATGTTAGGGCCTGTTACAATGCATATCTGGCTATTTTTGTAGTTGTCATTTCGTAAACATAGCCATGCCATTAACCTAAGGAAGAATTCTGTTACTCCAAGACCAGCACTTTTCTTTACCCATAAATGCTTATGTTTGAAAGCCTGGCTCGGAGGGTTATAATAATTGATGTCAAAAAGTGCATCATACAATATTTTCTCATAATCAAAGATTGCTTTTTCCATTCCTCTTTGGTAGGTAAACCGATGATATGGTTAAAGCAGCAATCTCCGTTCGTTTTTATGTCTTCTAGCTTATGCTGCTGCTTGTCCCATATCCAGAAGGTTTGTCTTTTAGCCTTTGAAATAGCTCTTTACGTATATTTTGTTGCTGTGAATGTGAAACTAGCTTGTGTAAGTCTTTGAATACTATTGCCACTTTGATTAAATGTAATTAGTAAGGGTCAGCTTTATCCTTTGTTGGTCGTATATACCAGTTAACAAAAGTTCGCTAACAACTATCGATATATTTCAACTCAAAATATTAGCAAACCGTCAGCGAATTAATGTTAATTGGTATAGATATTACATTCAAGGAATTTAAGTTAAATTATTACATTCGCTCTATCTTTTACGAGCAGAGCATCTATTAAGGACATCACCATAGGTCTTTGTGCATATTGATTAAGAATCAGCTAAAATTAGACCATATCTTACCATTTGCAGATGCCATTTTTGCATTCTCCATAACTTTTATGGCCGTTTCAATTCACATACCAGAATTACCACGAAACCTTGCCGAGGCGCAAGTTATTGACGAATTGTTAAAATCAATACCTGAATTTGAGATCTATGTGATTAGTTTCTTTGTCATAGGTATTTACTGGATTTCATATCATCAACTCTTCAACCATATAGAAAGTTCTAGTTCAACTTTGACATGGTTAACCTTAATATTCTTGTTTTTTATAACCCTTATTCCATTTGCAACTAATCTGCAAGTAGGGTTTGGTCAGTATCAAATTATATTCATATTGTTTGCATTGGTTTTAACTATTGGTGGATTTTTGCAAACAATAGTCTGGGCCGATGCTACAAAGAATAAGCTAATAGATGAGAGTCTGACTCATGACGAAATACATTATATATTATTAGGAACTATTGTTTCTCCTGCTATATTTTTATTATCAATTTTGGTTTCCTTTGTCGATATACAATTTGCATATTACTTTTGGATATTGATAATACCTGCGGAGATGATAGTGCATAAGAGATATTCTAAATTGTCAATTAGGTAGTTGTCAATTTAGGTAGGTATTTTTTCGAGCTAACAATAGTCAGAATAAATGAAAATTCAAAATAGCAATATGAACTCACAAGACCATTATAATAAGTTAGTTTAGTCAACTATCTTTGTAATAATAAAGCAAGTACCATCTAATAATGTCTGGTCTGGCTCTCTTCAAATAGCGGAATATGGAATCTTTTCTTATCGTTTAACATTCCTTTTCATGCTAAAACATAATTCTGATCAACATCATCTAGAGGAAATATAACATATGCATGATTGAAATATGGGATCATAGCACCTATGTACTTTCATAAGTATTTACATTCGGCAAATTCCTATAGACTCGAATGTTTAGCAAGAGTATGATGTATTTAGGTAATAATTCTTCCGATAATGAATTATACAAACAGCCAATAACGATAAAAAGAAGCAAAGGAGCAACAGCAGGAATTATCCATTCATGAATTAAGATCAACTCATGAGCAATTGAAAGTCCAGAACAGAACGCAAAAAGAGTTTATTGACATAGCAGCTCATGTCTTGTCTTTATTTAGTACAAAGATTTGCTTTGCATCTTGTTTATAAAGAATATCCTTGCCACTCATCAGCGATTGAACAATTTCCAATATTGATTTTATAACAATTCTATGTATTGTGCCCCCGATTACGCCCATATTGCTTTCTGAACAATCATCTACGCCAAATAGGATATATTACCGCACTAAGCATTAATTATATCGTTGTGCATATACAACATGTGATTAGTAATGGCTACAGCTTCAAATCGTAGAAATTCTCCTTCTAAGGAACATCTCTGTAGTATATGTGGCAGAACTTTCGATAGTATTGAAACATTAAATTCTCACAAGAGAATGGAACACGGTCAGAAAAGCCAAGCCCCTGCAGGAGTAGGTTAGACAGCATATCTCAACTTATGTGCATTTAAGTCATGGTTATTGGATTCCAACACTAAGACATTTACTCCATTCACCATTTGAAAAAAAGCGTTATTAAAATAGCTATGGATATGTCAAAGACAGAACTGATGATTTTGATGACTATTATCCATATAGAAAAAGTGTAGTCGACTGTGATCTGATTCATGTTTATCAGTGCATGATATTATTTACATTTGTATAATTTGCCTAAAGGCCAGTCTAACCAAAATATAAAGTTCTGAGCGAAAGGCGGAAAGGTAGGTTAACTTAACAGGGTCAGCTCTCATTCAGAACTCTCCATGTCAGAATAATAGAAGCCGGTTTTGTTTATAAAAATAAATAGTCTAAGATGCATTTTTATTACTATTTTCTTTCTTGTATCTTTCTATTCCCTCAGAAATTTTGTTCTTTGCCATTTTTTTATCTTCCCATCCTCTTACCTTGACATATTTTCCCTTTTCGAGTTCTTTGTAGTGCTCAAAGAAGTGCTTGATCTGATTACGTATATGTTCAGGAATATCGGTAATATCTGTAATAGTAGAAAAACTCGGATCTAATTTTGTAATAGGGACAGCAATTATCTTCGAGTCTTGACCTTCCTCGTCTTCCGTTAACAATACTCCGATAGGATGCGAACGGATTATTGACATTGGTATTACCGGATCATTTCCAAGTACAAGTACATCTACAGGGTCTCCGTCTCCTTCTCTAGTCTGTGGTATAAAGCCGTAATTACAGGGATAAAACATTGCAGTAAACAATCTTCTATCTACAAATATCGCTCCACTTGCGGCATCCATTTCATACTTGATACTGCTACCTTTAGGAATTTCTATCACTACGTTAATTTCATCAGGTGGGTTCTTACCTGGATTTAGTGTATTCAGGATATTCAATTTCGCTCAACGTATCGGACATTCCTTAAAGATATATTTCTATTGAATATGAATATTATCCAAAAATATAAAGCAGGTCATGAGATTGGCTTTCGTATAAATGGAACTTCAAGGAAAATTCGACGCAAAGGCAGCAGAAAATGAAATTCGCATTTATCTGGATAATATAGCACTGGCTACTCTGTTGGAAAACGAGCTTCATGACAGCAAGTACTTGGTAGGTTATATTGAGGGGCCTCCAACAATGAATGGTGAACCACATGCAGGACATTTAAGAGGTCGTATAATCAAAGATCTTTGGTATCGTTTTAACACTCTACAAAAAAAGAAAGTAGTTTTCAGAGCAGGTTGGGATACACAAGGTTTACCTGTTGAATTACAGGCTGAAAAGGAGTTAGGACTAGCAGGCAGTAAGACAGATAATATTAACAAGGTTGGGATAGAAAAAATAGTAGAAACATGCAAGAAATTAATTCAAAGAAATAATGACAAATGGATTCGTGCTGACAAATTATTAGGGATATCTTTTAACTACGAAAAAGCATACTATACTTTTCACGACGAATATATTGAAAGAGAATGGCTATACCTAAAGAAGGCTTGGGACAAAGGAATCTTAAGGGAATGGTTCAGAGTAGTTGCTTACTGCCCTTCCTGCCAAACTTCCCTCAGCAATGCCGAAGTTAATCAAGGTTACGAAACTGTTGAAGATCCTTCGTTCTATTACAAAGTCAGGTTATCTGATGAGGATGTGTTCTTGATAGTCTGGACAACAATGCCTTTCACTCTTGTTACTGATGAAATGGTAGCTGTTAATCCAAATGCTCTTTACGTTTACCTTGGGGTTAACAATGAAAGGTGGATAGTTGGTGAAAACCGGTTTCATGATTTGATGAAAGAACTGCATATAGAAGATTTTACGATTGAAAAAAAAATGTATGGTAGGGAACTTGAAGGCAAATATTACATTCACCCTTTACTAACTCTTATACCCGGACTTGCAGAGATAGCTAAAACGGGCCCTGTTCATTTCATTGTGGCTGAAGAATTTGTAGATATATCGACTGGAAGTGGTATAGTACACTTATCGCCTGCTAACGGAGAAGAGGATTTTGATATTGCAGTAAAAAGAAATCTTCAAATCTTTGTGCCTGTAGATGATCGAGTCATTTTTACAGAAAAAGCGGGTGTATTCAAAGATCTTTTTGTTAGAGATGCAGACTTTAAGGTTGTACAAGCAATGAAAGATTCAGGTGCTTCTGTCAAAATAGGTAAGATAAAGCATCAATATCCTCTTTGCTGGCGCTCACATCATAAAGTTGTTTGGCTTGCTAGACGCGAGTATTTTTATATGATAGAAAATCTCGGCAATAAACCCTTGGAGGCGGCGAAGAAGGCGGAGTACTTTTTTGAACCACCGAAAAATAGATTCTTGGAAATTATCAAAGAGAAGGTCCCGTGGTGCATTTCAAGGGAACGTGTATGGGGGACGCCGCTTCCTATATGGTCTTGCAAAAAATGTGGATACAAAGAGCTAATGTCCTCAAGAGATGAGATCGTAAAAAAAGCAATTAGCCTTCCTGACGGTCCTGCTTTTGAACTACATCGTCCCTGGATAGACAAGATTGAAATAAAATGTGAAAAATGTGGAGAAGCGATGCAAAGAGAGCCTTTTGTTCTGGATACGTGGCATAACAGTGGAGGAGCCCCCTATGCCTCGCTCACTGATTTGGAGTATCAAAGTTTGATTCCTGCTGCATTCCTTACTGAAGGGATTGATCAAACAAGGGGCTGGGCTTATACTTTACTTATGGAAAATATTATTTTGACTCAAAGTACAACTGCTCCTTTCAGGTCGTTTCTTTTCCAAGGACACGTGCTAGATGAAAAGGGTAACAAGATGAGTAAAAGTATTGGGAACGTTATAGATGCTCACAAACTCCTTGCAGACAGTTCCGTTGATTTACTTAGGTTCTATTTTATATGGAAATCATCGCCTATTGAGTCATTAAACTTTAGCCTTCAAGAAATGTCATCAAGACCATATCAAATCATGAGCACTCTATATTATCTACACATCTACTTTAAACAGAACAGTAGTTTCGATAAATTCGAACAAGAGAAACATGATCTCCTGTGGGTCCTCAACAATAAATTACTTGGCGTAGCAGACATATGGCTTTTATCAAAACTGCAATTTTTAGTTAAAGTGGTAACGGAAGGGTTTGAGAAGTGTAGATTCCATGAGGCTGCAAAAGCAATTGAAGAATTTATTATCAATTCTATAAGTCAGACATATGTTCCACTCACCCGCAATGATATTTGGGATGATGATGAGAAAACCTTGCTTCATAGACTCACAATTTATTCTGTGCTGGGATACGCACTAAAACAGATAGATATAATGCTTCATCCGTTATCGCCCTTTATTACAGAATACCTTTATTTGACTTGCTTTGGAGGGAGAAAAAAAAGTGTACTCCTTGAAGACTGGCCAAAATATGATAATAAACTTGTCAATACTGGCGTTGAAGATGCATTTGATAAATTAAAGGAAGCTGTGTCACTTGCAAATAATGCAAGAATGAAAGCTCAATTAAAGAGAAGGTGGCCTATAAAACATGCATTTATCTGTTTGTCCGATCCAAAATTCCTTGATATTGATGGTATTCAATCTACATTGAAAAATCAGCTTAACGTTGAGGATTATAAGGTTGTCAAGATATGCGACAGGACACAAATAGAAAAGATATTAAGTCTGTTGGAAAACCGGATGCCAATTGTCCCTGACGTCAGACTAATAAAAAGAAATGTGGCACGGTATGTGAAAACAAATATTGCAAAAGTGGTACAAGCCTTGGAAAAAATTGAAAAAATGGAATTGCTAAAATCTTTGCAGTCTTCCGGCAGATATCTTCTTTCATATGAAGGAGGAGAGCTAGAGCTTAACTCTGGCGATTTGGAACTATCGTATGATTCTGCTGAAGGATATGCTATGTCGGAGAGAGGCAACATGATAGTTTTTATCGCTACAAAACGCGACGAAGACTTAACTGCAAAAGGTCTGCTGAGAGATTTGGCAAGAAATCTGCAGCAGCTGAGAAAGGAATGTGGATACAATCCTACAGAGATTATTTCATCCGCATTTATTGCAAATCTGGAAGAGAATGAAATATCTGTCTTGTCTCAGTTAAGGGAGGAATTAATGTACCTCGTTCGAGTTAAATCCGTTATTTTATCTAAAGAACCCATCAGCAAAACAAATTCCAAGATCGTCGATCTTGAGGGAAGAAAATTAAAAATCTGTTTAGAATAATTATGAAAATAAAGTCCAGTCGACTTTGTCGATAGGTGAAATGATGAGAAATAGATCGCCAATGATTTTCAAACACGCAAAGCTAAATTACTCGGGTAAATAAAAACAGCAGGAGCATCTAGTTGCAATATGTTTTTATGAGCCATGATGTGGATTGGAGACGACAGGGAGCACCTTTAGATCACATTATTACAAGAAAAGATCGATTCAATAAAGAAATATTGGAAAATATACAAACTAAAAATCCATATTACAATATACCTATTTATATGGACATTGAGGATAAATTCGATGTAAGATCTACTTTTTTCTTTAGAACCATATACGAAGATGGCGATTACAGAGATTATGAAGACGACATTGGAGCGTTAATTGACGGTGGATGGGAAGTAGGCTTGCATTGTGATCCTTCTTCGATCGATAGTGTAAGCAGAATATATGAGGAAAAACAAAAACTCGAGATCCTGACAAAGAATATTATAAAAGCTAATCGTGTTCACTATATGACTTTCAATAAAGATCTTCCAGGAAAATTGCAAAAAATTGGCTTTGTATATGATTCTTCCATGAGAAATTCAAAAGATCGTATAGATAAGGATGAAATGGGATATTCAATAATAGGAAAGCTAATAGAGTTTCCTGTAACGTTGATGGATGCATATATGTTTACGTTCATGAAATTAAAGGAAGATCAGATTATTCCAACATTTGAAAGTACATTAAATTATAGTAGAATCTTGGGAGGAGATTTTAACATTATAACAGTGATCTGGCATGATAACGTATTACAAATGAAAGGTGGGAGAATGTATGGGAAAATCTTGGAGTATCTTACTTCACAAGAGGATGTCAAGGTTAGTAGAGGAATCGATTTAACAAGCATGATAAAAATAAAATAAAGGCTACCTAAAATGAATATCTCTAAAAATGCAGACATAAAAAATTCCCAAATCAAATCTGGTAACGTAAGGATCGAAGGCGGATCAAAGTTAACAGGTGTACAGATTACTGCAAAAAAAGTAGTAATAGAATCCAATACTAGCATGACCGACTGTAAACTTTTTTCTGACGGTGTCGTAACAATAGGAGAAAACACTGTTATTAAGGAACGTGCGTTAATAAACGCGTTCAAATCTATTTCCATAGGTGATAGAACGATTATTGATAGGGATGTATTTGTAGGGGGAATGCAAAGTGAAAAAGGTCAAATAGAAGTAGGTAGCGACTGCGTAATTCTTTACAGATCCTACCTTAACACTACTAGAAGAATTTCTATTGGCAACGGCGTCGGAATAGGTGGATATTGTCTGATTTTTACACATAGTGCATGGCAAAATGTGTTAGAAGGCAACCCATACCAATTCGCTGACGTCACGATAAAAGATGATAGTTGGTTACCATGGAATGTTACGGTTTTACCAGGCGTGATAATTGATAAGGGTGTTACTATAGGTAGTGGTTCAGTTGTTACAAAGAGCTTGCCGCCTTATGTATTTGCGGCGGGAGTTCCAGCCAAAATCATAAGAAAAAAAGAAACTGAAAGACTTTCTGAAGATAGTAAAAATGCAATAGTATTAGAAATGCTTTGTGATTTTCGAAGATATGCATCGCACTATCTTAAATTGAAAAATGTCTTGTCTAAATCTTCCCGTAGCTTTGTTATAAACTTCAAAAATGGTAGATTATTTTATACTTTGGACTTTGAAAATGTTCAGGCAGATGATGTCATTGTCTCATTTCTAATTCCTATGAATATTAAGCAAAAGTATGATTGGATTGAGCTAGATACTTTAAGTTCTAGTACTACTAAAGAAATCGCAAAACACTTTATAACATTCATCAAGCGCTATGGAATCAAGATAAAATCAATCCCACAATGATATTATTATTTGCTGTCATTATATTGAGATATATGTGGAAGATCATGTTCTGTTTAATTACTTGCTGATTATTAATATTGATGGTGCAAGCCGAGGCAACCCCGGGCCAGCAGGAATTGGAATAGTAATAATTAAAGATAATCTGAGATTAGCAGAATACAAAGAGTTTATAGGAAAAAAAACTAATAACCAAGCAGAATATAGTGCATTGAAAAAAGCTTTGCAGATTGCATACACATTCGACGATGAAATTACAGTTTTGTCAGATAGCCAGCTTCTAGTGAATCAGAGAAACAATAGAAACAAGGTAAGAAGTAAACAATTAAAAATTATATTTAGAGAAATTTCGAACCTTGAAAGACGCTTTAAGATGGTTATTTATAAACGCACGCCTCGAGGAAAGAACGAGGATGCAGATTTGCTTGCAAACGAGGCCATAGACGAACATAATAATAAATATCAAAATAATGAAAGTTAGGTGGATGGCAGCGGTGAAGACTCAGAGTTAAAACTGATTGTGTTATGTGAGGAGAAGGCATTTGACTGAGCTGCCATATGTATTTATATATCTTCAAGGGGAGTTATGCATTGTTAGCAAAAGGAAGTAAGAACTCTAGTTCCGCGTGATTATGCAGCTGCCTGTGCACGAGTGTATGTAGGAGTGCATTTTGTCCTTGAACTTGAACTATTTACCAAGCGCGTTTCTGGAATGTGCCGACCCGGGTATAAAGAGAAATGCTTAATCGAAAAACCACCTAGAACGTATGCTAACAATGCAATCAGCGTATTTTCTAGACAGTGACCGACCAAACTAGTCATATAACAATAATTATGGTTTACTTAAAGAAAGTGTATCAAGATGGCATTTTAGAAGATGATATTTATTATACAAGACTTGATTTGAATCAAAATCTGGCTTTAGTCAGAATAAAACTAAAGGTTTATCTAACGAACAAAGCGATAAATTTTAAATTGCCTGACAAGAATGAATCAAAAGTTCCAGGCGCCATCAAAGATATTATGATTGTTGTTATAGGCGTTGCAATTGTTTGGTTAGGTTTGCGATTCGCTTTTGGAACAAATAATCCGTTTTACGTAGTATCGAGTGGAAGTATGATCCCTGTTCTAAACATCAATGATGTGTTGATCGTTAAAAATGGAAATGGTAATTCTTTTGATAATCTCAAAATTGGCGACATCATTGTCTTCCATGCTGCCGCTGAAGATAGAGTAATAGTTCATAGGATTGCAGATATTCAGACTGGTTCCCATGGAGAAAGAATTATCACCACAAAAGGTGATGCCAATGATGCATCAATACCGGGGGTTGATAATCCTATTAGGGTACAGCAGTATGTTGGCAAGGTAGTATATGTTATTCCAGGCCTTGGACTAATCACCAAAGTCATTAGTCCTCCAGTAAACTACATTATTATAGCTATTATTCTAGCAGTTTTATTCGTCAACAGGATGGGACGAAGGAAAGATGCAGAAACATCACAACCACCGTCTACAGGAACCGCAGGAACTTTCTCGCCACCACCATCGCCGCCTCCAAATTAACCGCTTTGGGTCGATAAAATACCAGCAGATATTTATTGTGATAATAATAATTGTTGTTTCAGACAGTGCTGGAAAGGAAGGACAGCACATGTTATTCCGGTTTTATTATTATTTAATTATTACATACTATCCTTTAGTAAATTCTCGTATCCATTATTTATTCAAAAGTTTTAAGCTTTATCTTTGTTTTTCTCGATTTCACTAGAAACTGCTTAGAATATTATTGATATTACACTATCTGGAAAATAATACTGCAAATCTCTTTTATTATATAGAAATAATTCATTCGACTTTTATCTGAAACTTCTTTGTATATGTGACCTCCGTAATATGTGATCTCTTTGTAATATGATCTAAAGCTTGTACATCAAGAGTAAACATGGGTATAACAGGAACAATTGGAACAGTAATTATTGGAGTAATAGTATTATTAATAATAATTGCAATAGCTGTATTTCTTGTAAAAGTTCTAACACAAATCTTTGTAGGTCTAATCATTTTAGCAGTAGTTGTCGGTGTAGTATTTTGGCTCTATGGAAAAATTAAGACCCGAATATAAGCGTGATATTATACACGGTACTGGAAAGTAACTGTGTGTAATTCCAAATCATGACTGCTGACAGTAAATGTGGCAAGAAAGATGATGGCAACACATGATAGTAACACATAAGACTCTAATGACAACCCAGCAGCCTCTCGATCGACTATTTATGAGAGGTTGCATGGATCTCTACCTTCTTCAAAGCTCCGTACTTGTCAACTAAAGCGTACTGTAATTTATGTCCTAGAACATGCTACCATTAGGATGTTCTTTGAGGAATCAGTCTGCTTGTTGTTGTTGTAC
>Ga0207663_10000510_pt1 | contig 17018 bp, 13 predicted proteins | sample LARL53metaG_FD_184346 | JGI IMG/M metagenome (GOLD analysis project Ga0207663, IMG submission 184346) | Corn, switchgrass and miscanthus rhizosphere microbial communities from Kellogg Biological Station, Michigan, USA - LAR L5-3 metaG... | ecosystem: Host-associated > Plants > Roots >...
CGATCAGCTTCTCGGCGGTTTTTCCGCCGACCGCATCGGCAACCGCATCGAGCGGGGGAAGCTTGGCAATTGCGGCGTCGTCGTCGGTCGCGACCAACTGATCTGCTCCGACAGTCTTCGCCTCACCGGTCTGCTTCTTCAAAACCCCCGCGATGACAGTCGCCCCGCGTTCCTTCGCAGTGAACACCGCCGAACGTCCAACATTTCCAGCCGCACCTACGACCAGAACGGTCTGGTCCGCTTTGATTCCCGTAGCGGAAAGGAGTTGGTTGCCGGTCGTCGTCACCAGCGGCAGCGCCGCCGCCTGGATCAAATCGAGCCCTTTGGGAACTTTCGCCAGAATCGCTGCTTTCACGACACAGAGCTCGGCGTAAGTATTGTCCGCCATAGCGAACACCTGGTCGCCTATGGAAAAGCCTTCCACACCCGGCCCAATCTTGACCACAGTCCCGGCGATATCAACTCCTATGAGTCCCGGAAACTGGATGGGATAAAAATCCTTTGTTAATCCGGCACGCCGCTTGTAGTCGATCGGATTCACACTCGTGGCAGCGACCCGTAACAGCACCTCGCCGTGACCCGCGGCCGGATCAGGGTACTCCTCAAACTTCAATACTTCAGGACCGCCATATTGGTGGACTACAACTGCTTTCATATTTCATCTCCTTTGTGCGGTGGGCGAGCCGTCGCTAACAAAACTTAGATGAACGAAGCCAGAATCCGTCGCTTACCCGATGTCCTTGCGGTCCTTCCTCAATATTTGACTAGAAGGCCGACGCGACGGCCCTTGCGAAAAAGCGATTTGGCTACAGGTAGAGGAGAGATTCCATTGGACGTTGGTCTCGATCAATATCAAAGTATCGACGATTCCATCGTTCGATTGTTCATCGCCCAAGATTCTGTTTTGATGACCCGCGTCGACCGAATTCAATTGGAATCCTAACAGCCACGAATAGGAGGAAACATATGAAAATACGTAAGATCGGAAGATTACGATACCGTCGTCTATGTCGGAGTACACGGCCCGATGTGGGAGCTCGAAGGAAGTCCCGTTTCCATCGCTTTAGTCGAATCCTTCTACAATACGGGCAAGCCGATCGCCCTGGTCTGCCATTCTCCGGGCGTGCTTCGTCACGTGACCTATCAGGGCGCGCCGCCTAGGTGTCTGTTTTTGTCGACACCGGCATCGCGCCGTCGTCGGTGTCAGTTACGTCGGCCGAGGTGATCCAAGTTCGTATTGGCCGGTGGAATCAAGGGCTTCCGCAACTCAGCAACCAAATTGAAGGCTAAAGATGAACGATCAACAAAAGCATGAGCAGTATTCTGGAGTGCGAGATCAAGAGATTCGCGCGGCGCTGAATCAGCATTGGGCGGCTTCCGATATCAACGATTTTGACACGGAGCACCTGATCTATCATGAGGACGCGGTGCTGGACTACCCACAGTCGGGTGAGCGAACCCGCGGTCGACGCAACATACAGGGCCAGCGCGCTAGCCAACCGAGCAAGAAGCGGTTTACAGTTCGACGGATCATTGGCGGCGGTGATCTTTGGGTTACCGAATTCATCCTGACGTACGACGGCAAGCCGTCCTACACGGTGAGCATCATGGAGTTCACGGGCGACAAGGTTGCGCGGGAAACACAATACTTTGCGGATCCATTCGTGGCTCCCGCATGGCGCGCTCAATGGGTCGAACGGATGGACAGATGATCTCAAGGCGCGAGAATTCGCTAACTACATCGCCATTTGCGCGATTCGATACAAAGGTATTGGCAATACCAGCGTCCAATTGCGTGGCCCATTTTGTTCTGGCCTAATCGATCCTTGAACAGTCACTCGCTCTAACATCGAAAGGAGTACCAGATGGTCGTCACAAACGAACTGAAGAGGCCGCGCGCGTGACCGCGCCTGTCGCCTTATTTCAGGAACAGAATTCGATTTCAAAGAGGAGAACGACAATGACAACTAAAGGAAAAGTCTTAGTACTAGTATCGAGCGGTCATGGCTTGCCCTTGAAAGATGGCAAGGTTTATAAGGGCGCTGGCTACTACCTCAACGAGCTTACGGTTCCGGTTCGCGTCCTCATGAACGAGGGCTACGAAATCACCTTCGCCAACCCCAAAGGCAACACGCCGCAATTGGATGTCAATTCAGCGATAGCCCAATTCTTCGGTGGAGACGAGGCGAAGCTTCAGGACTATCTGAAATTCCGTGACACCCTGACCGGGCTGAAAAATCCAACTCGTATCTCGGACGTCATCGCATCGGGCCTGGATCAATATGACGCTGTTTTCGTCCCCGGCGGCCACGGCCCGATGATGGACCTGCTCGATGATCCCGACGCGGGCATCGTGATGAGGCACTTTCATAAAACATCCAAGCCTACGGCAGTGCTCTGCCATGGCCCGATTTCACTTCTCGCGGCGCTTCCGAATTCGACGGAGGTGGTCGCCGCGCTGGCGGCGGGCGATGCCGCCGGAGCACACGCAAAGGCTCAAGGCTGGATCTATTCTGGATATAAGATGACCATCTTTTCGACAGCGGAAGAGCAGCAGCGGGAACCGCTTGAGATTGGTGGTAAGGTTCTCTTCTACCCGGACTTCGCCTTGCGTACGGCGGGCGGTGACGTAAGTGTGCTCGCTCCATGGACGAGCTATGTCGTTCAAGATCGCGAGCTGATCTCAGGTCAGAACCCATTCTCTGATCAAGCGCTTCTGAAACTTCTTCTACCGGCACTCGATGGGAAGAAGAAGTCGGTTTCAGCGGCATAAGAATCGGGGACGCACAGAAAGAGCTAATTGAACGAAAAAAACTGGGGACAGACGGGATGTTCCCCGATACCTTGGTCCAATTGTTTTGCCTTTCCTCGTGTGGCTTATCGGCGGCAGGTATGAATACGAAGAACCAGAATCAGCGGTTGATACTGCTTATCTGAATTGGAGATAGTCAATGAGCAACGTACAAATCGACCAGAAGAGCTATGAGATGCCCCCGCGAGAGGGAATCAGCATCGCGCATTTTCTCACCGTTGCCGACATCAACCGTTCGGCTCATTACTACGAAAAGGTTTTCGGCGCTCGCATTCTGAGCCTGGGTGACGGCAACGCGCCTGGGTACCTTCAGCTGGCGAACATCTGGATGATTCTGAACGTTGGGGGCGGGCCGACCCCGGATAAGCCGACGGTAACGCTCAGCGTCCCCGACCCGAATCACATCAACAGCTTTATGAATTTCCGCGTCGCGGATATTCAAGCGTGCTACAAATTATGGAAAAGTCGAGGAGCCGAGTTCATCACGGAACCGATACCTAAGTACGGCGAGATACGCTGCTATATCCGCGATCCTGACGGCTATATTATCGAGGTCGGACAGAGCACCGACGTCACGTACGGTTAGCGCTCGGCCGGACGGGATGCGGATTTAAACGCCTGCGGAACTCCGCTTGGAGCCATGCTATTGGCGCGAACGATACAGCACCGCTCGGCGGCGGTCAGCAGAGAAGCCGAATTTACACGACACGGGGTATGGTTGGAGCCGAAGGGGCAGGAGAGATGGATTGGAAACGGTTGGTCCGGTTTGCGCTGCTGGGTAGCAGCGATTGGGAACAATATGCCATCCTCCTCGTACGCCTTTCGATCGGGCTGTTCTTCGCCATCTCCGGGGCAAACAAGTTGTTTGTCGCCGGCGGCACGAAACCTGTTTACGAGACGCTCGTTAAGGCCAAAGTCCCGTTTTCCCGCCAGACGGCTTATTTCGTGTCGGGTGTCGAGTTCGTTGGCGGATCCTTGGTGGCCGTGGGGTTTCTTTCGAGCCCGGCCTGCGTGGCTTTAATGATCGATATGATTGTGGCCACCCTGACCAGCGCGATTTCCACCATGCCTAAAGGACTTTCGCCTCTCAGCTGGCTCGACGATTTCGTCTACCTTCCGGAAGTCTTATACGTGCTCTTCTTCATCTGGCTGGTCTGCTCCGGTCCGGGAAGATTCAGTGTCGATTACTGGCTCTCTGGCAAGTTCGCTTGTTGCTAGACGCTGGACTTCGACGAGGTCCGCATGCCCCGATTGCTTTCAGTAAATGTCGGTCTGCCGCGCGACGTGACATGGAACGGCAAAACTGTCCGAACCGCAGTCTGGAAATCTCCGGTTACGGGACGGCGAATGGTGCGCAAACTCGATATCGATGGTGATGCGCAAGCCGATCTCGCTGGTCACGGCGGCGAGCACCGTGCCGTATTCGTCTACCAGATGGATTCTTACCATTACTGGGAGCGCTTTTTGGGCCGCAACGATTTTACTTTCGGCCAGTTCGGAGAAAACTTCACCGTCGAGGGACTTCCTGATGACAAGGTGTGCATCGGCGATCGATACCGCATTGGTGGTGCGATATTTGAAGTAACGCAGCCACGTGTAACGTGCTACCGCGTCGGCATTCGCATGAATGAGCCCAGGATGGCAGCGCTGCTAGTAGCGCATCACAGACCAGGGTTTTACTTTCGCGTGTTGCAGGAGGGAGAAGTTGCTGCAGGCGATGACATTGCAAAGATTGCGGACGGTCCAGAGCGAATCAGTGTGGCCCAGGTTGACGCCCTGCTGTATCTGCCCGGACATTCCAGCGAGCAACTGCAAGGAGCGCTGCGGATTCCCGCGCTTAGCGAAGGCTGGCGGAGTTCGTTCCAGGCAATGCTGCAACAAGACTTGAGCTCCGAAACAGCGATGGGGAATCCGGGACTCGCCCATGAGGAACAAGCCCCAGCATGGCCGGGATTTCGGCAGATGCGAGTCGCGAATATCAAGAAGGAAAGCGAAAGTGTAACTTCTTTCATTCTGTCACCAATCGATGGGGCCATTCTTCCTGTCTTCCAAGCCGGTCAATTTGTCGTCTTGCGGATGCTCGTCGATTCGGATAATCCGCCGGTTCTTCGCAGCTATTCGCTATCTGGTCTGCCAGCAGCCGATCATTTCCGCATCAGCATCAAGAGAGAATTGGACGGGATTGGAAGTTCATTTCTGTGCAACCGCACGCAATTAGGCGATGTATTGGATGTTAGTGCGCCGCGCGGAAGCTTTACTCTGCGTCCCAGCCAGAGTCCGGCGGTTCTGCTGAGCGCTGGCGTGGGCGCAACGCCCGTGCTGTCGATGCTGCACTCACTCGCCGCTGAAAAATCGCAACGAGAGATCTGGTGGATCTATGGAGCGCGCAATCGCGTCGACCATCCATTTGCGGAAGAATCACGTTCGCTATTGAAACAGCTCTCTCGCGGACGAGGATACATCGTGTACAGTAGGCCCGCTGCAACCGATCAAGTCGGGGCAGACTTCGATGCTTCCGGGCACATTGACATAGCTTTGCTCCAGAGGATCGGCGTGTCTCAGAGTAGCGACTTCTATCTCTGTGGTCCCGCGTCATTCTTGCAGAACATGCGCGATGGGCTGCGAAACTGGGGTGTGCTCGCCGAGAATGTGCACACGGAAATCTTCGGCTCTCTCGAGGCCATTACCCCTGGCATGGCGCAGGTTGTTCACACTCCTCACCTGCCACAAGGGCCTCCCGGATCGGGTCCGCTAGTCTCATTCGCGCGCAGCGGGATCAGCGCTGCTTGGGATCCGAAATTCGCGAGCTTGCTCGAACTGGCGGAAGCATGCGATGTTCCGGTCCGATGGTCGTGCCGGACTGGAGTCTGTCATACCTGCATGACTGGTTTGATTGGCGGATCCATTACTTATAACCCTGAGCCGCTGGAGAGGCCAGCTCCCGGAAACGTGCTCGTATGCTGTTCCCAGCCAAACGCGGCTGTCACTCTGGATCTCTGAGAGAAATGGAAGGAATTGAATCATGCGTTCAGACATCGTGCCCGGTGGCATTTTCCCAGACTACGAACTGCCCGATCACACGGGCACACTGCGCAAGCTCAGCGAACTACAGGGCGATGATCCGCTGATCCTCACGCTCGCGCGCGGCCACTATTGCCCAAAGGAGCACCAGCAGCATTTGGAACTCGCCGCGTTCTATCCGAAGATCGCGGTGGCGTACACTCAGATCGTCACCATCGCTACCGACGACCACCATACTCTGCAGGAGTTCCGTGCGTCAGTCGGGGCCCAGTGGACCTTCCTTTCAGATCCCGACCGAAAGGTTCAGAAGGATCTCGACATCCAGGAGTACACCGACCCCGAGCACAATCCGATGATCCCACATACGCTCGTGCTTAAGCCGGGCCTCGTGATTTACAGCATCTATAACGGTTACTGGTTCTGGGGGCGTCCATCAGTCATTGATCTATGGCACGACCTGCGCACCGTGTCGAGCGAAATCCGCCCAGACTGGGACCTGAGTTCTCCCGGGCTCCGCCAGGCATGGAATGCGGGTGACTTCTCGCGTTTCCACGGGTGGAATAAGCAGGTCAGTATGGAAGCGGCCTCAATTACAAAGAAGAAATAGCTGCGCTCCTCTGAACGAAGTCTAGCGCTCTTTGAACCTCAGTCCTTTGCGATACAAACCGTCGCTCCCCACATCGAACACACGGTTGGATCGCGCACGGAAGTTTTCGAGTGCTGCGGTTGCCGCGAGTTCGATGAGTTGCTCTTCCGAAAAATGCCTGCGCAACTCTTGATAAAGCTCATCACTTACGTTCGACGGGGTATCAGCCATAGCATCGGCCATGCGTAATAAGGCAACCTCTGCCGGCGTAAATGCTTCGAATTGGCCTTCGCGGATCGCTGCAATTTCGTCGTCGCTCAAACCATACATTCTGCTTCCGGCAGAATTCGCGTCGATTCAAAATGGACACCCAACGCGCGCCGCAGTGCGGAGCGTCAATATCATCCGCTGCCGTTGTGGAACCGTCGCTTTCTGGCCCAGTAGCCATTCTGCAAGTACACTTAACCAGAAGACGGGCGGGACTCGGGCCGCGATGGTTTGGGGGGTCAGATCTCGGCCCAACATCTTGCGGACTTTCTTAAAGACTTGCCGCATGGGAAATGAGGTCTGCCTGGGATCAACGCCTTGGACTCTTGCCATCATCTCCTCCTGGTTTATTTGATGTCAGGTTTTCTCACCAGGACTCGCCATCGGGATGACGAATCGATTCGAATGGTGTGGCAGAAAGCCTTAAGTGATTTCCGCTGAGTATTGTGCTTTCGTGGCCGAAGCGAATCTTCCGACCCGCTCGGCAAACTCAAGGCGGCAAAACAAGTCTCTCAAAACACTTGTGTTAGGGGCTCGCGCAGTTTTGTAGTCATTATTTTCCGCCTACGCTGGCGTCAATCGATCCATTAAGAGTCATGGCTAGCGATTGACAGAGTTACAATTGATGTGACCTCGTAGTCATCCCCACGGAAATCAAAGTTCTCAAGCCAAGGAGGCAGAAACCCGTGGCCGACCCTACCTCTGTTTCGAATATCAATCTCGCTGCGATCGCCGGAAAACAGTACTTCACACTCGAACGAGAGTGGCGGGAAGAGTTCATCTATTTTCTGATGGTCGATCGCTTTCACGATGACCGAAAGCGTGCGCCTGAGTTGAAGACCGGACGCAGTGCGGGAATCCAGACACCTGACGATTTCTATGGCGGCAAGATCAAGGGTGTCAAAAACAATCTGGATTACATCGCAGGTTTAGGATGCACTGCGATTTGGCTATCGCCGGTGTTTGAGAACAATCCGGGTGCATATCACGGTTACAACATCAACAACTACCTCAATATCGATCCGAACTTCGGTACTAAACAGGATCTGATCGACCTGGTCGAGGCGGCTCATAGCTTCCGCAGGAATGGGCAAATGTGGCCGATCCGCGTGATCCTTGATGTGGTGATCAATCACTCGGGCGACAACTGGGCCTATCCGGCCGACAACCCGTACTTCTATTTTCAAGATCAACACTTTCCCTTCGGTGAGTGGCGACGCGCGGACCGTCCAATACCAACGGAGTTGCGCGATTCGACGTGGTACCACCGCCGCGGAAGGATACAAAACTACGACGCCTATCCTGAAGTGGAGAACGGAGACATCGACTCGCTGAAAGATTATGCAAACGACGACGACGGGATCGGATCAGCAGTGATTAACGCTCTGATCAAGGCGCATTGTTACTGGATCCGCGAGGCGGATGTGGACGGATTCCGAGTGGATGCTGTGAAACACATGAACGCGGTTGCGTGTTCGAGATTCTGTTCGAACATTCGTGAGTATGCATATTCGCTGGGGAAGCGGGGCTTCTTCTTGTTCGGAGAGGTGGCCAGTCCCGACGACGAAGTTTACAACCGCTATCTCGGTCCGAATACCTCGGCTACGGACGACGGCACGGTATTCTTCGGGCTCGATTCAGTGCTGGACTTCCGACTGGCAGAAGGCGTGTACGGGGACGAAAACAATGCTCCCCTGCGAGATGTGCTCAAGGGATTCGAGGGACCGCAGACTCTATTTAATCGGTTGGAAGCACAGAGAGAGCGGGCTCTGAACCGGGGCGAGATTGGACGCTATTTGATTCGTTTTGTCGACAACCACGATTCGTTCTGGCAGCCATCGGGGCGATTTGCGAATGGCGCTCCGGACGATCAGGTGATCGCAGCAGTTGGGTTCTTGCTTTGCGGCCTGGGAACCGCCTGCATTTATTACGGCACCGAGCAAGGCTTCGCCGGGCAGGGCGGCGACAACAACATCCGGGAGGCGATGTTCGACGAGTCAACACCGAGCAAGAATCTTCTGAATACGGATTGCGGCATTTACAAGGAAATTGCGAAGATCGCGCAAGAGATGCGAAGCAATGAACCGCTGCGATTTGGCCGCATGTATTATCGTCAGATTTCTGGCGACGGCGAGAATTTCGGGTTTCCGTTCGGAAGCCAATACACGCTCGCGTTTTCACGCCTGCTGTATGGAAAAGAGGTGCTGATCGCATACAACGTGTCGGGATCTCCTCGCACCGATTTCGTGGTTGTGGACGCGACCCTTCACAGCGATGGATCGACAATGAAATACCTATATGGAGGGACAGGAACGGCAGACGTCCGCACCGCAGCAAATGGAACAAGGAATGTGCAGCTGAACATGCAGGGATTTGGGTTTGTAATTCTGGCGTGACTGGCGAATCTCAACGTTCAACGTGAAAACTATGGAAGTCGATGCCTCTCATTAGGGGGCTTGAACGTTGCCAGACGCCTGCAACTTCTGGTACTCAAGCATCTGCTTGGCGGCCTCTGCAGTCTTTCCTTGTTTGCGATACAAGTTGGCTAATCCAAAATGTGCCTGGGCGGCGAGCGAACCGTGATTCTCGATGCTTAACAGACTCGTCCATGCCTTTTCCGCAGCGGTGGAGTCGCCTTCGAGCGAAGATGCCTTGCCCAGAGAGTAAAGCGTCTCCGGCATCTGCGGCTGCAACTTGTCGGACCGCTGGAGTTCAATCCGCGCTTCGTGTGCCTTGCCCTGTTGCAGGAGAGCCTCTCCGAGACGATACGCCGCTTCGGCATTTCCCGGCTGCAGGCTGGTCTCGGTGCGAAACTGCTCTTCCGCCTGGGGCCAGCGGGAGGTCGCGGCAAAAATCTGGCCAAGTTCGAGGTGAAGGTGGGGTGTGTCGGGTTGCATTGTCAACGCCTGTTCGTATTCTTTTTGGGCTTCAGCCATTTGTCGCAGCACAAAATAGTTTTCGGCCATGGACTGATGAGCCCGGGCAGAATCCGGATAGGCCGCCAAGAGAGTATCAACCGATTGTTTTGAGAGAAGGCCGGCCGCCCGACCCAGATAATAGAGCAAGTCCGGGTCATTCGGCCTTTTCTGCAGAGCGGCCTGAAGGTTCTGAATCGCTTCACCGAATTGGCCTGTTTCCACCTGGGCAATCCCAAGAGCACCTTCCTCGTGAACCCGAGCGAGGTGCGGAATTGCCTCAGCCGCGTAGCCTTGGGCCAGCAAAGCATAGCCAAGAAGTTGGTGTGCAGGGGCGAGATTGGAGTCGATCTCGATCGCACGCTTGAGGGGAACCAAGGCGGAACCATAGTCGCGTTGTTCCATTAGAGCCTGACCAAGACTCACAAAGCCGGCAGCAACTGTGGGCTCGAGCTCCGTAACCACACGGTATTCACGAACGGCGACGTCGAAGTGTTTTTGCTCTTCTGCACGGCGAGCCGCGTCCCAATGCTGAGTAGCCTCTGGAGAGGTCGTCTGCAAAGACAAAAACGCTGCAAGGAGAATTGGAACGATTGCCGCGTGAATCATGGGTGCTCCGGTTCACGAATTTCAAGAAATTGGTCGGCCGGTATATTATTCAATGATTGATGAATACCGGAGGGCCAGAATACTTCTACCTTCGCGATCTTGGCTGTTCCCAGTCCGAAGTGAAGACGTTTGTCGTTGGCCGACTCATAACTCCCCGCCGTTGTTGCAAAACGAGTTTGTCCATTGATCTGTACGCGCGCTCCGAGGCCATCGCGGTTGCTGCGCGTGCCATGAAGTGTGATGGTGAGCCAATGAGCTGTGTTGCCGCGGTTCATGAAGATCCGCAAAGGGCCTCCAAGAACCGTGGTTACAACGTCAACAGAGCCGTCATTGTTCAGGTCGCCGAAAGCTGTACCCCGAGCGGCCATCAGATCTGTGCTTCCGGAGTCGGCAGCCTCAAAACGTCCGTTGCGATTCAGGGCTAGCAGTGTGGGCTCGAGATAATGTAGCGATGGATCGATCTTTTCAACGTTGTCGAGAACATGGCCTTGCGCCACAAACAAATCTTTCTGGCCATCGTTATCGAAGTCTTCCAGGCCGACACCCCATCCAGCAGTTACGCCCGAGAGCATCGTTACACCCGTCTGCAGTCCGCGGTCGCTGAACGAGCCGTGGCCGTCGTTGTGGAACACGGCATAGGTTTGGCGGGGAAGGGTGGTCACGATAACATCAGGAAGGCCGTCGTTATCGTAGTCCTGAAAGACGACGCCCATGCCCGAGAGTGGGCCGCCGTCTGAATTCAATGCGGCGCCGGAGTCGAGGCCAACCTCTGAAAAGGTGCCATTGCCGTTGTTATGAAATAGATATTGCTGCATGCCATCGTTGGCAACATAGATGTCCGTGAATCCATCTCCGTCGTAATCGGCGAAGGCTACACCCAGGCCGTGTCCTTTCTTGGCGGCAATTCCAGAACGCTGACTCACGTCTTCGAAAGTGCCGTCGCCGCGGTTGTGATAGAGAATGTTAGTTGTGCGCGGAAACTCGCCCGGAGGACAGTACGTGTGGAAGTTGCCGCCACAATCCTTGCTGTGTTGCGTGTCCCACTCCATATAGCGCGTGACAAACAGGTCTAGTTTGCCGTCGTTGTCGTAATCGAAGAAGCCCGCAGAGACGGACCATCCGCCGGCCGCGACTCCAGCTTTGGCCGTCACATCGGTGAACGTTCCGTCACCGTTGTTGTGATAGAGAATGTTTTTGCCATAGCTCGTGACGTACAAATCCGGGAAGCCATCGTTATCGTAGTCGCCGACAGCCACGCCCATACCGTAATTGCCATCTCCAGCGTTTGCCAGGCCGGCTGGTTCAGTCATGTCGGTGAAGCTGCCGTCCCGGTTTTGACGGTAAAGCCTATTCCAGTAGCGGGGATCATGACGGTCAAAAGTTTCGGGAGTTGGCATGGGGCTACTGATGCGACCGCCATTCACCACAAAAATATCAAGGAGTCCGTCATTGTTGTAATCCAACAAGGCGACGCCACCCGGCATGGTTTCGATGAGGTATTTCTGCGGCGTGGGTGAATTCTGCAGGGTGAAATCGACGCCGCGTGGAGAACTCCCCTGAAATGTTGGCGTGCCACCGGATGGAGCTGCGGCTGTCAGGGTAATGACCAATACGGACTGTAGGAATCGGCCCGGCATTCCAGAGCGCCTGAAAGTTCGATACTATGCCACATCCAACGGTCAATTCGGACTGTCTAGAAAAAATACTTCAGCGCAAATTGGATTAAGCGAGGGTTAGTTCCCGGCGCAGTACTGGTGACAGACCCGAAGTTGGGGTTATTCGTGGTGCAACACGTTGTGTTCGGTGGAGCAAATTGAGTGCGATTAAACAGATTGAAAAATTCCACTCGGGTCTCGATCCCAGAACGTCCGTCACCGCCGAAGACGATCCTCTTAAAAACGGCGAAGTCAAAATTGACTGCGCCGTCCGAGCGCAACGTTGAATCCACGCGAGCTTCGTTACCGAAGGTGAAATCCGCGGGTGCGACAAAGCACGCCGTATTGAACCATGCATCGAGGCGCGCGAGGTTTCCCGCTGCCTTGTTACATCCCGGCACTAGATTTGGACGCGAACCTGCTCCAAACAAGGTCGCATCGTTGGCCTGTCCGTTACTGAATACGAGGGGAAATCCTCTCTGAAATATGGTCACACCGTCGACTCCCCAACCGTCGACCACGTTGTTCAGCGACCCGCTGATGTTGGAAAGATATTTCTTGCCTTGTCCAAACGGGAGATCGAGTACGTAGCTGATGACCAAGCGTTGCGGCACATCCTGCGACGATAACGAACGCTCATTTCGCAGATTGTTGTTGTCCTGAATCGAGCCCACTCCGGTTTCCAGCCAAGAGGTTAGGGTGTCGGTATTACTGATAAGTTTGGAGTTGGTATAGGCAACGAGCAGGGAACCGGCGCCGGCGAAGCGTCGTTGGGCGGTGATCTGCAAAGAGTGATAAGTGCTGGCGAACGATCCTTGCCCTGCGAGTTCGACGCTGGTGTATTGGGGATAAGGTCGAAGCAGCTGACCTACCGTTGTAGAGGGAGCTCCGAGAGCTAGCGTCTGTCCGTTCACAAAAAACGGATTGGGTACAGACTTCAATAAGGTGACTGCCGCCGTACCGCCGGCGGCGAACTGCTGCGCGGCTTGCGACAGCAGCGCATCTGAAATCTGGTCGGTTTGTTGAGAATATTGCTCTAAATGAGTTCCCTTTGATCCCACATAGGCGACGGACAACAAGAACCCGACAGGAAGTTGCCGTTCGACATTCAGGTTCCATTGCTGAACGTAGCCTTCTGGATGGTGAAAGCGATTGACCTCGGTGATTGATTGCACGACCTGTGTCATGAATTGTTGCGTGCCCGATGTCCCAAGGGTACGGCCGGGCGGCGGAGAGATGCCGTTGGGGAAGGGGAGTGAGATGGAATTATAGGGATGTGTTCCGTCGACCGTCCCCGTGTAGGTAGTTCCGGGAGCGTTTACCATGTCATTGATGGGATTCAGCGCGAATGAGACGTCGTCGGGAACCCAGAAGATCCCGTAGCCTCCGCGGACCAGAGTCTTCGAGGTCAGGCTATACGCCACGCCAATACGAGGAGCGAATCCGTTTGCTGACAACGGGACACTGCTGCGGATGCCGGCGGGCAACAGGAACACATCGCCCATGACCGGGCTAGAGCCTGGCGGAAGATATTGATTGATATAGCTCGGCACACCTGAATCGAAATAGGAGAGCCGGTCGAAACGCTCCGACCATGGACTTTGCACTTCGTAACGCAGGCCTAGATTAATCGTTAAGCGATCCATTGCGTGCCAAGTGTCGTTGAAGTAGACGGCACGATATGCCTGTTTTCCCGCGGTAAACGCAGGGACCACAGCCTGTGCGAAGAAGTGATTTTCGAAGTTGCTGAAGTTGTCGGCGTATCCCAAGAGAAAGTCGGCGAACGGGAATCCGCTGAAACAGGGCTGGCTGGAGGCGCAAAAATCGAAGGCGCCGCTAGCCACGTTAGTCTGGGCATAATTGTCGTAGCCTACTTCATACTGCGAGCCAAAATGGTAGCGGTGATGTCCGCGCATCAACGTGACACCGGGAGAGAGATTGTATTGCGTGTTCCGATCCTGAATGAAGCTCTGCCCTTGAGTGCACATGATGTTATCCGCAAAATTGGCGACGCAGGGCGTAGGCGGAGTGCGCATGATGGATGGCACGGACTGGTTGTATGCGGCCGGCCACCCAATTGAGGTCAAGTCGAAACCGGCATTCTTAGGCGAGCGGTTGTACCTGAAGCGGCTAACGCTGGCATTGAAGTCGAAGATCGTAGCAGGAGAGATGTTGTAGTTGTATGCGGCCACGGCGGCCTTCGTCGAGTATTGTTCTGAACAGCGATCGGCGCACAAGCCGCTTCCCAGTGGATCGATGGGCAAGTCCTTCACACTCCAATCACTGAAGCGGACAAACACTCTCTGCCGGAGCGTGATGTCCTGGTCGACGCGCGCGACAACTTGATCCTGATTGCCACCGGTAGGACTGACCGTGTTGAAGTTGTTGACCGTGCCTGAGGGCGTGACGATTCCTGGACTGTTAGGTAAGGGCCACAGGTTCAGTAGAGCCTTGGATGTCGGGTTGATCCGTTGCGCTGGAATCTTGTTGTCGGAAAATGGAGTTGGAGTCGCAGTGCTTCCAGGACATGCGCCTTGAGAGTTCACCGCACCTGCGCACGGATCCAATATCGGCGTCCTGATCGCAGAAAAATCCCCCGCGCGCTGTGCGACAGTGGGAACAGTTGCCGTGAAGGGCTCGCCGGTACGAAGGCGAAAGCCTTCCCAACTGGCGAACCAGAAGGTGCGATTGCGCCCGTTGTAGTGAGGAAGGCGCAACGGCCCAGCCGCTTCTGCGCCGAACTGATTCTGCACCCACGGTGGCCGTGGTTTTCCCGCGGCATTCAAAAAATAATCGTTTGCGTTGAAGATGCGGTTGCGCAGGTATTCGTAGGCCTCGCCGTGAAGATAGTTGGTCCCACCCTTGGTGCTGAGGTTGGTTACACCGCCTGCAAAGCGTCCCCACTCCGCGCCGAGGTTGCTGGTCTGCACCTTGAATTCCTGAATGGAGTCTTGCGTAGGGATTAGCACAGGCAAGTTGATGTAGCCGATATTGAGGGGCTGGCCGTCGAGGTATTCGGCGCTCTGATTTCCAAACGAGCCGCTAACCTGGTAGTTATTCCATCCGAAGGGATTTACACCCACGGGAGTGCCGGTGGAACTTCCTTGAGGAATCACAGACGGGGCGAGGACGATGAGGTTAAAGACATTCCTTCCATTGAGTGGAAGTTCGTTTGCCTTGCGCTGTTCGACCACTGTTCCCACCGTGGAGGACTCGGTATCGAGGGGCGATGACTCACCGGCGACGGTCACACTTTCAGACGCGGATCCCAACATCATGTCGAAGTTCACTTCCACCGCATCCTGAACGTGCAGCACAACGCCTGATTGAATGACGGCCTTGAATCCAAGCTTTTCGACCTCAATGCGATATCTCCCGGGGGGCAGGTTGGAAACGTAGTATTCGCCCGTTGCATTCGTGAGGCCCTGATAGCGAACGCCCGTGCCCGTGTTGATAACCGTAACCGTGGCATCGGTAATGATGGCTTTCTTTGGATCGGTAATGCGTCCGGTGAGCGAAGCGTTGGTAGATTGGCAGAGAAGGGCAGTCGAAAGTAGAAGAACGAACAAAAGCGTCGGGAATGCCCTGCGCGTGACGACCATGAGTTGCTCTGCCACCTTGCTCCACCACATTGCTTTCGCCGACGACGAAAGAAAAGCTAACACCGGCGAAGCCGGGGCGAAAAAATCGACCCAGATCGTTCGATCAATTAGATACGCCGCCGCTCGACACTTTGTACCATCTTTTCCAAAACATTTTACTGACCCCATGGAGTGCTTTTTGTTCTGGAAAACCGTCTAAGCTCTGATGTATGTTCGCGCTGGGTTCTGGATTTCGGGCGCTCAATTTGGGTTCAAGCTGATTTGCCCGACATTCTTTTAGGTTTGCAGCCAGGTAGGCTGCACTTCGACAGATGAGCTCTCCTCCGAACGGTCGCGCATTGGTGTTCCCTATCGTATGGGGATCGGCTAGGGAACGCCTGGTTGCCGGGCCACACCCCGCCGAGATTTCTTCGCCCAGCGACGAGGAGCTGATGGCTTGGATGCAAGCCAAAGATTCCAAAGGCCTCGATCTCCTTTACACACGGTATTCACGACTGGTGTTCGGTATCGCGCTCAGGATTCTGAATGATAAAAGCGAAGCGGAAGAAGTCGTGCAGGAGGTATTCTTTGGCGTTTACCGGAAAGCTCCGCTTTTTGATCCGGCCAAAGGCAGTGCCAAAGGGTGGCTGGTGCAAAACGCGTTCAGCCGTGCGCGCGACCGGCGAGCACATTTGTTGCGTCGAGGATTCTACTCTGGTACAGATATTGAGTCTCTGGACGATACACTGCCAGGGAGAGACGACGTCGAGCGGGAAGTTGGAGTGCGTCTTGATTTTTCGCACCTGCTATCTGCATTCGAGGATCTGACCCAGATACAGCGTAGGACGCTCGAGTTGTTCTATTTCGAAGGCATGGAGTTGAGGGAGATCAGTGAGCGGCTCGGGGAGCCGATCGGCAACGTGCGTCATCACTTCTATCGAGGTCTCGAGCGGTTGCGTAAGAGCCCAGCAGTAAAGAGGCTGCGGGAAACACACAATGAATAGAAACGAACGACTGGATGAACACCAGAAGTTCAAACAAATAGCCGCACTGGCGCAACGGGGAGCGCTCAGTGATTTCGAACGGATGGAACTGAATCGCCATCTGGTCGTTTGTCACTCCTGCCAGGAAGCGTACGAGGAATACGCGTTGATCAGCGCGAAGGGGATGCCGTTCCTTGCGGCCACCTTTGATCACAACGATGCCAGCGAAGACTGGGATAATCGTGCGGTTCGAAATAGACTCATGGCTCGTGTTCAAGATGAGGATACGAGCTCTGAATTCAGTGTCGCCGGAACAAAGGCCGAAGTACTCAGCATGGGGCATGAGCGCCTTCAGAAAATGGCAGTCCCATGGGCGGGTATTGCGGTTGCCGCTTGCTTGCTGATAAGCGTGGGTGCTTACCATCTTGGAGGAATGGCCCACGATAATGGGCAGCCGAATCCACCCCTTCCGTTCGCGCAAGGACTGAGTCAAGATTCAGAGAAGGAGGCGGCGAACAAGATCGCTGATCAGTCGTCTCAAATCTCCCACCTGCAACGTCAGGCCTCTGCCTATCAAGGGGAGGTCGAC
>Ga0207663_10000517_pt1 | contig 16905 bp, 8 predicted proteins | sample LARL53metaG_FD_184346 | JGI IMG/M metagenome (GOLD analysis project Ga0207663, IMG submission 184346) | Corn, switchgrass and miscanthus rhizosphere microbial communities from Kellogg Biological Station, Michigan, USA - LAR L5-3 metaG... | ecosystem: Host-associated > Plants > Roots >...
GGACCCCATATCGAGTTAGCAAGCCAAAAACGGCTCTAACTCGCGGTTTCCTCGCCCCTCCAACCGAGCGCTTACGAGAGCGGTGCTCTAGGCCATCTGAGCTATTCGATGACCCCGCCCGAGAGATCGATCAGCTCGCGATGTCGGAACGAGTGTCTCTCTCGCATCGGAGTTCCGGCTGACGTCGGCCGGGCTTGACCGCGTGCGAGGCAGTCGCCCCGTCGCTCCGACGATCTTGCAGATCGTGAAAGCGACGAACGCCCAGGTCGCCGCCGGGGACATCAACAACTACGCGTCGTTTAACGAACTGCTCGATCGCGCGGAGGGTGAGCTCGACAGGCTGGACGGCATCGACGCTGCCACACAGGGAGAGGCGCGAGGAATTCTCGCGAAACTACGCTCGGCCTCCGGCACGGTCGCGACCGGCACTGCGACGAGCGCGGGTGGTGCGCTCGTGGGCGCCCTGCTGCGGCAGCTGCTCGGGCTGCCGTAGAGCAACGTCAAGTCAAGCGTCCGTTCCGTGCTTCCAGGCGGCGGCGGAGATCGGGCCACCGGCGACTCACGAGCCCGCCACTCCTGTCCGCCTTTCGCTGCCCACACGCCCGTGATAGCCACGAGCACGACCATCACGAAATAGACGTGGTAGGGCGGCTCGACGTGCGCTTCTGTGTAGAAAGCACCGAGGACCGCGACGAGGCCCGTCATAGCGGCGATAAATACGCGGTCTTTCGCGAGAGGGCGAGATCTGCGAGCCAGTCGTAGAAGGGCCGCCCGGGCCGCTCCCCAGCCTCATCGCTCAGAACGTCCTCGAAGCTATTCAGGGCCTCGGCTGCCTCGTTGGGCGAGTCGTCGGCTGCGAGTCGCGTGGCGGCGGCGATCTGAGGTCCTGACATGGCAAGGATTGGCGCTTGCCAATCGAGTCCCGCCGTCAGCTTCTCGTTGACGGCTGCGATCGTCGCTGGGTCGATCCGGATCGAGGCTGCAAGCTGCGCGACTGCATCCTGGCTCGGCCTGATCGATTCAGCGATCCGCCGCAAGGCCTCCTGGCTCGACCCTATGGACTCTGCGAGTTGCCGCGCGGCGTCTAGCTGCTGCGGCTGAATAGATGCCGCGATCTGGCTGGCGAGATCCACTTGCGGCACCTGAACGGATGCCGCGATCTGGCTAGCAACGTCGACGTCCGGCAGTTGGATCGATTCCGCGATCTGTCGCGCGGTGTCGATCTGCGGCAGCTGGATCGATTCAGCGATCCGCCGCATCGCTTCTTGGCTCGGCCGGAGTGCTTCGGCCGCGCGCTGCGCAGCCTCCGCCCAGTCGTCGCCGCCGCTAGCCGTCGCCACGATTGCCATGTGTCCCAGGGTATCCCTCGCGTGCCGTGCCGAATTCGGTCGATTGATTCCGAGCGCTTGCCGGAAACCGTCCGACCCGTGATCTCCTCGTATTGAAAGCAAGCGCATCGGGAGCCAGCAGCAGACGCCTGGTGGACGAACACCGGTCGCCAGCGGCACCGACGGTCGCGCGCCCGCAGCTGTCTGCCGGGAGCGAGCGTGTTCAGGCGGACAACGCGTGTTGTCGGCGGCAACCTGCTGCTCACAGGATCTTGGCCTCGTTCTTCGACTCGATCGGCTTCTTGCGTCCCCCGATCCAGGCGCGAGCACGGACGGTGTCCCACTGACCATCCGGCACGGTTTTGGCCAGGGTTTGCGCGTACGCCCTTGCGAGTTGCGCATCGAACAGCCAGGTCTGCTCGCTCTCTCCGTCGAGCCTGAACGGCAGAGGCGGGTCAAACACGGTGTTGCTCACGGCAGCACCCTTGCCGAAGTGGAGATCGAGCCGGACGATTGAAGTCCGGACCGCGTCCCGCGTTGTTGACCTCGACAGCAAGTGCGGGTTCGTGAAAACCCTGCGCAAAGGGCAGTAGCGTTCGCAGTACTGGGTATCGTCAGCGCTCCCGTTGCGCTCCTCAGTCCGCTGCGAACCTCGACCGTGACGCGGCTCCCGGACAGAAGGAAGCTCCAGGCTTGCCACGCCAAAGACAGGAGCGCCAGGCCGATGCCCAGCGCTGCGAGAATCGTGGTGGCTAGATCCGAATTGTGGACTACGATCGTGTAGGCGAGTGGCATGCCTGGAAGTTACATCGCCCGGCTGCTTCCGACAGACGCAGTGCGGTGGGGCATGCCGAGCACTTCTCGGAGGACACGCCGCTCTATCCAGAGGCCGAGCCAGATCGGGATCGCAGCCGCGAACTCGGACGGCACAGGATGCAGTTGGTTGAGGCCGATGACGGCGCCGCGTACACCGGCGGCTGTAAACAGCAACCCGATACCCCAGATTAACGGTCCAGGACCACGGAGCAGCGTGTTGGAGCGTACCAACGCCTCCCAGAGCCCACAGGCCATCACACCCACGATCAGGCCAAGAGCCCACCCCAGCATCGGTTGCCCGAGCGGCCCCAACGCAACAGCTCCGGTCACGCCGCTCAGAACGAGGCTGCCAACGAGATGACTGACGAAGAAACGCCTTCGCCCGTCGGCGCCGATATGTGGCAGACCACCAGTCGTGAGACGCTTCGCAGCTGGCCATCCGATCAGCAAGACTGCCAGCAGAGCGGGAAGCCAAACTCCAGCGATGAGCAAGCCATGAACCGGCGGGTGGGCCAGGTCCCCGGGAAACCGAATCGGTATCGTCAGCGACCAAACCTGAGCAAACATCGCGATCGCCAGCATGCCAAAACCCCACAGGGCCAGATACCACTTCACGCGTCCATTGATCGACTCGGGAGCACGCCTACTCATGCGGGGCGCCATTGGAGCGAAACGTGTCGCAGCTAGAAGCAGAAACGCGTACCCCAGCACCCTGCCCTGCCACGCCAGGTGCAACTCATAAGCTCCCACCACCACCGCCACGAAACCGCCAAGCTCAGGCGCGCTGGCAATAAGCCGCCGTATCCGCAGAGCATCATCTCCCGACCCGACCAGCAGTACGTACCGGAATGCCAGGAATGCAACCGGCAGAGCACTCAGAGCAAGCAGATGCTCGACGCCGCTGTGCTGCATGACCTCCCCGATCGCGACCGAGCAAACGCACACCAATGCGGCGAGAATCCACACCGTCCTCGCAAACCCGCGGATCCCGTCCCACATCCTCGTCACAGCCGCAGAGCGCGGCTCTGGGCATGTCGACAGCCATTCTTGAATGAGCCGCCACGCGTCGCGCGGGTCGCGGCTTGGTGCAGGAGGCCGGGAACGCATCAACCAATGAAAGCGCACCAACCGGAGGAATCGGCCAGTTCAAGCGGTAGCTGGCGCCCTCTGGTGCGCTGACGATCATGCTCGCAGCTTGTCAAGATGATGCCGACATGGCGATCTACCTCGACGCGAACGTGCTGTGGTCTTGGCGAACCTTCGCAGAGGCCGATCGGCTGGCCCTGAGCATCGTCGCCCACCAAGCTGCTGAAGACCTCGCCGGTGCCGGTCACGGCCGTGCCGTTTCCCGGCCCCAATGCTGCCGCGCGCGCCGTCACGGAGTCCGGCGGCGTAGACTCAACGCCCCCAACGCGAGCGCCACAAGCGTCGCGCCGAGGATGACGCAGACGTCCACCACCATCCCGACGCCCAGCGCACCCGGAGCGAGTCGCTCGCGCCAGGGCGTCGTAAGCGCTGGTGCGCTCGCGCAGCATCGCGATCGAGGTAACGACGAACATGATGATGAAGGGGAACAGGCCACACATCGGCGCCCCGATCGCCTGGAAGGTCTGCGGCTGACCATCGAAGACGTAGCGCATCAGCGTGAGCAGCCCGACGGGCACCGCGAGCAGCAGCGCAACGGTGCGTGGGTCGCGCCGGATCTGCCACAGCACGCGCCTAGCCGTAGCCAGCGTCACCCGGGCGCTCACGAGGACGCCCGCTCGATGATCGCGAGGAACGCCCTTCCGAGATCCTGCTCGCCCGTCTGGCGACGCAACTGCTCGGGCGTCGTCTGCTCCAGCAGAGTGCCGTCGCGCATCAGCAGCAGCTCCTCGCACTCGCTCGCCTCATCCATCACGTGACTTGAGATGAGCAAAGTCCTCCCGGCGGCGGCCAGGTCGTGAAACGTTTCCCATAGCTCCGCTCGCAGGACGGGGTCCAATCCGACGGTGGGCTCGTCGAGCACCAGCAGCTCTGATCCCACGACCTGATGCTCGCGCCCGGCCAAGCCCACCGTCTGGATGACCTCGCAGATGCGCTCCCGGCCGACGCCCACGCCGCCGCGAAATAGCGCAGGTTCTCGCTGATGCTCAGGTCTCCATAGACCGACGGGGCCTGCGTCACATACCCCACGCGCCGGCGCAGCTCAGGCGACCCAGCCCGATCGCCAAGAACCGTCACCCGGCCACCCGCGACGATCTGAACGCCAACGATCGCGCGCATGAGCGTCGACTTGCCGCAACCGCTTGGACCCAGCAGGCCCGTCACCGACCCGCTGGCGACGTGCAGGCAGATGCCATCGAGCACCGGCCGCCGCCCGCGAACGACATGCAGATCCTCGATCTCGATCGCCGCGCCATCCACGTGGCCACAAGTTATCGCCCACGCCTAACCTGCCCTTACAATCGGGCGCGTGCAGGTCTGGGAGCTAGATCGTCTACGTGTAACGGCGCACCAGCCGCAGATCCTGCGAATGAGCGGTGCAAATCTCGCACCTGCGCGTCGCACTCCGTGTTCCCTGCCGTGGTCGCGTAGCGCGAGGTGAGCGACTCCTAGTGTTTCTTCCTATGCTTGGGCTTCGGCGCGTAGAGCGTTCGTGCCCTCTTATCGCATTTAGCTCTCTTACTCTTCTTTAGCTTCTTGCATGCTTTCAGTGCTTTTGTGAGCTTCTGCGTTTGAGTGAGCGGCTTAGTCGATCCAGTTGTTTTGAAGCCCTTGACTTCGCCGGCAGCATGAGATCCGTTACCTGCGCTCGACGACTGCAACGAGCCGCTATTGGCTGGGGAGGTGCCGGTGGAGTCGCCACTATTGCCACCACTCGGTTGGTTGACAACTGGGGATTCGTTGACGGTCAGTGTGGCGGCTGCAGAGTCGGTTTCGCCGTGGGTGTTCGAGAGCACCGCACGGAACTGGTGGCCCGATTCGCTCGTTGCGGTGGAGTTGATATCTAGCGTTGGCGATGTAGAGCCCGCGAAGTTGGTGCCGGAGACGGCGCTCCAGCTCGAGCCACCGTCGGTTGATATCTGCCACTGGATGGAGGCCTGTGAGCAGCTGACCGGGACGATGCCCTCCTTGACCTTGAAGGTCGCTTCGACGGGGGCGGTGAGTGTCTGGTTTGCGGGTTGTTCTTCGATCACCGGAGAGGCAGCACACACGGGTGTAGGTGTGGGCGGGATGGCGAACACCGTCCCAGTAAGCTGCGAGGTAGTGGGACTCGTGTCTGGTCCAACCGTGATGGCCACGCACTCGGGAGGACCATTGCTGAACACGGCGTTCGACACGGGCTGCCAGGCGTTCGCCGTCGCGTTCCACCACTGGACCGATTCACTTGAACTGACGTTGCAGTCCGTGATGGTGACGACGTCGAAGAGACTGTCCTTGGACATCGCGGCGTCGAAGTACGTGCTCCCGACCTGCAGGGCCGGAAGTCCCTGCGGCTCTGACGTGTAGCGGCCCACGCCGAGCGACCCGATCCCCCTGGCAGATGCAGACAAGGTTTCGTCACCCGTCGCCGCCGTCGCTGCTTCGTTGTTCGATTCCGACGAGCTGGTGCTCCAACTCGTCACCCCATCGGGGGGATTCGGCGGTTGATCAGCACCCGTGAGCCCCACGTAGATGCCCGGGAACAGTTTCTTCCCGTAGTGAATCGCTGGCGCCGCTGTATGCTTGATCGCCGCGAGCGTGCACATCGGGAAATACGGTCCGATGCACAGCCCGCCGTAACCGGCCGCAAACCCCGACTCATAGGTGTCGAGCAATCCCACCGCTAGCTGCTCGCTGGCGCCTGTGAGTGGGATGGACTTGAATTTGTAGTCCGGTTCCGCGCCGGCGGTGACGGAAAACGGGAGCGGCGACGGACACCCCAAGCCCACTGAGCCACCCCACGCATAGTAGACGCCAAAGCTCGACAGATCGCGGCTCTGCAGTAGTCCGCCTTCTACGAAGACTCCGATTTTCGTGGTTGGAATGTCTACGCCGATCGAGCCATTGACCGCGGCGTAATCCGCCGAGCCAGGGTTTTCCCCGACAGGCGCTTCGAAAGCGATTGCTCCGATAGAGGCCGATCCCTGCAGAGCACACGAGTTGACGATGTTGGTCAGGCTGTCAGCGAACTGGTTGAAATTGGACGGAGCGGTCAACGGAGCCACACCGCCATGCTCCATAAGATAGGCGTGACTCCCATCGTCGCTCTGGACCAGGCACACGCTTCCTGTGGCGGTGACGCCTCCCCAAGTAATCCCCCCGCTGAGGGTGAAGCAGTAGCCCCAAGCCCTTTCGCCGGTGCTCGTTTCCGCAAGTACGACTTGGTGGTCCAGCGTCGGGACGCCATGGACGATGCTGACGACGGCGTAGTACTTTTCGGCTTCGTCGCCGCTGTGGGGCGCATAGGCTTCCGTGTCGCCTGCCGGCAGCACGGTCTCGGCCGATGCCCCGTTTGTGGGCGAGACCACTTCGGGTTCGTCAGGGAACGGCGTGTCGAGCGTGGGTGTCGAAAAGACCTCGTAGCCTTCCGCATTCGGGTCAGGAGCCCACGCCAGATGCACCCGCTTTGAGACGGCTTCGTTGTTCGCCACCAGCCCATAGACGGGTTGCTTAGGCGCAGTTTCGATTCCGACGCCAGGGTGGATCTGTTCGCCGACGAAGTGAACGCTCGACAGCGACGGATTGAATTCGGCTTCGCTCGGCGCATCCGGCACCAGGATGTCGAGAGGCGCCGAAACCTTTTCCCCGGGCTTGAGTTCGGCGATCTTTTCGCTGAAGCGCTGGTCAGGCTGGAAGACGAAGCGGGCGTGGACGTTTGCGAAAATCGCGATTTCGACGTTGTTTAGCATGATTTCCGACGCATTGGTCACGGTCACTTGAACGCGATAGGGCTGGCCTTCTGCCAATTTGCCCTGTTCCGCCTTCACGCTGAGCGAAAGCGCTTCCACGCCCCAGATGTGCAGAGGCGAGGCGAGCTGTGCTTTGAGATCAACCGGTGCTTCGAACGGTTCCAGCTTGGATTCGTAGTTGGCGGAGAGCAGGTAGAAGCCGGGCTCGTCTCCGCGCACGATCCAGTTGGCTTCAGCGCTGCCGTTGCCAGGGATTTCAGACACCGCTTGAGTAGCCGTCTGCGGCGTCGCGGTGGGTGCCAAGCTCATGCCCGATGGGATATTGAGGGTCGTATGTCCCGGGGCCAACTTGAAAGGTTCGGGCGAGAGGTTCTGAATCACCTGGGTCACCTCGAAGAACTGCTTGAGCACAGTGACCTTGCCCCGGAGAATGAGCCACTGAATCATCGGATGACCGTCGACAATGTGCGGGATCGCGACGATACCGCCGCCGACGCACGCGTGCGGGGAACACGACGGACCTCCTCCTCCTCCTCCACCACCGCCGCCTCCTCCGCCACCGAAGCCACCCCAGCCTCCGCCGCCGCCGCAGCAGCCGCCGCTACCAACGCATTTGCCGACGAATTCCCCAGCGTCGTTGATAAAGCAGTGGAGCTGGACCGGCTGGGGCATTTCTGGCGTTTCGATGAACGCGAGTCGCACTTCGAATTCGTAGACGTTCTGGTTGTTGGGGTCGTGCGTGTCGATGCCGGCTTCTTCGATTTCTTTGAGCGTCATTTCGTGGTCCTTGAGCGTGCTCGTCGCAACTTCGCCGCTCGACAGAGCGATCGATATTTCGCCGCCACCGCCACTGACGACTACATGGCCCATGGCGGGCTGGAAGCCGCTCTTGTACGCGTAGACGGTGTCGGTGCCGTCCGGGAGGCCGGGCAGCGTCGTCTTGCCATCGCCTCCGGTCGCCCCCTGGATGCGTGTGCCATCGGGTCCGATGTAGAGGACCGTTGCTTCGGGGAGCGGACTGTGGGAGCTGTCAGTGACTTCGACGACCGGCGCGTGGACGGGAGCCGGCGTGACGGTAACGCTCTCTGACGCTGTTGCGGTTTCGGTGCCACGCGTGATCGTCAGCGTTGCGGTGTAGGTGCCCGGGCTCGCGTATGCGTGCGCGACGCTGGCGCCTTCGCCAGTCGAGGAATCGCCGAAGTCCCATGCATATTTGCTGATTTCCGCGGCGGGCGTACTGCCGCTGCCGTCAAAGGACACGCCAGTCCCAGCAACAACAGTGACGGCTTCTCCTGCGACCGCGTTTAGCGGAACGGGCGTCACGACCGCCGTGGGTGCCGACGTCGCCGGCGTGCTTTCGCCGCCTTCATTGCTCGCCGTCTCCTGCAGCTCGAGCGTGTGGACGACCTCGGTCGGCGCCACGGAGTGTGTGGGGTCGACCGCGCCTGCGATCGGCGCGCATTCGGTGACTTCGTGGCTGCAAAGCAGCCACTGGTACGCGAAGTGCGTCGGTTCGTTGGTCCAGGTGCCGTGCTGGTCGGCGAGAACTTCGCCTTGTTGTGGCGTTCCGATGATGGTCGGCGGCGTGACGTCGACGGGCGGCGCCGAAGTGATCAGCGCGGTCGGTTCCGAGCTCGCGGGTTCGCCGGAGCCTCCGGCATTGCTCGCTACCTCAACTGCGCGGATGGTGTGGCCAACGTCAAGGGCCGTGGGCTTGTAGGTTTCGCCTTCAGCCCCGGTGATCGGGAGGCAACCTTCTCCGAGACTGTCGCACTGCTCCCACGTCACGGCGTAGCCCGTCGGTGAGTTTTCCCACGTGCCGTGGTGCTCGGTGAGGGTCTGTCCCTGCTGCGCAATACCGGAGACCGTGGGAGACGTTACGTTGACCGGCACAGCCGGAAGGACCACTGAGCTGGCCTGTGATGTCGCGGGAGAGCTCGCACCCGCCGCGTTGCGGGCTGTTTCACTGACCTCGAGGGTGTGCCCGACGTCGGCCGCGGCCAGCTGGTAGGTCTGGCCGGTGGCACCAGATATCGCTGTGCAAGTCTTGCCTTCTTCATTGCAACGCAGCCACTGGTATTCGTAGCTGGTCGGTTCGTTTGTCCATGTGCCGTGTTCCTCGGTCAGCATTTGACCCTGCTGCGCGGTGCCGGAGATGGACGGCGGCGTGATCATTGTTGGCTTAGCGGCCGCGACCGTCGCTGTCTTCGCAGACACCGCAGGCTGCCCCACACCGCCTGCGTTGATGGCTGTCTCTTGCACCTCTAGGGTGTGGCCTACATCGGCAGTTACAAGTAGGTAGGTCTGTTCAGTCGCGCTAGCGATGGCGGTGCAGTTGCCTTCGCTGTCGCACCGCAGCCACTGGTATTCGTAATTCGTGGGGTTGTTTTCCCAACCGCCATGCACCTCGGTCAGCGTCTGTCCCTGCACCGCACCGCCGGCAATGGTTGGTGGTTTGGTGCTCACAGGCGCAGCGGGCAATACAGTGCCGGTCGGCGATGACGTCGCGGGGCTGCTCGGACCGCCAGCGTTGTGGGCAATCTCCTGCACCTCGAGAGTATGCCCCACGTCAGCGGCTATCGGCGCGTAGGACTGATTGGTTGCCCCAGAGATGGACGTACAGCTCTTTGCTTCTTCGTCGCAGCGCAGCCACTGGTATGTGTATTCAGTCGGTTCGTTGGTCCACGATCCGTGTTCCTCGTTAAGCGTCTGCCCCTGCTGGACAGTGCCAGAGATCGACGGCGGCGAGACATTCACGGGTGGACTCGCGACGACCTTGGACGTGACCACTGAGGAGGCCGGAACGCTCGACCCGCCCGCGTTTATCGCGATCTCTTCGACGGCAAGCGTATGACCCACATCAACGCTAGTCAACATATAGCTCTGCTCAGTCGCGCCCGAGATCGCTTCACACTTGGCACCCGAACCATCACACTGCTCCCACTGGTAGCGATATTCGATTGGGCTGTTTTCCCAAGACCCATGGACCTCGGTAAGCGTCTTACCCTGAACCGCGCTACCGGATACCGAAGGAACGGTCTTATTCACGGGCACAGGCGGTACCACCACGTTAGTGGCAGTTGATGGTGCGGAGTTGCTCGGGCCGCCGGCGTTATGTGCGACCTCGTTTACCGCCAGTGTGTGGCCGACATCGGCTACAGTTGGCACGTATGTTTCTTCGGTCGCACCTGATATGGGCGTACAGCTCTTGCCTTCTTCGTTGCAGAGCAGCCACTGATAGGTGTAGGAGGTGGGGTTGTTTTCCCAGGTCCCATGAGCCTCGGTCAACGTCTTGCCCTGCTGCGCCGTACCAGAGATCGAGGGAGATTTAATACTCACCGGCGGAAGTGGAATGACCACAGAGGTAGCTGCGGATGTCGCCGGGCTGCCCGATCCGGCGAGATTGACCGCAGTCTCCGCGACCCTGAGAGTGTGCCCTTCGTCTGCGAGGACCGGCACATACGTCGGTTCGGTGGCGCCCGAGATCGCCGCACATTCGCCTCCCGTGCTGCTACACAGCTCCCACTGGTAGGTGTAGCTGGTGGGATTGTTTGTCCACGACCCGTGCACCTCGGTCAAGGTGCGTCCCTGCTGCGCGGTCCCCGTGATGACCGGTGCTTTGATCGACACAGGGAGGTTGGCGAGTTCGGCGTTGATCGCGCTGGTGGTGCTGCCTGTGGTCACCGCCACGGCGTTTGCGAGCGTAAGCGACGTCTTCTTGTTGTAGTACTGTACCGCGTAGCTGTTGCTTGGCGAGGAGAACCTGACGTCGTATTCACCGGTGGTCAAGGCGACGATCGCGTATTCGCCACTGGCGTTGGTCGTCGTGCAGCGGTCGAAGAAACCGAAACCGGTCGTCGGCGACGAGCACACTTCGATGCCGGCGATGGCGGCTTGGGTGGATGCTTCGATCACCTTGCCAGTGATCTCGCCGCCGACTATCAGCGCCGCGTTGACTCCGGTGGTCGTGGTGCCCGCTGTCACGGACACCGGGTTCCCTTCGGATTCCAGTGACTTGCCGCTGTAGTACTGCGGCAGGTAGTTCTGCCCGGCGGCGTTGAATTCGATCTTGTATTCGCCCGTCCCCAGGCCCACGACCGTATATTCCCCGCTGGAGTTCGTCGTGGCGCACTGGATGAAGAAGACGCTCGTCGAGCGAGGGCACACCTCGATACCGCTGACCGCCGCTTTGCTCGACGCGTTTGTGACCTTGCCCGTGATCTGAGCACCGACCACCATCGCCGCATCGATCCCAGACGTCGTAGACCCGGCGGTCACCGAAACCGGCGTCGCTTCAGACGATGACGACTTGCCGTTGTAGAACTGCGGTACGTAGTTGGCGCCGTTTGTGGGATAGAACTCGAGCTTGTATTCGCCCGTAGCCAGGCCCACGAGCGTGTATTCACCGCTCGAATTCGATGTGGTGCACTGCCCGATAAAGCTACCGGTACTCGTCAGCGGGCAGACCTGTATCCCGCCGAGAATGGCTTTGCTGGTTGCGTTGGTCACTTTGCCCGTGATCTCTCCCCCAACCGCTAGAGCGGCGTTGACACCCGAGGTCGTCGCCCCAGTGGTGACCGACACCGGGTTGGCTTCCGACGATGATTCCTTGCCGTTGTAGTACTGGTGTAGATAGTTCTGGCTTATCGGGTTGAATTCCACCTTGTATTCGCCCGTGGCCAATCCGGTGATCGTGTATTCGCCGCTCGGGCTCGTGCTCGCGCAGCGTATGAAAGGTTCTTTGCCGACACTGGTCGCGCAGACCTGTACGCCTCCAATGCCCGTTTTCGTAGCCGAGGAGGTCACTACGCCTGTGACCTGCCCGCCGACGACGAGCGCCGCGTTGATACCCGCTGTCGTCGTACCCGTGGTCACGGACACCGGTTCCGCTTCCGATACGGAGCCCTTGTTGTTGTAGTACTGGGTGGAATAGCCACCACTAAACACCTCGAATTGCACCTTGTATTCACCGGTTGGCAAGCTCGCGATCGTGTATTCGCCCTGCGCGTTCGTGTATGCGCACGTACTAAAGAACGTGGATTTCGGCGCCTCCAAGCAGACATACGCGTCGAAGATTCCAGCCTTGCTGACAGCGTCTGTCACCTTTCCGGTGATCTCGCCACCAGCGACCATCGCCGCGTTGATCCCGGACGTCGTCGCCCCAGCGGTAACCGACACTGGATTCGCTGCGCCGGCCACTTCTTTGTCGTTGTAGTACTGCGGCAGGTAGTTGAGGGTGCTCCCGTAAGGCACCGAGAACTCGACCCTGTATTCCCCGGTCGCGAGCGCGACGAGAGTGTATTCGCCTCCCGAGTTCGTCGTGACGCATGACCCAGCGAAAGCTCCACTCGTCATCAGCTGGGGGCAGACCTGGATGCCGGCAACAGCGGCTTTGGTTGCGGCGTCCGTCACCTTTCCGGTGATCTTGGCGCCGACGACCATCGCGGCGTTTATTTCCGGTGTCGTCGAACCGGCAGTGACCGAGACCGGATTCGCTTCCGTGATGGACGACTTGGCGTTGTAGTACTGGGTGACGAAGTTGGCTCCGCTGGTGGAGGAGAACTGGACCTTGTATTCAGCCGTGGGCAGCGCAACGATCGTGTAGGCGCCGCTCGCGTTAGACGTCACGCACTGGCCGGAAAAGCCGCCCGTCGTGGCTTGGGGGCATACCTGGATCCCGCCGAGGGCTGCTTTGGTGGAGGCGTTTGTGACCTTTCCAGTGATCTGACCACCCGCCTGGAGCTTGGCGTTGACTTCGCCAGTCACAGCGCCCACTGATACAGAGACCGCGCCTGCTTCGGAGAGCGACTGCTTGCTGTTGTAGTACTGCGGCAAGTAGTTCAGACCACTCCCATAAGGAACCGAGAACTCAACCTTGTATTCGCCAGTCGCCAGTCCTTGAACAGCGTATTCTCCACTTGCGTTCGTCGTCGCAGAAGCAATCGGATAAAAGCCACTCGCTTGATACACGCTGACCTGAATTCCGGAGACTGGGGTACTCCCCGTCGCGTCAGTCACCTTCCCTGTGATCTGCCCCTTCAAGACCAGCCCAGCATCAATGCCTGTCTTTGTTGCACCCGCAGTCACGGCGACTGTGTCTGCTGCCGAGAATGACGACTTGCCGTTGTAGTACTGTTCTACGTACTGAAGATTACTTCCATACGGCGCCGAGAACTGGACCTTGTATTCGCCTGTAGCCAGACTGGTGAGGTCGTATTCCCCGCTCGCGTTGCTTGTGGTACACCCTCCGCTTTCACCTGCGCTCGTGAGCAACGCGCATACCTGGATACCCTTGGCAGGGGATTTGCTGGAGGCGTCAGTCACCGTCCCAGTGATCTGCCCACCGGCCGCCATCGCCGCGTCAACATTGGCCGTGGCTGAGCCGGCGGTGACAGAAACTGGAGTCGCTTCTGCAAAAGACGCCTTGCCGTTGTAGTACTGCGGCAGGTAGTTCAGGCCGCTTTCGTAGGGCACCGAGAACCGCACGGTGTATTTGCCGGTGGGCAGAGCATTGATCGTGTATTCGCCGGTTGCGCCCGCGATTGCACACCCTCCCCCTTCGCTTGACGACGCACAGACTTCGATGTCTTCGATCCCGGCTTTTGTGGCCGCCGAGGTGACCTTCCCGGTGACCTGTCCACCCGCGGCCAGCGCCGCATTGATTCCGGATGTGGTGGTGCTGTCAGCCACAGACACCGGGTTCGCTTCGGAAGCGGAGGACTTGCCGTTGTAGTACTGAGAGAGGTAGTTTCCGCTGCTGGGCTGAAATCTGACCGAATATTCACCTGTAGACAACCCGATGATCGTATATTCGCCTGCGGCATTCGTCTGCGCACATTGTCCGAAGAGCCCTTCACGTTCTGCGCATACCTGCACTCCTTCGACCCCAGCTTTAGTGGCCGCCGAGGTCACCTTCCCCGTGATCCTCCCACCTTCCACCATCGCCGCGTCGATCCCAGATGTCGTGGTAGCGGCGGTCACAGCAATGGCGGCCGCTTCCGTCGACGAGCCCTTGCCGTTGTAGTACTGCGTGAAGTACGCTCCAGTGTTGGATGAGAACTGGACCTTGTATTCACCGGTGGCCAAGCCGATGATCGTATATTCCCCGCTGGAGTTCGTATACGTGCATTGCCCGCCATAACTCCCGCCGATTATCAGGGGACAAACCTGGATCCCGCTGAGAGCGGCTTTGGTAGCAGAGTTCGTGATCTTACCCGTGATCTTCCCGCCTTCGACCATCGCGGCGTCGACGCCCAGTGTCGTAGAGCCAGCGGTCACCGACACCGGTTCGGCTTCGCTGAAAGAGGCCTTCCCGTTGTAATACTGCGGCAGATAGTTCTGCGACGTGCACCCGCCCGATCCGCATGAGTACCCCGGCCTGAATTCCACTCTGTATTCGCCCGTCGCGAGTCCAACGATCGTATATTCTCCCCCAGGGTTCGTCGTAGCACACCCGCCGGGCCCACCACTCGTAGACGACACACAGACCTGTACGCCGGCGAGCGCCGCCGCTTTCGTGGCCACAGCGCTCACCGTGCCGGTGATCTCGCCACCCACCACCATGGCGGCATCGATCCCAGACTGCGTCGAACCCGCGATTACCGCGATACCGTTCGCTTCCGACAGGGAAGACTTGCCGTTGTAGTATTGCGTGACATAGTTCGCACCACCATTGGGGGAGAAATCCACCTTGTATTCGCCGGTCGCGAGTCCCGATACGGTGTATTCGCCGCTCGAGTTGGTCGTGGCGAACGCAATTGGGAAGAACCCATGCGCTTCGTACACGCTGACCTGGATGTTGGCGAGGGCCGATTTGGACCCGGCGGCTTCGGTCGCCTTCCCGGTGATCTCCCCGCCCACGACCATCGCCGCATCAATTCCCGATGCCGTAGAGCTAGGAGTCACCGCTACAGCTGTGGCTTCAGCATAGGACGACCTGCCGTTGTAGTATTGACGCAGATAGTTCTGGGTGAGCGGATTGAATTCGATCTTGTATCCGCCTGCGGCCAACCCCACAACGCTGTATTCACCGCCGGAATTTGTCGTGGCACACCGCCCGCCACCGCTGTCCACGGGATAGGCACAGACTTGAATGCCTTCGATCCCAGCTTTCGTCGCAGCCGAGGTCACCATTCCGGTGATCTGCCCACCCGCGACCATCGCCGCATCGATCCCCGACGTAGTGGAGCCAGCGGTCGCAGACACAGGATTCGCTTCGGCGTAAGAGATCTTGCCGTTGTAGTACTGCGAGAGGTAGTTCAGAGCACTGCCTTCCGGGCTGGAGAAAAAGATCCTGTATGCACCGCTCGGAAGACCAGACACTGTGTATTCACCATTCGAGGCGGTCTTGGCACAGCCAAACGCTTCCCCTTCGATCAGCGACGCGCACACCTGAATCCCGGCGATCACCGCTTTGCTCGAAGCATCGGTCACCTTGCCGGTGATCTGCCCGCCGACCTGCATGGCGGCGTTGATCCCGGACACAGTCTTGCCGACTTCGACCACGAATAGTTCAGCTTCGCCGATCGCACTCTTGCCGTTGTAGAACTGGGTTATGTAGTTCAACCCGCTACCTTCAGGCGCGAAGAAGCCAACGCCGTATTTGCCAGCGGGCAGTTCCGAGATCGAGTATCCCCCGCTCGCGTTCGTCTTGGCGCAGTGGCCAAACAGTTCGGCTTCGAAGACACTTTCTGCCGCACAGACTTCGATCCCGGCAATCGCGGCTTTGCTCGACGCGCTGGTCACCTTGCCCGTGATCTGTCCACCTTCGGCAGCAAATGCACTCGGAGTCAAGACGAGGACAAGACCGATTGCGGCCAGTATGGCGAGCGCTGGCGCGAGCTTCCGTGATACCCGCCCAAGATCCTCACGGCGCACCACGGCAGTCTCGTCCCCCATGTCGCTCATATCCCATTCCTCTAGTCGATCAAGCAGGCCCCTGATCACGTTGCGTATCTGCGCGTCAACGGGCGTCGCGCAGCTTGGCTTGCGCGCTCGCCCCCCGAGTCGTCCATCCATAGTGGCCGGGAACTGTACAGAATGGCGACTGTTCTCGCTGTTCAAGCATGTAGGCATGAGAGCACTCGGCCGGCTCGTCCGGGGTCGCGGACACAACGCCGCAGATGGCAGGCTTCTTCTGTCCAGTGATCGAGACGAGTCCATGGAATGGCCCAGGCGGGTAGGTTGGATGGCACGTCGGCGCTATTCTGGGTCAAGCACTCGCGTCGGGCAAGAGTCGGGATGTGATGAGACCGCCGCGCAAGCAGTGCGGAGATGGGCGCACTCGGCTACTCTGCCCGCGTGTCGGGAGCCACAGCAAGCCTGGCTGACGAGGCTGTCCCCAGACCCGCGGTAACAAGCCGACATCGCTACCGCGGCCACCAGGGCGCTTGCCGTAGCTGCGCTGCGTGTCGGATTTGGGCTGATGACCTTCGCCGCCGCGAGCGACACGATGTTCGCGCTGCTCGACGGCGCCGGGCTGCTTGCAGGCATTGAGGGCACTGTCCAGGTGGGCGCGAGCGTGACACCGGGGCGCATCACAAAAGTGGAGTGGACGCGGTTTGACGGATAGTTTGATCAACGACTCCAAGAAAACCGGGTCAGATCACGGTCTCCAACGAAGCCGGGGCGGTTCACCTCTCTGTCAAGCAAACTTGTCACAACGTCACGAGTTCCCGCCACCAAGAAGGGCTAGCTGTGTCTGCCGTGTTGGTTGCTACCCGCCCTGCCTGATCCGGTCGAGTTCGCGTCGAAGCTCGGCGATCTGAATCCCGAACCGCTGCAGCCGGTCGGCAGTCTCAACCGGGTCGGGGCGTTGCTTCTCCATCAACTCTTCTTGGAGTCTCCGGCGCTCGGCATCTGCAGCCTCGAACAACGGCGAGACTGCT
>Ga0207663_10000518_pt1 | contig 16902 bp, 13 predicted proteins | sample LARL53metaG_FD_184346 | JGI IMG/M metagenome (GOLD analysis project Ga0207663, IMG submission 184346) | Corn, switchgrass and miscanthus rhizosphere microbial communities from Kellogg Biological Station, Michigan, USA - LAR L5-3 metaG... | ecosystem: Host-associated > Plants > Roots >...
TCCTGGTAGCGAAAATCGCCGCTCTGATCGGCGGAAACAATCTCACCTTTCTCGTTGAACTTTGCCGTGAGCTCGCGCGAGGTCAGGATTCGGTCCGGCTTGCCGGGAGCGGAATCAACAATCTTTGCGTTGGGCGTGCCATAGAGAGAGACCGGGCGGTTCTGCTCATTGAAGGTCGTCTCAAAGCGGCCAGCACTGATGGTGGTTTTTCCCGGAGCTTGCTCGCGAATAATTTCCGCGGGTCCATCAGAAGTGACGGCCTTCTCCAGCCTTCGACCATCTTTCACAAACACATCCAATGCGGCGGCGTGCAGTTCCTGTGCCTTCCCTGCCGGGCCTTGTTTCAGCTGAACAGAATCCTGCGCGCGCGCTTTGGTTACATGATTGGCGGCGCCAAAAGTGAGAAGGACCTTGCCGGCTTTTCCTTCGGCGGGGGAATCGCCCTTGCTCGCAAAAGTTACTCCGCCGGAAAGGACGCCGCTGCGCGCCTGGTTGGCGTCGGCCATTTGCAGCTCACCTTCAGGGGCGCTTACGTCAAACGCTTTGGGACCAGTGCTGGCAGCGTGCAAATTGCCGGAAGCCGTAATGCGGTCGATATTGTTGTCGTCGCGGAGGTACGCGGTCACTCGGTCGGCGGAGATGGTTCGTCCTGGCTCTTCAACTCGCGCGGACTGCAAGCTGACCTTGCTGGGATTCTTGGTGATGATCGCGCTCTGCCCGGTGATGGTGGCTTTCCGCTGGCCTGTGCTGGTGATTTTTACGGCCGACTTCAAAGTAAGCACGCCGCCATGCGAGTCATATGTGGCGCCCACGGCTGAGCCCACGCCTTCAGGCACGCGGAACTCGATGGCAGCTTTGGTCTGTGCAATCCCGGTGTTTTCATTGAAGGTAAGCCCGCTGGTCTTTACGTGAATCAGGTTTCGCGTCTCTGGAGACGGTGTTCCGCCGGCTGAAGCCGCGTCAGCCGTGGAATTGGCTTCAAGGTCGATGCGCACCTCGCCTTCAGCCGTGACAATTTTGGCGGCAGGATCATAAGAAAAATCCGCGCCGTAAATCTGGTCGGAGCGGTCCTGATTCCGCCCATAAACGATGATGCTGACGTCATGAAGAGCGGCGCGTCCGCCTTCTTTGAATTGCTGGACGCTGTCAGCATGAATCGTGAAGAGCTTCTTGCCGCCTTCTGACTTGGAAAGATTGAATCCTGTGGCGCTCTTCTCCACGTTGGATGGAATGTTTTTGGGAGTTTCAGGAAGGATTGCGCGGTCCTTAAAGAACCCGCGCAGATAGAAGCCCAGGGCGATCACAAACACCAGCATAGCGCCTGCGGCAAAAAGCTTTCGCAGCCGTTTGGGATCAAAGGGCATGCCTAATGGTAAATGACGAAGGACGGAAAGACTTCCGCAGGGCCTGATCGATCAAAAAGCTAATACTTCATAACCAAGGTGGCGGCGAGCATGTCATGCAGGCCGCGCTTGCGGTCAGTCAAGCCGACCATGATGAAGCCGATGCAAAAAAACATGGACGACAGAATCTTGGCAAAGAACCTTCCTGTGGCACGGCCAAAACCAATCCGATTCCCCATCTCATCCGTGACCTTGAGTTGGAGAACGCGTTTGCCCAGCGTCGCCTGCCATGACGAACTGGTCAGCAAGGCTTCATAGAGCCACTGCCCCACAAATGCCAAGACTATGTAAATGAAGACTGAACTCACAATGGCGACAATCAGCTCAGGCGAGGGTTCCCGGTTGCGCTCAGCTTCATTTATCACTCGAAGCATCGCGGGCAAGACCAGGATGAAGAACAGAGGAGCGGCTATGGCGCCCAGAATTACGTGATCGATCAAGTGGGCCAGAAGCCGGATCCAAAATCCGCCATAGCGGGAAGTGGGAACGGCTGCATAGGCTACCGCAGGCGCGGTTGCATAAGCCTGCGCCGGTACTGCGCGGGGCACCGGTGCCAGACCGACGGGAAGGCCACCGCCACATTTTTGACAAAACTGGGCTGTCGAGAAATTCTGCGCTCCGCACTTGGAGCAAAAAACAAAATTTTCCTGCATAGCGGGGACTATAACGCGATTTGTATCTCAGCCGCAAACAGAAATCGCTGCGGGAACGGATTTTCTGTAGTCTTCCAGGGTCAGCTCCAGGCCGCCAAAGTCGGGATGAGAGTTCATGCCCACGGTAAAAGCGACGTCCAGATTGTCTCCGGGCTGAAGCGCCTCAGCCTGAAGCCGCTCCGCCATGCGCCAGCCGACAGCTTCATAGCTAAAGCTGGCTTTGGCATCTGCCAGCCGCTGGTTCACGCGCAGCTTGATGTGCTTGTCTTTCAGGATTCTTGGCGGCAGCAGCAGGCTTACGCCGTGGCTGGCAAAAACCGGCTCTGGATTGCCATGGCCAAACGGCTCCAAACGGCCCAGATTCCGCAATAGATCGGGCGTTACCGAGCTGAGAGGAATCTCGGCATCGATGGACAATTGTGGCAGCAGATCTTCCGGGGTAAGGCGGGTTTGAGCGTAATCGTTCAACCATTGCTTTAAGATAGGGACGGCTTGGCTGGGCATGGCAAAGCCAACCGCATGGGCGTGTCCGCCGAAACGCGTAAAGAGATCGTGGCAGGATTCCAGCGCGTTCAGAAGATGGAAAGCCGAGATGGAGCGGCCCGAACCGTGCGCCTCTTCTCCCTCTTTGGCGATCACCAGAGCAGGACGGCCCGTTTTTTCCACTACGCGAGAAGCCACAATGCCGACGACGCCGCGATGCCAGCCCTCGCCATCAAAAACCATGCAGTACTTCCCTGTCAGGTCGGGTTCGGCGGCAAGTTGCGCGTCAATTTCCGCCACGATGCGCTGCTCTTCCGCCTGACGCTCAAGATTGAGCTGGTTCAGCTTCTCCGCAATTTCTTTACAGCGGGCCAGGTCTTTGCAGGTGAAAAGCTCGATCACGTCGCGGGCAATATCCATTCTTCCTGCAGCGTTGATGCGAGGGCCAAGGCGGAAACCGACATCGCCCGCAGCAATGGCACGTTCACCGGTTAGACCGGAAACCTCCATTAACGCTTTAAGTCCTCCGTTGACGGGACGCCGCAAGCCTTCCAGCCCCAGCCGCGCGATGGTGCGGTTTTCACCGACCAGGGGCACGGCGTCGGCGATGGTGGCGATGGCGACCATCTTGAGAAAAGACGGAACCAGCCGGGCCTGGTCTGTCTGGTCTTTGAATTTGGCAAACAGGGCCTGCGCGATCTTGAACGCGACACCCGCGCCACACAGCTCTTTGCAGGGATAGTCGCAGCCTTGCTGGTTGGGGTTGAGCACGGCCCAGGCGTTGGGCACGCCTTCATGCGCTTCAGGCAGATGGTGGTCGGTAACGATCAGATCAATGCCGACGCGCCGCGCCGTTTCGGCAGCCTGAAAAGCGCGAATGCCGGTATCCACGCTGATCACAACTTTTATTCCCGCCGAGGCCGCGCGCTCAATCACGTCGTCCTTGATGCCGTAACCTTCTTTGATGCGGTGCGGGACGTGAAAATCGGCGGCACCGCCGCAGATCTCAAGCGCGGTTTTCAGAATGACGACCGCGGTGGTGCCGTCCACGTCGTAGTCGCCATAAATAAGGATGCCTTCTTTGTTGGCGATGGCCGCGCTCAGGCGCTCCACGGCGGCGGCCATCCCGCGCATAAGGTAAGGAGAGTGCAGGTGGTCGAGCGAAGGCGAGAGATAGTTTGCCGCGCTGGCCGCGGTAACGCCGCGGAGCGCCAGCAGCCGCGCGACGATCGGAGAAACTTTGGCTTCAGCGCGAAGGCTCTCGACCTGGGCGGGATCGGGAGTCGCAAACGACCACCGCGAAATCATTACTCTTCGTCCTGGTCGGTATCGTCAATCAGGATGCCGTCGTAATCGTCGGCGGCGGTTTCCAGGCGCTGGTAAATTTCATACCACTGCGTGGAGACTTCATACAAGAACATCACGCCCTGGCAGGGAAAACCAAGCTGCACGTAGCCGACCTTGCCGACGAAGCTGCGCAGCCAGCCGGCTTCTTCCAGGTCTTCTTCATTCATGTACTCAATTTCCTGGAGACGATTCACCAGCAGGTCAACATCTTCTTTATCGAGCGCGACGTGGTTCATGGTGACAAAGCTCACATTGGACGCCTTGGCCAGTTCGACAAAATCTTTCCATGCATCGGGGTGGTCTTCGTCGGTGGACCATGGGACGTTGGCGACTTCGTCGCTCACGTAGGCGTTAAAACGGCGCAGGCCGTGGCCCTCAATGAAAGCCACCATGTCATCTTTCAGGATTGTCAGGTCTTGTTCCATGCTGAATTAAGAAACATCATATCGCTTTCAAGCGGGAAAGACTAAGGGAAGCCGCACGCTCGCCGCAGCCATGCCCATGCGCCGCCAGAGACACAGCTCGCCCCGGGGCGCATTTTCTGCATCTATTTCAATAAGGCCAGTCAACGAGACCAGCCCAACGGCGTTGCGCCGGGTTGGTTCTTCGGGTCTTGGGTCTTTGGGTCGTCGGTTTTAGGAGTTCATGTGCCCCAGCGAATCGCGGTGTGTCCAGCGTTCCTAGTGGTTCTGTCCTTTTTGGTCTTCGGATCAACCTGGGGATTGGCGCAAAGCCTGCCCGACGTTGCCAGCGTGAAAGATTTGCCGTCCACCAGCCGGCCCGAGCCCAAGTATCAACGACTTAAACCGCTTTCGATCCATGCGCAGCCGGACTTCATGCACAGCGCAACTTCATCGATCATGGCGGGCAACGCGCAAGCGACCGGATTTTCCTTGGCCCACGTGATTTCGGTCCCGAATTTTCAAGGATCGTTCATCAGCCGCGGCAAGACATGGCAATTCACCATGATGGGCACGACCCCGTGGAACGGCGGTTCCATCACCATCCCGACTCACATCGTAGCGGTGTCACTCAGGCTGCAAAACGCGAACCTGACTAGCTTTACGACCGTCCCAGTGACTGCCTTTGAGACGCCGACGCTCAACTCGCCCAACTTTAAGGCCGCGAACTATTCCAGCGGCTCGGGCATTCAGTTTGCCGACGCGGTACAGCGCGCCGAATTCTTCCACAAGATGAAAGCGGGCTGGCATACCGTCCTGCATCCGACGATCGTACACAGTCTAACCATTACGGTGCCGCGGTTTACCACCACCAATGTGAATGGCTTCTCAACCAAGGTGCAGACGTATTTCACCAGCAAAGCCAGCGACGGCCGCACGACAGTTTTTCTGCTGGACCAGTTCTTCAACCAGCAGATTTTCGATATCGTGACGAACGAGATCAATGCGGGACGTTTCACCACCGGCGCGCTCAACGTCGCGCTTTTTCCCAACACATACCTTTTCTCGCTGAACGCAACCGGTGGCGTGGGCGATTGCTGCGTGCTGGGCTTCCATACGTTTTTTACCGACACCGCGCCCACGGAATCGCGCTGGGTCTTTGCCTTTGCCAGTTGGGTGTCGCCCGGCGTCTTCAGCGGCTTTCAGGACGTGACCGCGCTCAGCCATGAAATCTCCGAGGCGATCAACGACCCGTTCGTCAACAACCTGGTCCCGGCATGGCAGTTCCCTGCCGAACCCGGCACCTGCCAGGACGATCTTGAAACCGGCGACCCGGTGGAAGTCCTCTCCAACCCGATGTTTCCGGTGAACGTCTCCGGCAGAACCTACCATCCACAGACGGAAGCGCTGCTGCAATGGTTTGAACAGAAGACGACTTCCACGGCCATCAACAGCGCATTCAGCTATCCGAACACGAAAGCGCTGACAAAAGGGGCGACGCCGTTTGGGGCATTGGGGTGCCCGTAGAGGGGTTAACTGGGAAACCTTACCGCGGATCAACGCGGATGCACCTATCAGGTAGCGATTGCCAGAATTGCCGGTGGCTAGAACATTCCGCCCGTGTTGATGCTCAATTGGCCCAAAGCCAGTTCCAGTTTCGTAATGGCTTCCTGCAATTCAGGATGTCTCTCCAGACCAAGCTTGTCGCCCAGGGATTTCAGCAGTTGATAAGCGCCGGCAACGTGCTGTGCCGGATCGGAGGACTGTGTTGGATCATTGGGCTGCCCGGGTTTGGATTCCGATTCCATCGTGATTCTCCTCGACTCTATCCTTAACCTTACCACTGATCGACGCTGATGACACTGATCGGAAAAGCAAGACCTTTAACCACAAAGGACAGGAAGGACATGAAGGCGAGCGGAGATCGGGACGTCGGGTAATCAGGACATCGGGAGATCGGGGCATATGGAGAATCGAAGCGGTTTTCTTTCCCTCACTTGCAATTCTGATCCGCGTTCATCCGCGGTTATGCGCGCCGTCGGCGTTAAAACCTCTTCTGCTCTTCTCCGTGTCTCCGTGCCTCGTGGTGAAGATTCGCCCTATCCCATCGGCGCTTCGTACGTGATCGGCAGGGCGAGGACGGCTTCACAGCCCGTGCGGTCGGAGCGGTTGGAAAGTTGCAAGACGCCGCCGTGGGCTTCAGCGATCTGGCGGCTCAGGATCAGCCCGATGCCGCTGCCACCGTGCTTGGTGGTGAAGAATGGAACGAAAAGATTGTCGCTGTTGAGCAGGCCGGGGCCCTGGTCGCGGATGAAGACCTCAACGCTGCGCGCGTTGGTGCGCCAGCCCACTTCTACCGCGCCGGGATGTTTGAGCGTGGGATCAAGCGAGGCATCGACGGCGTTGCGGATCAGGTTGATCAGCACTTGCTCGATCTGGTCAGGGTCGGCGTCAATGGTGACGAGCGGGCCGTCAAGGGTCTTTACAAGCAGACGCCGCTCAAGCGATGCCACGCGCTGTACCAGCGGGCCGATTTCAATGCGAGCGCGCGTGGGCGCCGGCATTCGGGCGAGGCGAGTATAGGCCTGCATGAAGCGATTGAGAGATTCCACGCGGTTTTCAATCACGCGCAGGCCCTGCTGCATGTCCTGTGCGATGTCTTCAGGCAGAGAGGCGCGACCGGTGAGCGAGCCCAGCGTGCCGGCGATGGACTTGATAGGCGCGAGCGAATTATTCAGCTCATGGCCCAGCACGCGGATCAGCCGTTGCCACGCCTGGCGCTCTTCTTCACGCAGCGCGCGGCTCAGGTCGGAGACAATGAGCAGTTGGTGCGGCACACCGTTTTCACGGAACTCAGTATGGCTGATGGCCCAGCGTCCGTGCTTGCCGGGAAAGGTGATCTGCGCCGTCTGCGGGCCAGGCGATTGCAGAAATTCCTGAAGCCCGAGTTCTTCCGCGGTGAGTCCAAGCATGCGCGGCGCAATGCGTCCCATGAGTTGTTCGCCGGCGCGATTGACGATGCGAAGACGCTGTTGCTGGTCGAAGGTGAAGACGGCGACGTCAATCTCCATCATCACTTTTTTGAGCAGCGCCGTGGCCTCAAGCGCGCTGATCTTCTGCTGTTGCAGGCGGATGGCCAGCGAGTTGATTTCAAAAATCAGGTCGGCCAGGGAATCTTCGCGGCCGCCGCCGCGCAGTCGAAAAGAAAAATCTTCTTCGCGAATGGCGGCCACCATGTTGGAAAGTGTTTGCATCGGGCGAATCACCTGGGCGTGAAGCATCGAGCTGCCGATCATCCAGGTGAGCACGATGAAGAGAGTGACCGTCCACTTGAGTTCCAGCGAGTGGTTGCCGAGCCAGAGAAAAAGTTCGGCAACAATGGCGCCCGGCAAGCTGATGGCGAGCGTCATGAGCAGGATGCGGGTGTCGAAATTCAGCTTGAAGCGATGTTGCAGCGGCTTGATGGCGGTGCGAACGGATTGAGAGTGCGGATCAGACGCCATACTTTTGCATGCGGCGATAGAGAGCGCTTCGGCTCAATCCCAGCGCGTCCGCCGCATGGCTGATATTACCTGAATGGCGCGCCAGGGCTTTCTTGATGAGAAGATTTTCTACTTCTTCCAGGCTCAGGTCTTCAATTTTTGCGGAAGCAGCCTTTTCGCCCTCCAGACCAAGATCGACGGCCTGTATCTGCTCGCTCGTGCTCATCAGGACGGCGCGCTCCGTGGCATGGTCCAATTCTCTTACGTTTCCTTGCCAGGGGTGATCGAGCATCTTCTGCAATGCCGATGGCTCAAAACTCCTCACCTGCTTGCGATAGCGCTGCGCATACAGCTTGAGGAAGTGCGCAGCCAGTAGCGGGATATCTTCTTTGCGCTCGCGCAGCGGAGGAATAGGCAGCTCAACCGTGTTCAGTCGAAACAACAAGTCAGAGCGGAAACGCCCTTCCGCGCTTTCCAGTTTCAGGTCGGCGTTAGTGGCGGAGATCACGCGGACATCGACTTTGTGCGTCTTCGACGATCCTACACGCTCCATCTCGCCGGTTTCCAGCACGCGCAGTAGTTTGGCCTGTTGCTTGAGCGGGACGTTGGCAATCTCATCCAGAAAAAGCGTGCCGCGGTCCGCCAGTTCAAAGCGGCCGACGCGGTCCGCTCGCGCGTCAGTAAATGCGCCCTTCACGTGGCCAAAGAGCTCGCTTTCAAACGTGCCTTCCGGCAGGCCGCCGGTGTTCACGGTAATCATGGGGCGTCCGCTGCGCAAAGAAAGAGCGTGCAGCGTTTGCGCCACAACTTCTTTTCCGGTACCGTGCTCGCCGGTGATCAAAACGTTCGCATCGCTCGGCCCGATGCGGCTCAGCAGCGTAAGCAACGGTTCCATGGCCTTGGATTCAGCAATAAATATCGGTCGATTTTGCGCGCGCAGCAGACTGTTTTCAGCTTCCAGCCGCTCCGCGCGGCGCATGGTGCGGTACAGGTCAACCTGCGTGCGAATAATGCTGAGCAGGCGATGGTTGTCCCACGGCTTCTGGATGAAATCTCGCGCGCCGCGCCGCATCGCTTCCACCGCGAGCTCCACGCTGCCCCACGCTGTCATCACCACGATCGGCAATTTGCTATCGGCTTGCTGCACGCGCGAAAGCAAGTCAATGCCTTCCTGGCCGGAGGTGGTGTCCCTTTGGTAGTTCAGGTCCATCAAAACAATGTCAAACTCGTTGGTCTGCACCGCTTCCAGCGCCGCGGCAGGACTGCTGACGGTTTCCGTGGCAAAGCCTTCGGCTTTCAGCAGCAGACGCAAGGCTTCGCGAACGTCCGCCTGATCGTCGGCAATAAGGATGCGGACGGGCTCGGACTTGACCGCCGTTGTGCTCGCGAGTTCCTGCGCTTTAGTCGACACCAAAATTCTCCTGCTTGCCTATGCGGTAACGCTGCCCGTAACCACAGCCGAGTCCTCGACGATCCATCCGTCTTTCAGTTGGATGATGCGATTGCCGTACGCTGCGTTCGCCTCAGAGTGCGTCACCTGAATGATCGTAGTTCCCTGCTGGTTCAATCTGCGAAACAGCTCCATGATCTCTTTGGCCTGTCCGGAATGCAGATTGCCGGTCGGCTCGTCGGCCAGAATCAGTTTTGGATTGCCGGCAACAGCGCGCGCCACGCCCACCAGTTGCTGCTGTCCGCCAGAAAGCTGGTTGGGATAAAGGTCTTTCTTGCCGACGATCTGGAAGCGATCCAGAATGTCCGCCACCATCGACGCGCGTTGCGCCCGTGGAATATCGCGGTACGAAAGCGGCACATCAATGTTTTCCTGCACTGTCAGGTTATCGAGCAGGTGATAGCTCTGGAACACAAAGCCCACAAATCTGCGGTTCAGCTCCGCGCGCTTCTTGCGGTCCAGCTTGTGGACCAACTGTTCGGTGAAGGTATACTCACCGGCCCAGCCATCGTCCAGCATGCCCACGATGCTCAGTAGCGTGGTTTTCCCCGCGCCGGAAGGGCCCATGATGGTTACAAATTCGCCTTCTTTTATATCGATGTTGATGCGCCGCAGCAGCCATACAGTCCCGGCCGGGCTCTTGATCGTTTTTTCTACGTTGCGAAGTTGAATCATGTTTTCTTTCTCTTAAATCATCTTGGGATCAACAAGTGTAGCGTTGCAACTACTGTTTGCCCCGTCAGCAAATTCGTAATTGAGTAATTTGGTAAATGGGTAATTTAAATTCTGAGCTCACAGACAGCTTACGCTCGATGTAGTAGCTGCCCGCGGCCGCGTTTCTCAATTACCAAATTACCAATTTACCCAATTACCAATTGTCTCCATTTTCTCATTCATAGCGCAAAGCTACCATGGGATCCACTTTTGCCGCGCGCCGCGCCGGAACGTAACACGCCAGCACGGCCACAGCGCCCAGCATCAGCGCAATCGCGACGAACGTAACAGGATCATGCCGCCCCACTCCGTAGAGCACGTTCGGTAACAGGTTTGTCAGCCCCAGCGCCAGCGGCACGCCAATCGCCAGCCCGATAACCGTAAGCTTGATTCCTTCCCGAAGGACCACGCGGAGTATGTTTTGCTGGTCGGCACCCAGCGCCAGGCGAATGCCGATTTCGCGCGTGCGCTGGTTCACCCAGAATGAGAGCACGCCATAAATCCCAATGGCCGCCAGCGCCAGCGCGAGCACCGCGAACGTGGTGATTAGAAACATCAGACTTCTGTCCGCAATCATCGATTGTGAAATCAACTGGTCCATTGTGGTCATGCTGGTGATGGGCTGGTTTCCATCCATTTTGGCCACCACACTTCTCAGTTGCTGCGCGGCCAGCGCAGTATTGCCTTTGCTGCGAATGACCAGATAGCGCTGCGTGATGGGCACGTGATACCGCTGGTGCTGATTAAACGGAACAAGGAGTTCTCCTTGAATCCGCTCTCCGCCGTAATGCCTCACATCGTTTACCACTCCTACAATTGTGAACCACGGATTCTCCGGATTCGCCAAATCATGGGCTTTCCCCAGACGCACTCGCTTGCCAATAGGGTCCTGATCGTGCAGCCACGCATGCACAAATGATCTGCTGACCAGCGCTACCGGCTCGCTTGCGTCGTTGTCCGAATAGGTAAAGTTTCGCCCCTGCACCAGTGGGATTTTCATCGTGCTTAGATACTCGGGAGTTATGTAATGAAGCCGCGTGTAATTAATCCAGCCCGGCGCTGGATAAGGATCACCATCCACCAGGAAGCCGTAGCCCCAGTTTTCGCCGGAAAACTCCAGAGGCATGGTCACAGCAGCAGATTCAACTCCGGGCACGCCATTCAGTTTCTCGACGAGCGTATCGAAGAATGCATCCAGTTCGGGCTGGGTCTTGTACTTGTTGAGGGATAGATGAATGCCTGCAGTGAGCAGTCCATGGTTCTGGAATCCGGTTTCAACGCGGGCCAATGTAACAAAACTGCGCACCAGTAAGCCAGCGCCAACTAAAAGCACCAGTGAAAGCGCCAATTCAACCACTACCAGCACATTCTTTACCCGCTGGCGGCCGGTGCTGATTGCTTTATGGGCTTCCGTCTGCAACGCTCCGCGGAAACGGGAAATGTGCAGGGCTGGGATTAATCCAAAACCTACGCCAGTGAGCATTGATACCAGAAAAGTGAAAGCCACCACTGTCGGGTTGAGATGGATCTGCTCTGTGCGGATAAAGTCTTCTCGCGCCACCCACAGCAGCGCGCGAACTCCTCCCGATGCCACCAGTAATCCCAGTATCCCGCCACCCAATGCAAGCAAAATGCTTTCTGTGAGCATTTGGCGGAACAAACGCGTGCGCGAAGCTCCCAGCGAAAGGCGAATTGCCATTTCGCTTTGCCGTCCACTTGCCTTGGCCAGGAGCAGGTTCGCCACATTAGCGCACGCTATCAGCAAAACCAAAGCCACGGCTGAGACCAGGATAAGAATCCACTCTCTCTCGCCTCCAATGGTCTCCTCGCTCAGAGATGTAGCTCGTCCCTGCTGCAGATAATCAATGTCAGGGTAGGCTTTGGCCAGCCGGGCTGAGATCAGGTCTAAATCAGATTGGGCTTGTGCCAGTGTGACTCCGGACTTGAGGCGCGCAATGGCATAAACACCGTCGTGCTTGCCGCGATCCTGTTTCTCGCGCGTATTGGCGGTCAATCCAATAGGCACAAAGATTTGCGGATCATCTTCAAACAGAAACTTAAAATCGGCCGGCATCACGCCTACAACTGTGTAGCTGCCGTCATCCAGGCGAAGATTTGTGCCAATTACACTTTGATCTGCGCCAAGATGCTGTTGCCAGAATTTGTGGCTCACGATCGTAACCGGAGTCGCACCTGGCTTATCTTCTGACGGTAAAAAGTCGCGCCCAAGCGCCGGCTTTACTCCCAGCGTTTGGAAAAAACCTTCTGAGATATAGCTGCTTGGTATCAGCTCTGCTTCACCGTGGCCGGTCAGTACAAAGGAAACTGACTGCGTGGCGGCTATATGTTCAAACACATGGTTCTGTGCCCGCCAATCAACAAAATTAGGATACCCAATACTGGAGCCTCGATTACCTTCGTTCAGGTAAACCAGCCTGTCAGGCTCAGCGTACGGCAGCGGCTGCAACAGAACGGCGTTCACCACGGCAAAGATGGCCGAATTGGCTCCGATCCCCAGCGCCAGCGTGAGCACGGCAACGGCGGCAAAGCCGGGGTTCTTCCGCAACATGCGCAGACCGTAGCGAACGTCCTGAAAGAGAGTCCCCATGAGTTAACTAGACGTCAACGTGCTGATGCGGCAAGAAAGGATCGTAGTTCACAAGCCTTGTTTCCAAATCCAGAAGCGACCCAGAAGACTTACCAATCCAGAAGGTTCTCGCGCAGGCAGTCGCTCAGTTCCGTGGCGGCGGGTGCTATTTGCATGCGTCGTTTCGTAGCGGTTGCGGTCCTTATATCTCGCTGCTCGTGGCTCCGGTATCGTGCAGTGCGCCCAGCGCCCAGGCCGCATTCTTGCGCGCCTCCGCCTGCGGAGAAGTCTTCAGAACGCGAATCAAAGGTTCAATGGAAGGATGCCCGATGTTGACCAGGGCCGCGGCCACTTCCTCGCCCAGCGTCATTTTCTCCAGGGGATGCTGGCGGTATTGCTTGGCGTCCACTTCGGTGGCATCGCCCAGAAACTCCAGCAGCCGGTCAACCGCACCCGCTGCGGCGGACCGTTGTTGCCCCAGCCAGTATGCGGCTGCCGCTTTCTGTTGCGGCTTGCCTGACTTAAGCATGGCAATATGCCGCGCCATGGCATCGCTTTCGCCACCGCTCGCTATCGTGGTGCTGCGCTTGGGGCCAAGACCGGTAAGAATAAAAACCATCATTCCTACGCAGAGAGCAAAGCCTGCTTTTTTCACTTCACGCATACCCAACTCCTTATCAGAGGGCAGCGGCGTCGGTTCGCCGAAGTCACTATTTTATTGTGCCCTGATAGCGTGGCATTAACAGGAAATCGCACTTATTAGGCCGAAGTCGTGTTGCGTGTAAGTATAACAAAACAATAACTAAATTTGCTGATTCGATGCCTAAAGGCGTCTTTTTAGGTGTTCGCAAACGCAAATAGCTGTTCGGAAACGAACACCATTTCAGGCCGTCTTGCCATGGTTCAGGTTCTCATTTGCAGACCAAAACCGAAAACTTTACAGCATTTTCAAGGGCCGTTTCACCGGCTTTTGTCCTGCGCAATGGCGATCCCAATCAATTGCTGGTTGCGCTCGCCGCGGCTCTTGCTGTGAAATGGTTCGCCGTTAGAAAACTTTTCCAGGGAGTTCTGTGGCCTACCTTCAATTTCTTGGCGCCGCCGGCACCGTGACCGGATCGAAACACCTTATCAACACCCGAGACGATGCTTCCCACAAACCAGGTCTTCAGGTGCTTATCGATTGCGGCCTGTTCCAGGGAGCAAAGGAGTGGCGGCTTCGCAACTGGGAAGACACTCCGGTTCCGGCCCGCGATATTGACGCCGTGGTGCTGACCCACGCTCATCTCGATCACTGCGGCTGGATCCCGCGGCTGGTCAAAGAAGGTTTTAAGGGGCCCATCTACACCACCCAGCCCACAATCGATCTGTGCTCGGTGATCCTGCCGGATTCCGGCCATCTGCAGGAAGAAGAAGCGCGCTTCCATAATAAGCGGCAATCGTCCAAGCACCATCCTGCTCTGCCGCTCTATACCCTGCAGGAGGCCGAGGACTGCATGCACCTGTTCAGCCCGGTCGCCTTTGGCGAAACCAAGCGCCTCAGCCCCGAACTGGCTTTCCGCTTTGTCCATGCCGGACATATTCTCGGCTCGGGCATGGTTGAGCTGTTTGTCGGCAATGAAGGCCAGGCCCGGAAGTTCCTCTTTACCGGCGACATCGGCCGCGTTCCTTTGCAGCCGACCGCGCCCGGCCGCGTAGTCCACGCTGGACCTGAAGGAAACGAAGATCCTGAAATCCTGGTGATGGAATCCACCTATGGCAACCGTGTCCATCCCCATGACGATGTTCGCCCGCGTCTGGCACAGATCATCACTGATACTGTTCAGCGCGGTGGCTCCGTCATTGTTCCGGCATTCGCCGTGGAGCGTACCCAGAAATTCCTGTTCCTGCTCAAAGAACTGATGGAATCCGGCCAGGTCCCTCGCGTCCCGGTTTTTGTTGACAGCCCCATGGCCATCAAAGCCGTGGAAATCTTCATGAAGTATGCTGATGAATTCAATGAAGAAGCCCGGCGTCTGGTCCAGAAATTTGGCTCGCCACTCAATTGGGATGGCTTCCATTTCGCGCCCAAGCAGGAAGATTCCAAAAAGATCAATGAGATGCGCTATCCCTGCATCATCGTCTCTTCCAGCGGCATGGTCACGGGCGGCCGCATACTGCACCACCTGCTTCTCCGGTTGCCCGACCCTCGCAACCAGGTGCTCTTCATCGGCTTCCAGGCGCCGGGGACCCGTGGAGAGACCATCAAGAGCGGAGCGCGCGCTGTGCGTATTTTCTCTGAGTCTGTGCTGATTCGCGCCCAAGTGACGGCGCTGGAACAATTCAGCGATCACGCCGATACCGAAGAGCTTCTGCTCTGGCTGCGGACATTCAAGAAGAGTCCCAGGAAGACCTTCCTGGTCCATGGCGAACCTGAAGCGAGTTCCCGGCTGCAACAGGCCATCTCTTCCCAACTGAAATGGAACGTGAACATTGCCCACTGGCTGGAAAAAGTGCCGCTCGGCTGACGCGCCAGGCCGGATTTAGCTATGATTGTTCCCTGTCGCAGGATTATTCGCCTTTTCTAAGCGGGCCAGGCCGTTCCGTTTTCCGAACCCAGGTTTTTCTTTTAAGGCACAACGCCGTTCCGCCGATTGGTATCACAGTGGAAGGAACTTATGGCGCATGTACTTTTCCCCCCGCATACGGCCCCTCGTGACTCTGTGCGCCGCAATCGCACTTGTCGCCATGGCCTTGCCCGTGTCCGCCCAGAATGCCCAGATCCATAGCAACACCACGCAGGCTGAGTTGCGCCTCCATGTGATTGTGGTGCCCGCGGTGGCTCTTCACCGCCGCCACAAGGACAAAGACAAGGACAAGAAAGAAGATCGCGATGAAGATGCGATCACTTACGATCTCCAGCCTCAGCGCGAACAATACTCCGTAAGCGAAGAGGTGCGTCCAATGCTGGTCAATTCCGGCAACAATGCGGCCCGGCAGGAACAGGTGCGGATCATCACGGTCGTCCCGAAATAGCTGCGCACACTGCACGCATCCCTCTGGCCGGGTAGACTATAAGCAGGCCCAGCGCCCCAGGACCACACTATGGCCACCCTTCAGGGCTCTATCGTCGTTTTAAACCTGTACGACGTTGCAGAAGAGATCAGGCTTGCTGATCTTCCGCCGCTCACTGGCGGTACGCGGCTTTCGCCGACATTCAAGCCTCCCACCCCGGCCCACGTGCGGTTTGAGCGGCCTCCTGTGATTGAGCCATTACCGCCGCTGTCACTTTCCACCGGCGAGAGGTTTGAGGCCACGGTGCAGTACTACGATTACGGCGTGGTGAGCGTGCTCCTGCGCTCTGCGTTTTCCGGATCATGGGAAGACTTGCAGCGTCTCGCGGGCAACTGGATTGCTGGAACCGTCTTCGACGATCTTTGCCGCAACACGGTACGCGAGCGCGTGGCCAAAGTGAGCGCCGCGCTGGTAAAGCCCTATGACAACTGGCTCAGCGAAGACTATGCCGTGATTCATCTGCATTCCGTCTCCGGCACCACAAACGGAGCGGCGCTTCGGCAGGAGCATGGCGCGGAAATCAGCCAGATCGTCCGCGGAGAAACAACGCCTCTGGCCGACCAGGAGCGCACCGAAGTGCTCCAGGGCTACATGTCGTACTACCCCAACGACCTGATCGTTGCCGGATGGAATGCGGCGTTTGTCTTTGATACGCCCGCCGGAGCCGAGCCCACGATCATACTGCTGGAATATGCCAACTCACAGCTCCTGCAGTTCAGGCATTATGACGACATACTGACCCGCGAGCTCGAGCGCGTGTATGACAGTTTAGAAACGCGCAAGGGCCTGCTCTATGGATGGCGCATGCGCTCCGCGGCCGCCCGCCTCCGCACCATGCTGCTGGACGTAACCGAACTGACGGAACGCACCAACAACGCCCTGAAGTTTGTCGGCGACATGTTTTTTGCCCGCGTTTACAAACTCTGCGCCGTCAAGATCGGCGTAACCGACTACGAGGCGCTGGTGCGTGAAAAGCTGCGCACCGCCGACGAGCTCTACGACTTCATGATCGAGGAATTTCATCAGGCGCGCGCCTTCCTCCTGGAATTTATTGTGGTGCTGATCCTGGTGATTGAGCTCTTCTTTTTATTCCACGGAAAGCGTTAACAGCTAGTGCAAGACCAGTTTCAGGATATGTCTGGAAATCCGTGGCACAGGCACTCTTGCCTGTGCCCGACTGGAATCTGAACGATGCCGGCACAGGGTCGAAAACCCGCAGCGCTCATGCTGGAGTTCGCACCGGCTCGACATGATAACCGAGGAGACGGAGTTCCCGGATCATTCTGTTGGTGCGGCGTCGCCTTGATTGTGCGTTCACGGAGGGGCCTCGT